>Ga0316209_1000801_pt1 | contig 43845 bp, 35 predicted proteins | sample 6monopyrite_MG_FD_204945 | JGI IMG/M metagenome (GOLD analysis project Ga0316209, IMG submission 204945) | Microbial mat bacterial communities from mineral coupon in-situ incubated in ocean water Damariscotta River, Maine, United States -... | ecosystem: Environmental > Aquatic > Marine >...
TGCCGGGAAGGCCAGACATTCCTTCCTCTTTCCCTTCCTCCGGAGCCTCACATGCAGAACATCCCGGAGATCGCGTGGATGGGGGTGCAATGTGGGGGGAGTAAGGAGAGGTTTCGATCCCGTAGGAGGCCGACCCGCCGGCCACGGGATGCTGAAAGCTCCCAAACTTATCGATATTGAAGCCCTTTTTGATGTTTTCGAGTGTATCGGCGCAAGCTTGAGTGTCAACCGGATCGACTCGGCAGAGAACGCCATAAACTCCCGTTATAGAATGGATAAAGCGTTCCGATGTGAACACCGCAGCTCCGATCGGTGCAATCTGCACGATGACCGGCACCCGGTCGTCACGCGAGATCCGGGGCCGCATTCGAGTTCTCTCCTTACGTGAGTACCCCGGGCTCCGGCGCCGGTTTCGATGAACCTGCTGCCAACCAAGGCTGCAGTGCAGCCCAGCCACCCGTCAGGCGGTCGCCAGATTTCGGACGACAACGTCGAGATTGCGCCATCCGACATGCACGAGATCCGCAGGTCCGCTGCGTTCGCCCCACGTCGCAGTGCTCTGCGCGGCAACCCTTCGCGGAAGCAGAGTTCCTACGATGGGCGTGAGAAGCGACTCCCCGAAGGCGCGGTCAGCCGCCTGAGTAGTCGATGACCTCGACGCCTTCCGGCGGCGTGAAGACGAAGGTCTCGGCCGGGGGCCCCTGATTCGTCTGCATGTCGAGAAATCGGATCACAGTCCGGTTCCCGAAGAGGTCGACGAGCGAGGTCTCACGAATCTCAGCGCTCTCGCGGTCCGCGACCAGGCCGAGGCGCTCATACGTGGCGTCCTGCTTGGGCAGCAGATCGAGGGTGATCCGGTCCCCCGTGCACGAGACGGCAGAGACGCTGAACTCGTCGAGGATCTTGCCGTCGCCCAGCAGAAACTGGACCGCCGCACCACTCAGGTAGCCCTGCGTCACCTCGAGCCGCGTCGCCGACTCTCCCTCCACGTCATGGATCCAGAGTGTCGAGCCGTCACTCACGACGACGCTCTCATCCGGTGCCGCATAGACCCACTTCATCTTCCCCGGCTTCGAGAAGATGACGTGGCCCTTCTTGAGATCGCCGTCCATCAGCGCCGCGCCTGCAAAGCTCGCAGATTGGCTCTGCTGCTCAAATTCCGCTGCGAGGTCGCGAATCCCGTCGTAACGATCCTGAACACGTTGGGCAGCTTCGACCGCCGCGTTTTCCGCGCACGATCCGTCCGACGACGCCGGAGCGGCCGCCGGCGATTCAGCCCAACTCGCCGATGCTCCCCAATATGCGAGGGCTAGGCCCGTCGCGAGCATCCTGCGCGTCCGTCTGCAGCCGTCCATCTGTCGAAAACTCAGCACTCGGGTTCCCCTTCATCGGGCCATCGGCCTTCAGTGGATCCAAGCGCGAGGCGCTCGGTCCGGTACGGCGATCCGGCTCGGCCGGCCTGCCCTACCGGATCCCCGATTCATTCAAATTCGTCTTCGACCGTGGGCTCCGGCAGCAGGACTTCACGCCCCTTCGAGCCGATCTGCGGCCCGATCATTCCGTCCAGCTCCATCTGCTCAATGATCCGAGCCGCTCGGTTGTAACCGATCTTCAGTCGGCGCTGCACATAGGAGATGGACGCATTGCGGGTGGTCGCCACGATCTCGACCGCCTGGTCGAACATCTCGTCAACGTCCTCCCCGCGCGTTTCGATCTTCTCCGCTTCCTGGTCCGCCCGCATGAGGTCTTCATCAAAGACGGGTCGGCCCTGCTCTTTCAGGAAGGATACGAGGTCATGCACCTCGGTTTCGTTCACGAAGGGGCCGTGAATTCGCTGCAACACCGCGGTCCCCGGCGGCAGGAAGAGCATATCGCCCATCCCCAGCAGGTCGTCGGCCCCCTTCTGGTCGAGAATGGTCCGACTGTCGGTGCCGCTCGAAACCTGAAAGGATACGCGCGCAGGGAAGTTCGCCTTGATGACGCCGGTCAGGACGTCGACGCTGGGACGCTGGGTGGCGAGGACGAGATGGATGCCGGCAGCACGCGCCATCTGCGCTAGTCGCTGAAGCGATTCCTCGACCTCTTTCGCGGAGGACATCATGAGGTCGGCGAGTTCGTCGATCACGACGACGATATAGGGGAGCTGCTGCCATTCGATTTCGACCGGCTCGAGCTGTCCCGGCTTCAACTTCAGCTGGAACGAATCCTCTCCCGACTCGATCGACTTGCGCGCCTTCTCATTGAACTGGTCGATGTTGCGGACGCCCGTCGCGCTCATCATCTGGTAGCGCTCTTCCATCTTACGGACGATGCCCTGGAGCGCGGCGGCGGCTCGCTTCGGACTCGTCACCACGTCGGCAATCAGATGCGGAATGCCGTCATAGATCGACAACTCGAGCATCTTCGGGTCGACCATCAAGAGCTTGAGCTCATTCGGCGTCGCGCGACATAACAAGGAACACAGGAACGAGTTCAAGAAGACCGACTTGCCCGTACCCGTCGAACCGGCGACCAGGAGATGCGGCATCTTGGCCAGATCGGATGTCACGGAATTCCCGAAGATGTCCTTGCCCATCGCAACAGAGAGCGGACTCTTGCTCTTCCGGAACGACTCGGACTCAAGCATCTCTCGCAGGTAGACCGTCTCCCGCGACGGATTCGGCACTTCGATCCCGACCACGGATTTCCCCGGGAGCGGGGCGATGATGCGGATCGAAATCGCGCGCAGAGCCATCGTCAGGTCGTCCGTCAGGCCTACGATCTTATTGACCTTGATCCCCGCAGCCGGCTCGTATTCGTACATCGTGATGACCGGCCCGGGATGAACCCGCACGACCCGCCCGGTCACACCGAAGTCCGCGAGCTTCTTCTCGAGGATCTTCGAATTCATCAGCAGCGAGTCGCGGTCGTAACTTCGTTCGCCTTCCGGCTGCGCTGCAAAAATCGACGTATCGGGAAGCTGGAAGGGACCGCTCGGCCCGCCTTCATGAAACTGGAAGGCTTCTTGTTCGGGCTTTCGCGTCGCCCGCCGCTCCTCGTCATGATCGACGATGTCCGGCTCTTCCCCCGGCTTCATGCGTCGAACCGGCTCCACAGCCTCGGGTTCGGGCGTTTCAAGAACCGCGACCGGTGCCACCGGCTCTTCGACCTTGCGCTCTTCTTCCTCGAAGCTGAATTCGGGCTCGCGTCTTTCCTGAACGCGCTCGCGGCGCGCGCGCTGCTCGCGACGAACAGAAATTGACGTGATCGCGTCGCGCAGCTGTTTGAATCCGTTGCCGATGCCTTGGATCCCTGCGCGCGTGCCGTGCACAAGCGCGTCCGCGGCCCGGCGCAGCAATCCACTCACCCATTCGCCGAAGCGCATCGCAAAGCCAATGCTGTAACCCACCCCCTGCGCCGCGAAGGTCAACATCGTTCCCGTCGACACACCGGTCAGCGAAAGCACGCCCACAGTCAGCAGCAGCGTGGTCAGAACGAGAGCGCCCGCCGACCCAAAGAGGAGCCGCAGAGTGCCGGCACCATGCGTGCCAAGCCACCCGGGCTCGATCCACGGCACGGAATCCGGTGCGAGGTCATAGAGGAGGGGCGGAATCAGCGCGACGGTCGGGATCAGCACGAGGGCACCGATCCAGAATCGCGTGAATAATCCCGGCAGCCCAAGGCTCATCACAAGACGGCCACCGAGGAAAGCGCAGGCGGCCACGAAAACGATCGAACCGGCGCCAAAGCCTCCGAGTAGACCGCCCGCAAGGGTGGCTCCGACCGGGCCCGCTCGATTCGAAACTTCGACGAGCCGTCCGATTGGATCCTCGGGCGCATAGGTCGCGAGCGCGAGCGTCGCGAGCAATGAGAGCCCGATCAAAATCAGACCGACGATTTCAGAGCCCGCCGCCACGAGAATCGGCCCCTGGGCAGACTCCTCCTTGGCTTTGGCTCGACCGCCCTTACGTCCCTGCGACTTTGCTGCCGCGCGTGCCATGCTCGCCCCCCCGAACGAACGTCGCTCGACGTGTTCGACGCCCCAATCGGAGCGCTTCGACACGTCGCAGTCCCAAGCGGCGGGGGACGCGATCGCTGTGCGACCCATCGGGCGGGAACGCACCCAGAAACAGGTGCGACTTGCCCACCGAACGACAGACTCCAGGGGCGATTCCACGATTCGGAACCGTCCTGGGGTCGCGTCGCCGGCGAAGGGCCGAACGCGAGTGCCTCACCCCCCGGTGAGGAGAATCGACGCAGGATACCGTGACCCCTCGTTCCCGGAAAGGGTATGCGCGGTCCTCCCTTGACGCCTTTCGACCACGGCGGGACACTTGGGTCTCCCACCCCTAACTCAGTCCCGATGGAGCCCCCACCATGGCAGGCGTCAACAAAGCCATTCTCGTCGGCAATCTCGGCCGCGATCCCGAGATGCGACATACCCCGAACGGCCAAGCCGTCGTCAACTTCACGCTGGCCACCAGTGAGTCGTGGACCGACAAGAGCGGCGAGCGCCAGGAACGAACCGAGTGGCATCGGATCGTCGTCTGGGGGAAGACCGCCGAGATGTGCAACCAGTACCTCTCGAAGGGCCGCACCGTCTACGTCGAGGGTCGTATCCAGACTCGCGAATGGGAAGATAAAGACGGCAACAAGCGGTACACGACCGAGATCAACGCCAGCACCGTGAACTTCATCGGACCGCGCACCGATGGTGGCGGCGGTGGCGGCGGGGGAAGCAACTACTCGGGTGGTGGCGGCGGCGGGAGCTCTCGCGGTGGCTCCCCGGGTGCGCCGATGGATGCCGGTCCGCCGGCGGACGACGATATCCCGTTCTAGGGTGTGCGTCGGCACTCGCCCGCCCTCTAGGTCGCGCGGCCAGAGTGCCGATTCCGGCGCTCCTGAGCGTCGGCGTTGATTGCGCTGCCCCAGTCGATGATGTCGGCCGGGGCGGCGGAGCGAGCGGACGAGCCGGGTGCCGACTCGCGGATGCGCGGATGCGCGGATGCGCGGATGCGCGGATGTTAGGCGTACGAACTCAATTCGTGAGCCAAACTGTGCGGGTCAGTCTGCGCCGTCTGATCGAAGTCGACGCACAATATGGTCGATCTTGACGCGATCATCCGGCGTCAGCTCGTCGAACTCGATTCCCATTCCGGCGGGCACGCCCACAGAACCACTGGTGACCCGGACGACTCGACCGATCGTGCGAAGCGCTTCGGCACTGCCCGGTAGGTGAAACTGCATGGAGACTTCGGTTCCAGGCTGATGGGGCTTCTCCGTTTCGATGAAGAGCCCCCCTTCATTGATGTCGCGGGTGAACTCGGAGAACATCTCGTCGACCGTCGCGTAGTCGATTCGAACAGTGACACCGGCTCGGTTCGCACGACGTCGATCCGTCGCCGATTCGTCGGCCTCGGACGCGGTTCTCCCGCGCGCTTCCCGTTCTTCGGGATCCGTGATGTCTGCATCCATGCTGACTCTCGCCATCGACCGATCTCCAGTGCCCAGCACAAGCCGGGCCGCAAACACAGCGCGAACGGGTTTTCCCTCCAACCGCCGCGCAAGGTTCCGGACTCCTTGCATCGTCCGTTCCCGCCCCAGATCTTTAGGGTCGATCGCACACACTAAAATTCGGCCCCGGAGGGATCAGCCTAAGGGAGATACACCGCGCCTCGCTCTATTTGGGGCCATCACCCTCCCCGACCCACAGGCTGAGGCCCCCAATCCCCGCCGGCCTCCCGAAAGCTGAAATGGCCGCCCGCAGCCACGATCACGTGATCGACCACCTCAATTCCAATGAGCTCCCCCGCCGACCGCAGGCGTTCCGTCACCGCACGATCCTCGCCGCTCGGCGTTGGGTCACCGCTGGGATGATTGTGCACGAGCACCACAGCAGCCGCGGCCTCTCGAATCGCACTCCGAAACACTTCGCGCGGATGGACGAGGCTCGCCGTCAACGTTCCGACGGAAACGACCTCGCTGGTGATCAGTCGATGACGCCCGTCGAGAAGAAGGACGTGAAAGGACTCGCGACGCATCTGCATGGCGCGGCCCATGAAATGCCGCTGCACATCGACGGGACTACGGATTCGCTGTCCAAGCGCGAGTGGTGTCGCACGAATTCGAAATCCGAGTTCGATCGACGCACAGATCGATGCGGCCTTGGCCGGACCGAGTCCGGGGAATTCAGCGAGCCCGCGAATCGAAGTACCCGCCAGCCCCTCAAGCCCGCCGACCTCCTGAATCAGCTGACTCGCGAGAACCGCGGCGTCGCGTTCTCGATCCCCCGTCCGCAAGATCAGCGCGAGAAGCTCCGCTTCACTCAACACCTCCGGGCCAAAACGCGATAGGCGCTCCCGCGGACGATCCAAACGCGGGCCCGACCCTTTTCGGTCTCGACGCTCGTTCGAATCGATTGAGTCACTCTCCGCCCCGTTCTCAGCCGAAAGCGGAAGCGATGAGGGAGACGCATTCAGCGCCGGGGGCGAAGGGGAACGAAGGGGCGTAGACACGGCGCAACAGACCTCTCGGAATCAAGAGCGCGCCCTCGGGTCGATTCCGAAGCCGCGCCTCGTGGGCGAGAGCAATCATAGACGGCGCCGGCAGCCACGAATCCGTGTGAACAAGCGGCTACGAATCGGTTGCCGCTCCTTCACAGCGAGAGAAGATGCTCGCCGCGCCCCGAGACCTAACGTTCGGTTTCGGCGGTCATCGCAGCGCCGTTCTCGCCCCGATCCTGACCGTCTCTCTGGACGGCAAGAAAGTCTTCAGCGAGGACGCCCGCCGCGACGTCTTCCGTCGCGATCAGCGCGTCGATCAATTCATCGAGCAAACCACGCGCTTCGGCGCGTTCGCTCAGACGAGCTACCCACAGCTCCTGTTCTGCCAGATTCTTATCCACCAGGAATCGCGCAAAATCAGCGGGGCGTTCGAATGCCAGCGCCAACCAGGCATCACGCGGATCGCCGCTGCCTTGATCGGCGCCCGAGATGGCGTCGGAAGTACTGCCGGAAACATTCCCGGCAAGAAAGGGAGTCGCGCGCGTCGAGCGCAGCGATTCGAGCATCTGCGGCGAGATCGCGCCGGCAACCGGTATCGCGCCCCCGGCAAATCCTGCCCCCGTGCGCGGCTGCCCGGGCGCCGTTCGAACGATCACGCGGTCAACGACAACGGAGGGAGCCAACTGGCGATTCAGTGCCCCTTGTCCGCCTAGCGTGCCGTCACGCGGAGCTGCCGAGAGCGGGAGCGAAGGTGGCGCGGCTGCCGCAAGGACACTCGATCCCGATGCGCCAGGGCTTCCCGATCTCACGGGCGTCACGGATGTCGAGCGTGCTCGACGACTCCCCAGCGAATCGAGTGGGCTCAGCGTGGCCATCGCAGGACGTGGCGCGCGGGCGGACTCCGCAGAAGCAGTCCAGCGAGGCACGTTCTCCAATCGCGCGGTCGCGGATTTGAGACCTGAAGACGTGTCGGCAGCAAGGCTGGAAGGAGAAGGCCCAGCCGCACCGGGCATCCCCACAACGCCCGGATCCTGCAAAACCACCACCACGAGCGCCGCCGCCGCAACGGCGGATGCGGGCAGCATGAAGCTCGGTTCGAAGATTGATGCGATTCCGCGACCCAGACGGGTAAAGAAGCCGGGTTCCGCCTCACCGGCGCGAATCCGGCGCATCACGTTCGCGGCCATCATGGGGGGAACTTCGGGCTCGGGCATCGTTCGCAGCAGACGAATCGTCTGCTCCATTTCGTCGACCTCGAGTGCGCAATCAACGCACTGGTCGAGGTGGGCATCCACCATCGCGCGATCCTCGAGGGACAGGTCGCCCTCGAGATAGTCCGCGAGGCTTTTCTTAACGTCGGAATGATTCACTTCAGATGCCCTCTGCGGGTGATGATGGGGAGGAGAGCACCTCGGAGAGCTGCTCGCGCAGCGCCTGGCGCGCGCGGTGGATTCTCGATTTGACCGTGCCCTCGGCGATGCCGAGCACCTTCGCGATCTCGCCGTAGGCGAGGCCTTCGATGTCATAGAGGATCACGGGCATGCGAAGGGATGGGGACAGCGTGTCGAGCGCCTCCTTCACGTGGCCGGTCAATTCCGAGCCGAGGGCTGCGTCCTCGGGATTGCGAGGGGCGCTTGGGAGATCATCCCCCGCCTCTTGCCGCGTCTTCAACTTGTCGACGCGTGCGCGACCGCGACCGAGCGAGCGCCGTCGATTGAGCGCCGCGTTCGCGGCCACCCGATAGACGAAGGTGGAGAAGCGGGCTTCCGCTCGAAAGCGATGCCCATGCCGGTGGAGACTCAGGAAGGTCTCTTGCGTGAGATCCTCCGCGTCCTCCTTGCTGCCCATCATGCGATAGAGCAGGCGGTAAACCCGGGTTTCGTGTCGACGGATGAGTTCTTCGAAGGCGGCTTCATCCCCTGCCTGCCACCTCACGATCAGATCCCGATCGGGATCTTCAATCACGACGCGCGGCGCGCTCTTCTCACGCGCCAGCGGGTTCGTGCCACTCACCGTCGGTCCTCGCTCAACGATTTCATATGCCATTGTCTGCCTCTTGGCTGACAGACCCCGGCCTTCAGAATCGAGTTCCCCCGGCTCCCCCTCTTTCTCGTCCTTCTTTGCTGGCGGTACGCCTTCTGCGTCCATTTCGCCCTCTCGATCGCGACCCGCGGGGAATCAAACCCTGCCTCGGCTACTCCGGAATTTCGACCCCGGTCTCGCCATCTCGCACGAAGACCCCGCTCTTTCCGCCCCGCTTCGCAACGAGACGCACCCGGTCCACGACCATCTCCCGATCGACCGCCTTACACATGTCATAGACGGTGAGGCCTGCCGCCGAAGCGGCAACCAGCGCTTCCATTTCGACGCCCGTCTTCCAGTGCGCCTCGACCCGGGCCTCGATCATAAGCGAGGTGCCATCTGCCGCCGGTTCGAGAACGACCTCGACCGAATCGATGGGCATCGGATGCGCAAGCGGAATCCACTCGCCGGTTCGCTTCGCGGCTTGAATGCCCGCGATCCGGGCGGTCGCGAGCACATCGCCCTTCGCCACTCGGCCCTCGACGATCCGCGCCAGGGTCTCGGGCGCCATTTTCACTTCACTGCGTGCGATGCAGACACGATGAGTGACGGCCTTTTCGCCGACGTTCACCATGCGGGCACGTCCGCGTTCATCCAAATGGGTCAGTTCATCGGCCATGTTTCATACTTTCAAATCGTTCACCATGCACGTGCACGATGGGAATAGAATCTTCGCCTAACACTCTCATTCGCCTAACGTCGTCCGTGATCGAGCCAGGCAAGCATGTCTTGCCATACCGCTTCGCGTTCGGGTTCGTTGAAGATTTCGTGGCGGAGCTCTGAGTAGATCTTGAGCGCACTCTCTTTCGCGATCGGCCCCGCAAGGCCCGCATAGAATCGTTCGCTTCCGCTCGGCGCCGACATCGGGTCCTGTCCGCCGTGCATAATCAAAATCGGCCGCTCAACCCGCCCGGCGGCGCCCGCGACGCGATCGAGCATCTGATTCATCCCCGCCGCGAAACGGGTGGTCATCCGGTCCTTTACAAAGGGGTCTTCCTCGTAGCGTCGCACGACCTCAGGATCCCGCGAGAGTCCCGCCGAATCGAGCCCTGCCGAGATCCCCAGCCGAGGCGCGATCAAGGACAACACCTTCGCTGCCGCGAGACTCAGGGTTTGTCGCAACCCTCCCCCGGCCAATTCGAGCAGCGCGCCGGAAAGCACGATCCGGTCGACGGGCGGATGATGGAGCACCGCGGTCCCCGCCACGACCAGCCCTCCCATGCTATGTCCGAGCAGCGTGATCGGCAGCCCCGGATGATCGAGGCCGATGAGCTCCACAAAGCGCGCGACTTCTTCGGGCAGCCGATCAAAGCGATCGACGTGTCCGCGGGCCCCCGTCGTGCGGCCATGCCCCGCCTGGTCGTAGGCATGCACAGCGAAGCCGCGCTGGGCGAAGTACATCGCCATCTCATCGTAGCGCCCGCAATGTTCGCCATACCCGTGAATCAGGATCAGCACGCGGTCGGGATTCTCCGGGAGCCAACTGCGACAGAAGCGATCGCCCCAATCGGAGAGCACGATCTGACTCTCCCGGCGACGAATCGACTCCTTCGAGACGAGTTGTGAATCGACGGTGTGGGCCGGCTCGGAGGAACTCATGAACGTGCACTCGCTTCCCGCACGCGTGCGCGTGCCTTCTGGACCTTTTGCAAATAGGCGACGCCTCGGATGCGGCGGCCCCAGAAATAGCTGGAGATGCCCTTGGCCTCACCGAGTCGACGAATGTTGTCGGCCAGGATGAAACAGCCCGCCTCGACGTTGCTCTCGATCGTGGAGAGATTCCCGGACAGCGGCAGCTTCTCCGCCATATAAGGCATGACCTGCATGAGTCCGATGGCACCCTTGCCACTTTCGGCCCAGGGGCGCGCGTCGCTCTCGACGATCAAAACGGCCGTCACCAGGTAGGGGTCGAGGCCGTAGCGCCGGCTACTTCGCAGCACAGCTTCGATGACGCGATCCATTTCCTCGGACGACAGGGACGATCGACGCGTTTGGAGATGCTCTGCGAGAGCCTGGCTGACGGCACGGCGGGCGCCGGCACTCTCGTCTTCCGCGGTGTCCACATCCACGGCGCGCTCGAACCGAACCGGCGGCGCATCGATCACGAGCAGCGCGCCAAGCAGCACGAGCACCCAGGTGCTCACACGGCGCGCGCGAGGCGAAAGATGCGGCGGTGCCCCGGGCGCGTTTGCACCTTGGGTGGCTGATTCGTCTCGCGTCGCCAATGGGGACCTCCCAGGCGTGTTCCCGGGCAGCCCACAACGTCGAGCCCCTATCGAGGGACTTCGCGGGGGGCATTGGGCGCGGGCTCACACCGAGGCCGCAGGATACCGGTCGCCCCTCCCGCGGGCCACGCGACACCGCAGAGGTTCACGCAAAGCCTCAGTTCCTGTACGCTGGTAGAACAGTGATCGAAAATCGTGGCCTCCGTTGTTGGGCGGGTGCCCTTCCGCAACTCCGCGCCCCCACTCGGAAACTGGACCGTGGCTCCCCCCGAAGCACACCTCCTCGCCTCGATCGATGAGACGACGCATGCCTGGCTGACCGGGCTCGCGTCGATGCACGCGCTCGTCGCAGCCTACGATGCATCGGGCGATGCGGTCTTCCTCGTAGATGAGGAGGGAATCGCCGGAACGACGCTCGACCCCGCGGCCGCTGCGGCGGCTTGTCCCCCGGGCTGGGTCCTCAAGGAGTTCAGCGCCGCCGACGTCCACGGCTCGGCGCTCCGAATCGTTGTCGGCGACGCGGCCCACGGCCCCCCAAACGAAGCCGACCTCGAGAAGAAGAACGAAGAGCTCGAAACCTGCGTGCGGAGCGTCTCTCACGACCTCCGCTCGCCCCTCGTCTCGGTGCTGGGATTCACACGCCTACTGCGGGACGAATTCGGTGACCCGATCGGCCGGACCGGCCGCCACTTCCTGGATCGCATCGAACAGGCCGGGCGGAATATGGAGCGCTTGCTGAGCGACATGCTCGAGCTCACTCGGATCTCCGAGACGCCCAATTGCGCGGTGCACGTCAACCCGATTGCCGTGCTCGATCAACTCGCAGCCGAAAAGAAGATCGCCCTCGACGAAGCCGGTATCGATCTCCACCTCCCGACGGAGGCGCCGGTCATCGTTTGTGATCGCACGCGCCTCTACCAGGTCTTCTCCAATCTGATCGGGAACGCGATTCAGCACATGGAGCCCCAGTCCGGTGGCCGAATCGAAGTCCGCGTCGCCACCGCCCCGGCCGGCTGGGAGATCACGGTTGCCGACAATGGTCCCGGCATTGCCGAAGAGGATCGCGCACGAATCTTTGAGGCGTTTCAGACCGCTGAGAGCACGCCCGCTACGCCGCGAAAAAAATCGAGCGGGCTGGGTCTCGCCATCGTCCGCAAGATCGTCGAAGCCCACCAGGGCCGCGTGCGCGTCGAGAGCGAACCGGGCGAGGGCTCTCAATTCATCGTGTGGCTTCCGAAGCCGCAGGAGTAACGCGTCGTAACCCGAGCCTGCCGGGTTTCGTATTCCGCAGCTGATTCAGAGCAAACACGATTGCCTCGGAACGGGCCTTCGCGTACCCTGCCGCCGCGAGAGGGGGGTCCATGTATCCGATCCTATTCACGATTCCGGGCATCGGATGGCCCATCAGCAGCTTCGGCGCCATGATGGCCGTCGGCTTTCTCGTCGGGTATTGGATTTCGATCCCGCGCATGAAAGAAGAAGGCCTCGACCCCGAGGACGCCGCCAATCTCTTGATGGTGATCATGCTCGGGGGCGTTTTCGGCGCGAAGCTCTACTACGCGACGAGCTTCTACCTCATTTACGGCGATCCCTTCTGGCAGTCGATGTTCTCCCGCGGCGGACTCGTCTTTTACGGCGGCTTCATCGGCGGTGGCCTCGCGGGCTACCTCGGCTGCAAATACTGGAACGTCCCGCCGATTCAGCTCGCGAATGCGGCGGCGATCTCACTCGCTGTCGGCCAAGCGATCGGACGCGTCGGCTGCTTCCTCGTGGGCGACGACTACGGGGTCGCCTCGGATCTGCCCTGGGCGGTCGCTTTCCCGAACGGGCTGCCGCCGGTCCACTACCCCGTTCATCCGACGATGCTCTACGAGACGTTGTGGCTTACGCTCGGCGCGCTCTATCTCTGGAAGCGTCGCAAGCAAAGCATCTCGCTGATGGGCGAGTTCCTGATCATCAACGGCTTCGGCCGCACGATCATCGAGCATTGGCGCCTCAACGAACGAGTCGCGTTAGGCCTCTCGGAAGCCCAGTTCATCGGCATGGGCCTGGTCGTTTTCGGCATCGTGCTGATCCTGCGCGCACGCGGCGTTCAGTCGTCGGAGCAGGTCGCCTAGCACTCGTCTCTATTCCCGGCGGATCGGCCTCGATAGAAACACGGATTGCGAGTTTTTCGGGCGGCTCACATCATCCCCCTCCATTTCTTGTGGAGGGAACATGCGATTGAGTCGACCAACGCGAGCCATTCTCGGAGGCGTCGCATGTGCGGTGCTGACACTCCAGCTTGCGCCCCCTGCCCACGCGCTTCTCGACCATACGTCGATCTACGGCTGGCTGGTCGACTACCTCTGCGGCGAGGACTGGACGCTCGGCGACGGCACCTCGTGTCTGGACCGCGATCCACCCCTTAGCGAAAACGACATCGCCGATCTCGCGGGCGAACTCTTACGGCTTGAAGCGATCTCGTCCGGCGAAGATCAGATCGAGGAAACGCAGCGGATCGAAATCGACTTCTTTCGCCTCTGCGAAGCCGAACCCGCGCGCTGCTTGGGTTGGCTCAAGACACTTTCACGCAAAGGCTCACTCGACGGGGACATGGACGGGGTGCTCGATGGGGCGGACCAATGTCCCGGAACCCCAACCGTGATCACACGCGCCCAATCGATCTTGCTCGCTCAAGACACGGCCTACCTCGAACTCCGCGACATCTGGGACGAGATCCGTAGCCTTCTACTGAGCGGCTTGAATGGCACCCTCGGCTCGAACGAGCGCTTCTATCTGGGCGAAGAGCTGATCCCCCTCTTCAACGACCTATATGCCCTAGCTAACAAGCAGGTCGACGGACGCTTCCTCTTCGGGGGCCTACTCGACGATTCGGCGCCGTTCGAGCGCTCAGGCTCTTTCCTCGATCCGGAGGGTCCGACCGTCGCCTACCGCGGCAGCACCGAAGCCCTCGCTCTGCCGATCGGCCCCGTTGGTGAGCTGACCCTCGTCGCCTCCCCCGGCAGTCGACTCTTTCTGGGAGACATCGATTCCGATGGGGTCTATCCGGATGCCCCAGCGCGCAACATGTTCCAGTTGATCGTCCGCTTTAAGGACCTGCTGCAGAACTTCGATCGCGCCCTCCTTTGGGAGGAATTCGCTGTGCTCGATGAGACCCTCGCGTTTCAGCTCTTCGATGCACAGGTCGAAAGCGGTCGGGCCTTTTCGCTCACCAAGCGCATCTACCCGAGCCGCGAACGCAGCGAAGTCGACTTCGCCGGATGTAGCCAGACACAGTTCTGCGCCAACGTATTGATCGAGTCGCGAAACGATCGACGCGTCTGCGCAGCGAGTGACTTCCTGAACGACGAGCCTCTAAAGAAGTCGCCTCGCGACTGCGTCGTGCGGCGAATCAAGAAGACGCGACACTGTGAAGCAGCCGCCCCATGAATCGCGCGGCGGTCATTCCTTCCGCTCCTCGCGATCGGCGACCCGCTCAGAGAGAAGCGGTCTCGAGCCGCAGCTGAAGCTGCTTCGCCGCGTCGACGATCTCGGCGCCTTCCGTGTCGTTGTCGACGAGGCGCCCCACCCGACCGAGGCACGCCGCCGCGCGCTTCGCAAATTCGCGCTCGCCCACATGGCCACCGGAATCGACCCAACCTTCGAGGGTCGTGATGCTGCCCGCGTAATCGCCCTCGAGGAAGGCCTGCATCCCTTCGGCGTAGCACTCGAGCTGTCCGACTTCCGGGCGTACATCCTCCGCGACCCGCGCGGCCTCGCGCAGCGTCTTTCCCGCCTCGACGAAATAGGCGCTGTCGAGAAGCGAATGCGACGCCTCAATCAATCCGGTCGCCAGATCACCATGCATCGCTTCCATCAAGCCCTCGAAGCCTTCGGGAAAGGCCTCGGAGACCGCCCGCCGGCGACTGACGAGACATCGGGTGACACCGCGTTCCCCCGCCCGCTCGATGAGTACCCGGCGAAACTGATCGCGGGTCTGCGCGAGCAGGATGCGGACTTCCGCGACGATTTGGTCGATTCGGCCTCCGCTCTTGTCGAGCAGCCGCTCGAACTCCCCGAAGAGCTCGTCCGGGTCGTCCTCATTCGCCTCGCGCAAAGAAGCCAATCGCGGCGAATACACTTCCCGTTCGTAAAGACTCTCGCGAAGCTTCATCGCTTCGTGGAAGAGCGCGCCCACCGTCAGATCGAAGAGCGCTTCGCGGCGAACCGCCAGCGAGCTGTAGCCCTCAGATCGGAACAGGCCGTGACTGCGCTCCTTGAGTCGGAAGAGCACGGCCCGGTCGTCGTCCCCGACGACCCCGGCGAGGCGCTCGAAGCGGATCCCCGATTCGTCGGAGGAGATCTCCACCGACCCGACCTGCTCGAAGACCTCGCCCAGCTGCTGGTACGCATCGAGGAATTCGCGCAGCAGCTGCACGAAGTCGGACGCGTTCCTGGCCGCATGATGGCGGGACGACATGGGGGGTTCCTAACGGGGTCGGATGGCGGGGCGGGGTCGACTTGACGGTGTCCATTTCGGCACTCGAGAAACAAGATCGGCCAGTCCGTCGCCTAGCTTTCGCGGCAGCAGGATAGGAGAAGCAAACTTTCGGGCCAGTGGAACCGAATCGCCTCACGTCTCCCCTTGGAGCCATTCGGGAGGGAGAGACGAGCAAAGCGCTCACCCTTCGCCCCCGGGGACAAAAGGGCGGGCCCGGTAGGTGGCCGGAGATCAGAATGCGTCCGAGCAGGTCGCTGAACGGACTCGAGGATCCGCCGAACTGACCCTTGATCCGTTGTTTCGAGACGGCCCGTCTCCTATTGTCCCGGCCAAGAAATCTGCCCTTCTCACCCGGCAAGCGTCTCCAAGTGAGACCGAAAAAGAGCCGGCAAGTCCTACCCCTAGAAAGGAAAATCAGCGATGTCCGAGCCCGAACGCGAAAGCATGGAAGTCGACGTTCTCTTCGTCGGCGCGGGTCCCGCCACGCTCGCCTCTGCCTACCACCTTATGAAGCAGGTCGAAGAGCAGAACGCGCAGGCTGAAAAGAAGGGCGAGCCGCAGATTGAGCCCCCGGTCATCCTGGTGATCGAGAAGGCCGCCGGCGTCGGTGACCATCAGCTCTCGGGCGGCGTCATGAACCCGAAGGGCATCGAAGAGCTCATGCCCGACTACAAGGAGCAGGGCTTCCCGATCGAGCAGACCTGCGACAAGGCCTACTTCTGGCAGTTCTTCCGCAACGGAACGATCAAGCTGCCCGCATTCGTCACGCCGCCCTTCTTCCAGAAGAAGGGCTACCACGTCGTGTCGCTCTCCGACGTCGTGAAGTTCCTCGCCGAGAAGTGCGAAGAGATGGGCGTCGAGATCTACCCCGGCTTCTCCGCAGACGAAGTTCTCTTCGAAGGCGATCGCGTGGTGGGCATCCGAACCGGCGACATGGGCGTCGACAAGGACGGCAAGCCGAAGGGCACGTACCAGCCCGGCATGGACATCCTGGCCGGCGTCACCGTCTTCGGTGAAGGCGTCCGCGGTTCGTGCACCAAGCAGATCCTCGACCGCCTCGACATGCACGGCGAACAGCCGCAGACCTTCGAGACGGGCATCAAGGAGATCTGGAAGGTCAAGCCCGAGAAGCACGTCCCCGGACGCGTCATCCATGGCTCGATGTTCCCCGACTTTCTCGGCGAGATTCACGGCATGTGGCTCTACGACATGGGCGACAACCTCGTGTCCTACGGCTTCGTGACGCCGCTTGCGTCGGAAGACCCGAATAACGATCCGCATCGCGCCTCCCAGGAGTTCAAGCGGGATTCCCCGTTCATGCGGGACCTGCTCGAGGGTGGAGAGCTCATTCGCTACGGCGCCAAGTGCGTCCCGGCGGGCGGTCTCCGCGCGATCCCGAAGCTCTACTGCGATGGCGCCATGCTCGTGGGCGACTCGGCGGGCATGCTTAACATCATGAAGCTCGCGGGCATCCACACGGCGATCAAGTCGGGCATGATGGCCGCAGAGACGATCATCGACAGCATCAAGGCGGCGGATACGTCGGCCAAGACCCTCGGCAACTACACCGAACGCTTCCGCAACAGCTGGGCCTACCAGGAGCATTACGAAGCGCGAAACTTCTCCGGCAGTAACGAAGTTTCGCCCCTCTTCGGCATGCTCAACATCCCGCTCATGGTTCCCACCAAGGGCCGTGGCCTGATCGACGGTCTCAAGACGCATGCCCCGCACTCGGTCATGAAGAAGATCTGGGAACTGCCGAAGTCGCGCCGCGAGCGCGAGCCCTTCAAGCCCGACGGCGTGTTGACCTTCTCGAAGGAGAACTCGGTCGGCTACTCCGGCACGGCCCACGAAGCGGACCAGCAGCCCCACCTCAAGGTGGCCGACACGAACGTATGTGCGACGGATTGCCGACGCGACTACGCAAACCCGTGTGAAAAGTTCTGCCCCGCCGCCGTCTACGAGATGGTCGACGTGGCCGGATCGGATGGCGAAAAGGAACTCTTCATCCACCACGAGAACTGCGTCCATTGCAAGACCTGCGACATCGCGGATCCGTACCAGATCATCACCTGGACGACGCCGCAGGGTGGCGAAGGACCCGACTACACTAAAATGTGAGAAGCCGGGATGTAGTCAGCTCCTACGTACGTAGAAATCAGGGCCGGAGCCATGCGCTCCGGCCCTTTTTCGTTCACCTTCTGGATCCGCAATGAGCGAACACAACCTCGTCATCCGCGCCGGCGCCCGCGCCGCTCAGCGCTTGCACGAAGAAGGCTTCCACCCGGACCTTTTCAGCACCCTCGTGGGCGCGTCCGGTGGGCCGAAATGGCTCGTGCTTCGCCACCTCGATGCGTTGCTGATCGACCGGCTGATCACACCGCGATCGACGCCGCTCGATACGCTCGGCTCCTCGATCGGCAGTTTCCGTCATGCCTGTTTCGCCCAGCAGGACCCGCAAGCCGCCCTGACCCGATTCGAGAAGGCATACATCGAGCAGTGGTACGACGAGACCGCCCTCGACCGCCGCGGTCAGCCGACCAAGGCGGCGATCTCGCTTGAAAGCGACCGGATCCTCGGCACGCTGTTAGGTGAAAAGGGCGCGGAAGAAATCTGCGCCAACCCGCAGATCGTCAGCCATTTCGTCGCCGTGCGTCTACAGAACGACCTCGGCCTCGACACAGGCCTCCGCTTCTACGGACAACTTGCGGCCGCAGCCCTCGCGAACGCGTTCAGCCGCCGCGCCCTCGGACGCAGCTTTGAACGACTCGTCTTCCGCGCTGCCCAGACGCCCCTCGCCTATCAGGACATGCCGACGAGCGATCTCGAACTCACCCCCGAGCGCGTGCAGCACGCGCTGCTCGCGAGCGGATCGATCCCACTCGTCATGGAAGGCATTCGCTCGACCCCGGGCGTCGAGGGCACGCTCTTCGATGGCGGGATCATCGACTACCACTTCGACTTCGAATTCAAACGCCGCGAGGGTCTCGTCCTCTTCTCGCATTTTTTCGACAAGATCACGCCGGGTTGGCTCGACAAGCCGCTCAAATGGCGAAAGCCCAAGGCTGACGCACTCGAGGACGTCGTCATGATCGCGCCGTCTGATGCGTTCGTGGCAGCGCTGCCGGGCGGAAAGGTGCCGGACCGAAACGACTTCCTCGAGTTCGGTCAGAAAGAGCGCATCGAGCGCTGGTACGGCATCGTCGAGTCCTGTCGGGTGCTGGCAGAAGAACTCGACGAAGCGATCGAGTCCGGCCGGCTCGCTGACCGGATCGAAAGCTTCCCCACCTAACGCACCGAGTACCGAATCGGCATCCGCTTCACGCCGCCCAGAAAACTCGACCTCACCCGATCCATCGGGCCGGCCAATTCGATGTCATCGAGCCGCGGAACGAGCTTTTCAAGCGCGATCCTAATTTCGAGGCGCGCCAGATTCGCCCCGAGACAGAAATGCTCTCCGATGCCGAACCCGACATGGGGATTCGGTGACCGGTCGACCTTGAACGTGTCGGGATCCTCGAAGAAGTCCGCATCGCGATTCGCCGACGGGTAAAGCAGGCAGAGCGATTCGCCCGCTTTGACCGTCTGCCCGTGCATTTCAAAGTCTTCGACGGGCGTGCGACAGAATTGAATCACCGGCGCGGTCCAACGCACGATCTCCTCGGTCGCCTTGTTCACGAGTCCGAGATTCTCGCGTAGCTTCGCAAACTCCCCCGGGTTCTCGATCAACGCGAGCAAGCCGCCACTCGCGGCGTTCCGCGTGGTTTCGTTTCCAGCCACGACTAACAGCGAGAAATACGAGAGCAGTTCGAAGGCCGCAACGTCGGCCCCATTCATCTTGGCGTTCGCCAACACACTCACGATGTCGTCGGTCGGCTTCTTGCGACGTTCTCCCACCATCTCCGTGAAGTAGGCGAACATCTCTTCGATGGTGGCTCGCATTTGCTGACCCGAATCGCTCGAGTCGACCTGGTATTCCGGGTCACTTGAGCCGGCGATCTTATTCGTCCAGTCGAACATCATCCGCCAGTCGCTGCGCGGCACGCCGAGCATGTCCGCCAAAACCGAAAGCGTGAGCGGTGCGGTGAAGTCCTCAACGAAGTCAGCCTCCGTTCGGTCAGCGAGTTCGTCGACGAGGTCATCCGCGATACGCTCGATCTCCTCACGACTTCGACTGATCGCCCGCGGTGTGAACCAGGAGCTCGCGAGGTTTCGATATTCCGGATGGTCCGGCGGATCCATGTTCAGGAGATGACGGAGAAGCTGCCGACCCGTCTTGGTGTCCGAGGGCGGTGGGCTATCCGCGAAGATCGCCACCCGAGGCGCGTTCAAGAATCGAGTCGGCTGCTTCGAAAGCCATACGATGTCCGCGCGTTTGACGACGGCCCAGAACCCCGGCCGCGGGCCGAGGTCGAAATAACGCAGCGGCGCTTCCTCGCGGAGCACGCGCCACGCGTCATGCGGGTAGCCATTCGCCGCGAAATTATCCGGTCCAAGCACATCTTCGGCAGTCAGCTCCGCAGCGCGGGACATCTCTTCTCCTCGGATAGAAAGATCGATTCATCCTAGCGATCCATCTTACCCGACGTCGCGGGCAAGGCTCGACCATGAGTCGCGCGGGAACCGAGAATCCGCCCGAGCGAGGCCGCTTCCGTTCACTCCCCGAGTTGCCTATGCATAGGTCTCCACACAAGGAGTCATTCATGCGGTCCATTGTCTGTCCCATCCTCCTCGCTTCTATGCTGGCATTCGCTCCCCTTCCCGCGTTCGCGCGCGGTCCCGTGCTCGATTGCGAACCGTCGGGCAACGCCCGGCCAATCTGCGAATTCAAGAATCCCGAAGACATGGTCCCGCTTCCCGGAAACGAAGCGATTCTGATCGGCGAGTACGGCACGACCGCGGAAGATCACTCGGGTGGGCTCGTGGTGTTCGCGCTTGAATCCGAGAATCGAACGACGGTGTTCCGCGGCGGCGAGTCTGCGGCCGTCGCCGAGCCAGGGTGGGGAGACCCCAGTTGCTCAACCCCACCCACCCGCGAGTTCAACAGCCACGGCATCGATCTCGTTCGTCGTGACGACGGCCGGCTCGCCCTGCTCGTCGTCCAGCATGGCGGCCGCGAGGCGATCGAGTTCTTTGAGCTCCTGGGCCACGGCACCGAGTGGCACGCCGCCTGGCGCGGCTGTGTCCTCTCGCCGCCGGATGCTTCGCTGAACGAAGTGGCTGCCCAACCGAACGGCGATTTTTACACGACCAAGATGGCGAGCCTCGAAGGGGCGATGGAATTCGAAAACGGCATGCCGACCGAACCCACAGGGCACGCCTACCACTGGAACGAGAAGGCCGGCTATCGCGTCATCGGAGGCACCGCTGGTGTGATGCCGAACGGCATCGCCTCCTCACCGGATGGTCGCTTCATCTACATGAACGCTTCGGGTAACAACAGCATTCGCAAGATCGAAGTCGCCACCGGGCGAGAACTCGGCCGAGCCCCCGTCAACACACCGGACAATGTCACCTGGAGCCCGGACGGTCGACTCCTCGTCGCCTCCCTCGCCGGCCTCGACCCGACGGACTTCGTCGCGTGCGAGCACCTTGAAAAGGGAGCTTGCGGCATCCCCTTCGAGATCGTCGCGGTCGATCCGGAAACAATGACGACGATCGGCCCCGTCTATTCGAGCGACGGCTATCCGATGGGTGCCGGGACGGTCGGTCTGCAAGTCGGGAACGAACTCTTCGTGGGCTCGTTCAAGGGTGACCGAATTCTGCGGATCGATCTGTCCTCCGGCCGGGAGAACTAACAGCACCAGCGCGCTGTGATGCTACTTAAGGGTGGCGAGCACTTCGTCGGCCCACTGCACATGGGACTCGACCTCAAGCTCGCCGTATCGGAGCGTAATCAGCCAGTACTGCATGTCCTCCGGCGGATTCGGGGCCGATTCCAGCTCGCTCCGAGTCTCCGCATAACGTTCAAGCTCAGCCAGCTGTGCGGCCCGGAAATTTTCAACGAGTTCAGCCGGCTTCGCGCCGGGATCCCGCGCGGCGAAAAAGAGCTTCAGCAGCAGCTCATTGCGGCGGTTGAGCGGAGCGGGCTCTTCCCGCAGCCAGTTCGCGAGCTCTCCGCGACCCATATCCGTAATCGAATACGTCTTGGTGGGGCGGCCGCCGGGCGTTGCCTTCTCGATGGAGGTCGCCAGCCCCTCTTGCTCGAGTTCCTTGAGCATCGGATAGATCCGGCCGTAGCTCTCGGTCCAGAAATTGGAGACCGAGCCGTCGATGATCTTGCGCAGGCCGTAGCCGGTCTGCGGTCCCCAGCTCAGAAAACCGAGCAGGGCTTGTCGTGTTCGATTCGGGGTGCGTGCCACGCGCGCTTCGATGCCTCCAGCGGGTCTGCCCGCGCTTCGTTATCGAGCGTGGCAACCGGTGCAAGCATACTCCGATCCGAACATCATCTCCGGCTCTTCTTCGGGCGTCGTCGCGCGGGCGAATGCCACCGCGCGCGGCTCGAGGTCAGCGAGTCGCGCCTCGAGAACAGACGCGTAACGCCAGCTCCCGTAGTCGGGACTCGTCTTCGCCACTTCGTAAGCGCGGCGAGCCTCTTCGACCTCCCCCGCCTTCGTGAGCAGATCCCCCGTGACGAGGAAGAAGCCTTCCAGGTTGTGCGGAACAAGCGGCGTATTCCAGCAGACTCGCTTTCGGCCCGCGTCCGTCGCCTGCGCCAAAATCGGTGCGTAGTCGACGCCTTCGTCAAGGAAGCCCTCGCCCACGCAGACCTCGATGTTGTCCCGAATCAGCTCGATGGCCTCGGCGAAGCGCTTGCTTGAGCGCGGCTGGCTTCCCAACACAAAGGCCGCGCTGAAATCGTTGAACTCAGGATACGCGCGGGCAGCGCTACGCAATTCGAAGTAGCCCTCGCGGGTCGTCCGCTCATCCTGATGGATTGAACCAAGCGCCAGCCGAACGCCGCCGCGCCAGCCCGGAATGCGCTCGTCCTCGGGCGCGAGGGCGATCGACTCGCTGAAGTAGTGATCGGCCAGGAGCGCGTGGTCGGTGATCGCCGGATCCGGCGCCTCGGACACGCGGGCGCGCTCGGAGAGCGTCCACAGGTGACTATGCGCAAGCAGAAGAGCGGTCTCGGCGTCGTTCGGCTGCTCGAGATAGGCCGCGGTCAGCAGGCGCCGCACTTCGGGCAGATCGTCGTAGCGCGCCGCGTAGAGCGCCTCGCGGAACTGGGTCTTCGCGTGGCTAGCGAGATCTGATGTGGACAGAGCGGCCTCTTTCGGAGCCGCAGAACGAAGTGCGAGGGGTCGGACCAGGGCGTCCGTGTGACACGCAAGGAAAGACCACAGCAGAGGGAGCAGGAGCGCCGGCGCCATGCTCGAGATCGAGAGGGATTTATATTTCATATAGATATATCTAAACGATATATTTACTGCTCGCCAGCGAAAATTTCCGATCTGTGCGCAAAGCGCTCCAAGTAGCTGCCCCTGAAGGGATAATTTCCGCCCTCTTGAATCACCGAGCGGGCGTGGAAAAATCAGGCCGTGGACAATTCCGACCGACCGCCTCTCGTCCATCGAAGTGCCCGCGTCGTTCCGCCGGAGCGGCTCCAGCATTTCCTGGACACGTTTCTCTACCGCGAACCGGCCTTCCTGGTCGACGAACTCACACACGTCGACGCCGAAGCGCGAACCATGGAGGCGATCCTCGATACCGAGCGCCCCCTCCCCTTCGCCGCGCAACAGCGAACAAGCGAGATCCACCCGGGCCACGTTTCCGGCGCCGAACTCGTGATGGCGACGGGCTCCCTCGGCTGCCTCCACGCCTGGCTCTTCCATGGCTGCCATTGGGACGAGGGCTGGGCCGGGTTCGGCAACCGCATTCATCGCGCCGACTTCAAGCGCCTCGCCCGGGTCGGGCCGCCAATCGAATTGCGATCCCACGAGACGAAGACGAGAGTCGGTCCTGCTCGCGTTGTCCTCCGCTTCGACTTCGAGTTTCGCCAAGAAGACGAGGTCGTGTACGTCGGTGATCAGTCCGCGATGTTCTTTCGCGAGAAAGAACTCGCGTAGGCCTGTCGAGTGCTGCGCTCGGCCTAACGCTGCCCCATCAAGCCAGGCCACCAGAGGTAGTGGAAGCCCGGCCGCGCGAGCAGCTGCTCAAGCGCTGCCATCGCGCCGTATTCGGCCGCGCCACCCTCAACTCCACCCCAAGCCCCACCGGCCACGCGTGGAGCAACCGGCTGCGAGCGCATGTAGAGATTGCGGCGAGGCGATCCGCGGCGATCGTACGCGACGACCTGAACACTCGGCACGCCGATCCGATCCGCGAGCACTTTCACGGCATCATCGAGGGTCCCGATCGAATCGATGAGGCCGCCCTCGAGCGCCTGGGGCGCGCTGTAGATGCGGCCATTCGCGACGGCATCGACCTCTTCGGTCGTGAGCCCCGGACGGCCGAGATCGACGATCTCTTTGAAGCGCCCATGCAGATCGTCGACGATCGACTGCAGCTGCGCGCGCTCCTCTCCGGTCAGCTTGCGAAAGGGAGAGCCGATATCCTTGAATTCACCGCCCGTGATCGTCTGGTCTTCGATGCCGAGCTTCTCCATCAGACCGGCGAAGTTCATGCTCGTAAAAATCACGCCGATCGACCCGACGACCGAAGTCGGATGGGCCTGAACCTGGTCCGCCGCCATCGCGACGTAGTAGCCACCCGACGCAGCCGTCGTCAGGAGTTGCGCGACGACGGGCACCCCTCGTTCATCGCGAAAGCGCGCGATCTCCGTATAGATCTGCTCGCTGGCGGTCGCGGTCCCGCCCGGGCTGTCGATGCGGAGCAGGACACCCTTCACTTCCTCGTCTTCGCGCGCGCGGTCGAGCACCTCGCGCACCCGCCCGACCATGCTCGTTGCTCCAAGCCCCAAGAAATTCGGCGCCACATCCGCGCCGCTGATCACACCATCGACCTCCAGCAGCAAGACCTTCGGCCCACCCGTGCCGGAGACGAGCGACTCCTCGAGCGGCGCATTCGCCCCGCCCCCGAGCACGTCGACCGAGATACAACCGACGCTCCCTGCCGAGAGCAGCACCAAAAAGAGAAGAGAGTGGCTCAAACGAAAGAACCGCGAGCATCGCTGCCCGCGGTTCAAATCAGATGCATGGAAGGCCGAGTGAAGTCGCGTCGAATTGATCATCCGCGAAAGATATCGCGTCTTCAATCTTGTCGACGGTTCGACTCCTCGCGACCGGCTATGAACAGCCGCTCGTGCTCCCGCAATTCGGGCACTTGTAGCAAGCACCGTTGCGAATCATGATCGATCCACAGTCCATGCAGGACGGTGCGTCGGCCTGGTTCACGAAGCTCGACTGCGTGCTCTGCGGCCCGGTCGCCGCAGACGTCGCGGCGTCACCGGATCCGCCGGCAACAGCGCCCGCTGCGGCGAGCGGCGTCGGAGCGGACTGGATCGAGACCGGCACGGCTGTGCCGCCTTCGCCCGAGAGACCGTCGTCATCTTCCGCTGCGACTTCCACTTCGAGGAACCGGTTGCCGAGATGCCGAAAGACGTAGTCCATGACGGACTTGGCGATCGGAATCTCCTTGTTATTCGTGAAGCCCGAGGGCTCGAAACGCGTGTGGCTGAACTTGTCGACCAGCGCCTTGAGCGGAACTCCGTACTGGAGCGAGATCGAGGTCATCGTGGCGATCGTGTCCATCAGACCCGAGACCGTGCTGCCCTCCTTCGCCATCTTGAGGAAGATCTCGCCCGGCGTGCCGTCTTCGTAGAGGCCCGTCGTGAGATAGCCCTCGTGACCTGCGATCGAGAACTTGTGGGTCGAGGCCACGCGCTCATCCGGCAGCTTCCGCCGATTCGGTCGATACTGGTCGAGTTCGACTAGCTCGCCGGTCGTCTCGTCCGCCTGTGAAGAGTCTCGGCCCGCGTTAAGCGGCTGCGTTCGCTTGCTGCCGTCCCGGTAGACCGCCAAGGCCTTGAGCCCGAGCTTCCAGCCTTCCGTGTACGCCGCCATGATGTCTTCAACGGTCGCGTCTTCCGGCATGTTGACTGTCTTCGAGATCGCACCCGACAGGAAGGGCTGAACTGCACCCATCATGCGGATATGACCCATCCAGTCGATCGTGCGGACGCCGTTCTGCGCGCGGAACGCGCAGTCGAAAACCGACAGGTGCTCGTCCTTGAGCTCCGGTGCTCCTTCGATCGTCTCTCGATCATCGATGTAGGCGACGATCGCGTCGATCTGCGCCTGGTCGTACCCCAGCTTAGAGAGCGCCATCGGAACCGTGTTATTCACGATCTTGAGGAAGCCGCCGCCGACAAGCTTCTTGTACTTGACCAACGCGATGTCGGGTTCGACGCCCGTCGTATCGCAATCCATCATGAACGCGATCGTTCCGGTCGGCGCGAGCACTGTCACCTGGCCGTTCTTGTAGCCATGCACCTCACCGAGCTCGAGTGCCTGATCCCAGGACTTTCGAGCCGCCTTCATCAGGTCGGACGGGACACCCGACGGCGGAACCGCGTAGGCCGCGTCGCGATGCATCTCGATCACTTCGAGGAAGGGCTTTCGGTTCGCCTTGTAGCGAGCGAAGGGCCCCATCGCCTCGGCGATCTCGGCGCTCATTCGGTAGGCCTCACCACACATGAGTGAGGTCAAAGCCGCCGCCACGTTTCGACCCGTGTCCGAGTCGTAGGCGAGTCCGTTCGCCATGAGCAGCGCACCGAGGTTCGCGTACCCGAGTCCGAGCGGTCGATACAGATGACTGTTTCGCTCGATCTGCGGCGTCGGGTAATCCGCGAAGTCGACGACGATCTCCTGACCGAGGATCGTGAGACCGGCGGCACGGCGATAGTCCTCTGTCTCAAAGTCACCCGCGTCGTTCACGAACGTCATCAGGTTGAGGCTCGCGAGGTTGCAGGCCGTGTCGTCGAGGAACATGTACTCAGAGCAGGGATTGCTCGAGTTGATGCGCCCCGAGTTCTTGACCGGGTTCCACTTGTTGATCGTCGTGTCGTACTGGATGCCGGGATCACCGCAGATGTGCGCGGCGTCCGCCATATCGTGCAGAACTTCGTCCGCACGAAGCGTTTCCACCGCCTCGTTCGTCACGACCGACTTCGTCTGCCAGGCACCACCGATTTCAGCGGAAGCCATGAAGTCATCCGTCACACGAACCGAGTGGTTCGCGTTCTGGAAGAAGACCGAGTCGTAGGCGCCGCCGGGGACGTTGAAGCCGCCCTCATAGCCCTCTTCGATCAGTGACCAGGCCTTCTTCTCTTCATTCGCCTTGGAATTCACGAATTCGAGAATGTCGGGATGGTCGACGTTCAGGATCACCATCTTGGCTGCACGGCGCGTCTTGCCACCCGACTTCACGACACCGGCGAAGGAGTCGAAGCCGCGCATGAACGAGACCGGGCCCGAAGCCGTACCGCCGCCCTTCAGCTGCTCCTTCGAGGAGCGAATCGTCGAGAGGTTGCTGCCCGTACCGGAGCCGCCCTTGAAGAGCATGGCTTCGGTCTTGGCGAGGTCCATGATCGACTCCATCGTGTCTTCGACGGAGTTGATGAAGCAGGCGCTGGCCTGCTGCGGCGTGTTCTCGACGCCCAGGTTGAACCAGACGGGGCTGTTGAAGGCCATCTTCTGGTGAACGAGGAGATGGGTCAGCTCGTCCGCGTAGGCGCGTGCGTCCTCTTCGGTTGCGAAGTAGCCACCCTCTTCGCCCCACTGGCGAATCTTGCCCACCACGCGACCGATCAGCTGGCGGATCGAGGTTTCACGCTCCGGCGTGCCTAGATGGCCGCGGAAATACTTGGAGACGACGACGTTGGTCGCGAGCTGGGACCAGCTCTTCGGAATCTCGACATCGTTCTGCTCGAAGACGACTTCGCCCTTTTCGTTGCCGATCGTGGCGGAGCGGAGCTCCCATTCAACGGTGTCGAAGGGGTCGACGTCGGGAGAGGTGAAATAACGTTCGACTGTTAGGCCTGTGCCTGCCGCCGACCGTTTCTGAGTCTTACGGGTGGAGTTCTTCGTCGTTTCCGGTGCGCTCGCCGCGTCCGTTGCTTCCGTTCCGGCGTTCTCGAGTTCGTCGCTCATCGTATCCCCACCCTCATTCATTCATTTCGTTCATTCGTCGCGTGATTGCGGGCCACCGATCTGGACCCTTCCCGGCCTGGTCCCGGTTCAGTCGATGGCATGATCTGTTAGTCACGTTGAGTTCAGCGCTCGGGGTGGCGCTCGAACTCTTGGCGACTCTCTTTGCTCTTGTTCGTTCTGCTCTCCGGGGTCGGCTTCCGTGAATCTGTTGTCTTCCGGCCTCGCAGGCCCGAATTCGGCGATTTCCGACTGTCTAGATGAGTGGGGCGCCGAGAAATCTCCCGGCGCCCCCCGAACCGTACGTGGCGATCCACTCTGGTCGGCCCTTCACCCGTCATCCAAGATGACCAGTGACCCGAATCAAGCCAGGCTCCAGCGACACGGAATCGCCAAAACCCTTTCTAATTCAGTCAGTTCCGACTGTGCTTCCCCCCACTTGAAGTTCGTGTTCCTCCCCGCAACAACCAAGTTGCGACCCCCCCAGGCTACAGGAGGAACCTCACATCCCCGTTGACGAACATTCTGCCGGATGGGGCCGGTACGTCAACCGGAATATCCACAAAATGTTGGGTCACATCGGTCGACCTACCACAACCCCTAGTAGGTGACGCTGTATTGTGACTCTTGATTCGCTTCAATCGACGCGTGCAAGTTCGCGGATCTGAAGGAGAATCAGCTTAGTGCCAAACGCCGTTTGCAAGCTACCGATTTGGTTGGGGTTTTTAGCTCTCAGGCATCTTTTTCAGACGCCGTCGGGTGAGTCGCCTAGTCGGCGCTCCACGAGCTGGGCCGAGACCGGCCCAGAAACGAGAAATGGCGCCCCCGAGAGCTCCATGAGAGCTTCGAGAGGCGCCATCTCTGACATTCAGTTCCGAGAACGATCCTCGGTGGGGGCGGTTGGGATCTGCTGCCCGGTTCCTACTCGGGAAGCCCCGTAAAGCGGATCCCGAAGCCATCTGGCAGCTTGTGGCGGATATTCAGGCCGATGATCAGGGCCGTCATATCCTCGACGATGCGCGCATTCGAGAGCGGCCCGCCGTCGAGGGCGCGAAGTCCGTCCACCAGCGGGCAGAGATCCATGATCTTCTGCCGAGAAGCCTTCGGTCCCGAGACGACCACATCGCATTCGACGGGTTCGCCCAGGTGCTGCAATCGATGGGAAGAGACGTTCTGGAAGGCGGATACGACATCGACGCCCTTCGGAACCAGCGACTTCACCATTTCCGCAGCTGACCCCTGCCAAATCCCGACGGTCCGAACCGCACCGTCCCCAATCGCGGTCGCGAGCGGCACCGCCATCGAAACGACGATCTGGCCTTCGCTAAGCGACTCCTTGATGCCCTTCACGGTTCCCGCCGTGTGTTCGAAGGGCACGGAAAGGATCACGATCTCCGCCGCCTTCGTGGCATCCTCGTTCCCCACGCCCTCGACGTCCGCGTCTGGAACCTGCGAGCGCACGTTCTCTGCCGCCTCGACGGCGCGCTCGGCCTTTCGGGAGCCGATGATGACCTTGCGGCCGGATTGACAGAAGCGGAGAGCGAGGCCAAGCCCCTGATCCCCGGTACCACCTAGAATCGCAATCGTTTCACTCATGGCCGCGGAGCCTAGCCCCGAAAATCGAGGACGGCGCGGGGAATTCCGGATTCCGTAAGACCGCCTAGACTCCCCGCCATGGCGGCTTCCGATACCCATCTCCCGACCCGAATTGAACAACACGATGCGCAGACCCTCGCGATCGGCTGGGCCGACGGCGCCGAGAGCCTGATCAACGTGCGCGCGCTTCGTCTCGCCTGCGGCTGCGCGAATTGCATCGACGAATGGAGCGGCCAACCGCTGCTCGAGCCCGAGAGCGTTCCGGTCGACGTCGCTCCCCGCGGCATCCAGCCGGTGGGGCGCTACGCCATCCAGATCGAATGGAGCGATGGTCACAACACCGGGATCTACCCCTTTGAGCGGCTACGGGGCCTCGCCGACCAGGGCGTCCTCGCACCCCTCGACTGACTTCGCCCAACCGAACCGCGACCGAGAGAGCCAAGACCTTGTCCGACGACCGACCCGAGAAAGAAGCGAAGAAGCGACGCGAGCCCGTCGAGGCCGTCCCCGCGTCCACGATGCTCTTGCTGCGCGATGGCGACGAGACCTTCGAAGTCTTCATGGTCGAGCGACACCACAAGATCGACTTCGCGGAAGGCGCCCTCGTCTTCCCGGGCGGCAAGACCGAATCGAGCGACGGTGACCCGGCGCTGGCGGCGCGATGTCGATTCGAAGACGGATCCACCGCCGAAAGGCTCTCGACTGCCGAACTCGCTGTACGGGTCGGCGGCATTCGCGAAACCTTCGAAGAGTGCGGCGTCCTGTTGGCGCGACCCCGGGGAAGCGACGACCTCGTCGACGCTGCGCGGCTCGAAAAACTCGCGGAGCAACATCGCGAATCGCTGCATAACAACGAGATCACGATGCTTCAATTCGTCGAGTCCGAGGATCTCGAACTCGCCTTCGATCGACTCGTCTTTTTCGCGCACTGGATCACGCCGGTCTTCATGCCGAAGCGCTTCGACACCTACTTCTTCCTGGTCGATGCCCCCGCGGATCATCTGGCGGTTCACGACGGCAGCGAATCCGTCGACTCCCTTTGGACGACGATCCCCAACGCCCTCGAACTCGAGCAGACGGGCAAGCGAACGATCATCTTTCCGACCCTCGAGAACATCAAGAAGCTCGGCCGCAGCCAATCCGTCTCAGAAGCCCTCGCCAACGCGACGCGTTCGGAGGTGGTCACGGTCTTGCCACAGCTCGAAACCGATGACGACGGAAACCGCATCATGGTGCTGCCCGAAGCCGCCGGCTACGACACGGTTCGCGCACCGATGGAAGCGCTTGCCGGACGCATGCCCAAGGGCGCACCCAAAACATGAGTGGTGCAACTCCAAAAGGCTTCACCCTCGCCGAGTCCGGACGCGCCGTCGTCTCCGAAGACGATCTCGAGGCCGCCCTCGCCGTCGCGAATCGCGCATGCGACCGAGCACGCGCCGAAATCATGCCGCGTTTTCGTCGCGTCGCGGTCGAAACGAAGGGCGATGGATCTCCCGTCACGGAAGCCGACCGCGAAGCGGAACGGGTGATCCGCGAAGTGATCCTCGAAGCGTTCCCCGACGACGCGATTCTCGGCGAAGAGTTCGGGGACCAAGACGGCACGAATGCCCGTCGCCGATGGATCATCGACCCAATCGATGGAACCGTCGCTTTCGCCCGGGGCATCCCGCTCTTTACGACCCTGATCGCTCTGGTGGTCGACGGTGAACCGGTTCTGGGCATCATCGATCTCCCCGCCGTCGATGATCGCGTGAGCGGCGTGCGCGGTGGCGGACTCCTCCGCACCGGCGCCGGCAGCTCCGCAGACGAGCGCGCGAAGGTCTCGACGGGCCCCGCCCTTGCCGACGCGCTCGTGTGTCATGGGGACCTCTTCTGCTTCGAACTCGCTGGACTTCGTTCGGCCTACGATGCGCTCAGTCACGCGATTCCCAAGCTCCGGGGGTACACCGATGCCTTCGGCCACTTGCTGGTTCTGACCGGTGCCGCGGATGCGATGATCGACTGCGACCTGAATCCCTGGGATGCGGCGGTGACCCGGGTGCTTGCGAAAGAAGCAGGGGGCGTGTGCTTCGTGCGGGAGCGCGAGGGCGGTGCAAAAATCGACCTGCTCTTCGGCGCCGAGGCGACCGTCGCGGCGATCGGCGAGTTGATCTCCTGAATCACCGCTCGATTCGCCGCGCAAACTGCAATCAAGTTGCGGATCGATGCCCCTGACCGTCAGTCGAGGCCCCGAAAAGCGCCGTAATGGATTTCGAGCCCGTCTCTGCGCGCTATGTTCCGCGCGCCTCGAAGGCGGCCTCGCCCCCTCGACGCAGTCGGCGCGGCAACACGCCCGCCCCACGCATCACGGGGACCCGATCCCGATCGGCGCCGGATCGAGCACGATCTGGGCCGCGCACGAAATATCGAGTGCGCATCCGAACCGGGAACCCCGCGATCAGCACCCGACAGCCAGCCCAACCGAATTTCAACCGCGACCTGACCCGATCGAGCGATCGGAAAGGATCCAGGAGACAACCGATCATGACCGCCACCCTCGATGATGCCCGCCTGATTCTCGAAGCCGGCTCGACGCTGCTCGCCGAAGCCGTCGCCGCCGCCAAGTCCTTGACGGACGGCGGCAAGAAGATCGACGACTACCAGGTCGTGACCGAGCGCGTGGCCTACGCCGCGACCGAAGCCGTCGCTGCTCACGAAGTGCTCTCCGAGTTCGACGCCTGGACCGCCGAGGGCAACGCGACGCCGATGCGCGAGAAGACGGCCATCGCCGCGGTCGGTGAACTCATGACGAATATGCGCGACCGACTCTCCCTCGCGGTCGACGATCTCGGCATCGGCGACGCGGCCATCGAAGGCGCCTTTCCCGCAGACGTCCGCGCCGCCCTGCGCCGCACGACCGCTGAATCGCTGCTCCGCGAACTCGGCGCCGAAGCCGCCGCGACCGCGGGCCGCAGCGACTGGGTGCTCGACGAAATGCACGAGCAGGTCCGAGACCAGGTTCGCGAATTCGCCGCCGCCGAGGTCATGCCCCACGCCGAACACATCCATCGCACCGACGCGACGATCCCCGAAGAGTTCATCACGAAGATGGCCGAGCTCGGCTTCTTCGGCCTCTCGATCCCCGAAGAGTACGGCGGCGTCGAGATGGGCAACCTCGCGATGATCCTCACGACGGAAGAACTCTCGCGGGCATCCCTTGCCGCAGCCGGCTCCCTCATCACACGCCCCGAGATTCTGACGAAGGCGCTGATGGGCGGCGGAACGGAAGAACAGAAGAAGCACTGGCTGCCGAAGCTGGCTTCCGGCGAAATCATGGCCGGCATCTCGGTTACCGAGCCGGACATCGGCTCCGACGTGGCCGGCGTGAAGTGCCGCGCCACCCGCGGCACGGTCGACGGCGTCGATGGCTGGATCATCGATGGCCCCAAGGCGTGGTGCACGTTCGCGGGACGCGCCAACGTCCTCGCCGTTCTGCTCCGCACGGACCCCGATCCCAAGTCCGGCGCCAAGGGCCTCTCGCTCTTCGTCGTTCCGAAGGAATCGAGCCGCGAGCACGAGTTTGAATGCACGCAGCCGACCGGCGGTCGCATCGTCGGTAAGGCCGACGCGACGCCGGGCTACCGCGGCATGCATAGCTACACACTCAACTTCGAGCAGTGGTTCGTCCCCGCCGATCATCTCGTCGGCGGCGACAAGGGCGAAGGCCGTGGCTTCTACCTGCAGATGGCAGGCTTTGCCGCGGGTCGACTGCAGACCGCGGGCCGAGGTTGTGGCCTCGCGATGGCCGCGCTCGAAGAGACCGCGAAATACGTCGTCGATCGCAAGCAGTTCGACGTCGCGATCTCCGAGTTCCAGCTCACCCAATACACCCTCGGCCACATGGCCGCACAGCTCGCCGGCGCCCGCGCCATCTCCTACGCAGCCGCCCGTGCCTTCGACGAAGACGAGCGCGCCGCCGCGCCGCTTGCCGCCCAGGCCAAGCTGCTCGCCTGCGACGTCGCCGTCTCGGCGACCCAGCAGGGCCAGCTGATGCACGGCGGCTGGGGTTATGCCGAGGAGTATCCGATCAGCCGCTATGTCGTCGACGCGACGGTGCTGCCGATCTTCGAGGGCGTGAAGCCGATCCTCGAGCTGAAGGTGATCGGCCGCGCGATTCTCGCGGCCTAGTGACCGGGTTTCGAAGGGTGATCAGCGGCGAGCGCTCAAGCGCTCGTCGCTAGTCCCCGCGAAAGAACTCGACGAGCACATCGATCATCGGTGAGACATCGGCCGAACCCGCCATCTCGCGAATCGAGTGCATCGAGAGCATCGGGTTGCCGACATCGACCGTCCGGATCCCAACGCGCGCGGCGCTGATTGGGCCGATCGTCGAGCCGCAACCGAGATCGCTGCGCGTCACGAAGTTCTGCGGCGTGACATCGACCTGCGCGCACAGCGCCGCAAAGAATCCCGCGCTCTCCGCGTCGGTCGCGTAGGCCTGATTCGCGTTGGTCTTGATGACGGGGCCCTGCCCGATCTTCGGTCGATGCCCCGGTTCATGGCGATCCGCGTAGTTCGGATGCACCGCATGGGCCATATCCGCCGAAATCAGCCACGACCGCGAAATCGCGCGCGCTAGAGCCTGTCCGTCCCCATCGCCCACGCTCGCTGCGATTCGCGAGAGCGTGTCCGCGAGGAAGGTGCCGCCTGCGCCCTGGGTACTCCGGCTGCCTACTTCCTCGTGGTCGTAGAGCACAACGACCCTGGTTGCCCCTGCTGTCCCGCCGGCGCCCGCCGCTTCGAGGGCAGCAAGACCCGCATGACTCGAAGCGAGGTTGTCGAGGCGCGGCGCATGAATGAACTCGTCGTTCGCCCCGGAAACCGTGGAGGGCTGCGTGTCGTACGCCATCAGATCCCAGGCAAGCACGTCGTCTCGCTCAACCATCGCACCTTCACGACCCAGCTCCGCGCATAACAAGTCTACGAAGGCAGCATCGTCTCCAAGCCCGAGCAGCGGCGCGAGATGCCGCTGGGCGTTGAGCTTGAGCCCCTCGGAGTTGATCTCCCGATAAAGATGAATCGCCAGATTGGGAACACGGAGCAGCGGACGCGCGAAGTCGACGAGACGGGTCTCACTTCCGGAACCGCTGCGTAACGTGACGCGACCCGCGAGCGAGAGGTCGCGATCGAGCCAGGTATGCAGCAGCACGCCACCGTAGGGTTCGACCGCAAGCTGGTGATAGCCGTGTGCGCGCACATCAGCGGCGGGCTTGATCCGCAGGTTCGGCGAATCCGTATGCGCCCCCACGACCCGGAACCCGGCTTCGGCGGGCGCGGCACTCCCCACTTCGAAGGCGGCGATCGAACCGCCGGCACGGACGACATAACACCGATCACCGGCAGCAAGTGACCAGGCATCTCCCTCGTCAAGCCGGCGGTAGCCCGCGGCTTCAAGGCGCGAAGCCGACTCGGCCACGGCGTGATACGGCGTGGGAGATCGATCGATAAAGCGGAGAAGATCGTCGACGCGTTCAGTCATGCGGCGGAGCATAGCCCCAGCGAACGCGGGATCCCCGAACTAGAAGCGCAGCTCGACCGACATGGTCTCGCGTGACTTCGCCCGCAGCCGAAGACGAAGGAGCATTTCCTGCTCACCGATCTCGACTTCGCGCTCGGTCCGGAACAGATCCAGATTCCGCTTTCGGAATGCGGACTTCTTCGTCAGATCTGGATTCGTACCGCGTTCGACGGCGGCAGCGATCTCGGCATCCGCGATCTCCGCGTCGGAACGATGGTCGTGGTGATGGGGCACCACGAGCAGGGTCTCAAGGGAGCGCGGAGAGGGAGAGGAGGGTGGAACCGGATCGGCCCCGGACATCATGGCCGCAGGCGGCGCTTCGGCCGCACCGGGATCCGCCTTGGCGGCAATCGGCATCAGCAGGAGCGCCAGACCGAGGGCTGCCAGAGCGGTCGCCGTCAGGGCCCAGTTCGAAGTGCGGTTCGAGGGCCAGACATCGCGATCCGCGACGCCGATGCGTGCGGATCTCGTTCTCTCTGCTCTGGTCCCTGCGGCACTGCGTCGCATGTTGCGACCTCCGCCCCTCCGGATGGGTGCATTTTACCACTATTTCTACAAGTCTGTTCGCAAATCTTGTGCCGGCCTTCAGTGATGGACTCCCGTCCTTCTCGTGCCCCTCTCATAAGTTAGAGACCTCAAGTCCCCCTGAGGTGACACATCTAAAGACACCGCCCGGGATCATTTCGCCTGAAATCAGGAAGATTGCCTCCTCCCTTCGGGAAACCACAAGAAATTCGTAGCGCGCATGCCCCGCTGGACAGATCTGCGATCGGCAGATCAGTCCCCCGTCTCCGGGCCGGCGGGCTGGTGTAAAAGCCAAATCGCCGCCTTCCGCTCCATCCGGAGGACGCTCTCCTCATCGATTCGCTCGAGGAGCTCGTCCTTCGAGAACCAGCGGACTTCCTTCGATTCCTCGACCTGGCGCTCGATCTGCTGAGCGTCCGAAACCTCCAGGAGAAAGCGAATGTCGTGATGCTCGTGAGCGGGTTCGTTCTTGCGGGCCGGAATCACGTGGACGTCGACGTCGAGGATCTCCGGACCGCCCTGTTTCGGAAGCGACTGGAAGCCCGCCAGGCCCGACTCTTCTTCCGCTTCGCGAAGCGCGGACGCCAGAACGTCGGTCTCTCCGTCCGCGTGTCCCCCAAGCTGTAACCATCGCTCGAGCTTGCGGTGATGCGTCAGCAGCGCCGCGCCAGTCTCACGTGAAACGATCCAAGCCGAGGACGTGATATGTCCCGGCTCAAAACAATCGCGATGGAAGGCGCGGTCACGTTCGGCGAGCAGCTTGCGAATCCGGCCGAGCGGTTCGGTCTCGTCCGGGTGACGCGTTTCGTAACGATCGAGTAGTTGGAGAAGGTCTTGGCGATTCACATCGCCAGCCTAGCCGAATGCGCGCTTCAGGCGATCGAGTGAAAGAGCTTTCACGCTCTCGTCTAGAAGGAGAGACCGAAACCGGCGGCGAGGTTCATGCCCTCGTCGGAGAAGCCCAGATCGAGGCGAAATAAGACGGCGCGCTCGATCGTCGCACGTCCGCCAAATCCGTAGGAATGCAGCACCCCCGAATCGAAGAGGGAGCCGGCGTCCGAGCCGATGCCCCCCGCTTCATAGAAGATCGCGCCGCCGATGCGCTCGACTCGGATATTCTTCCAGACCGTAAACCCGCGTGGGATGACCCAGAAGCGGTATTCCGCAGCGGCCGCCCAGAGCGCGTCATCGCGCCATCGGCCCGCGATATAGCCGCGTTGGATATTCGAGCCTCCGAGCGTGGGACGCACGTAGAAGGGTAGATCCCCGGAGCTCAGCTGAGTTCGGAAGTGGATCCCGATGCTGTCCGTCGGTGGATGTTCTTCGCCAGCATCACCGCCGTCGTGAAAGAGCGGCGGGAGCGCCCAGACCTTGTCAGCGAAGATGCTGTAGATCGCCCCGACCGTCCGGTCCGCTTGAAGCAGCGCGGCTTGAACGGTTCCCCCGATGGCCGCGCCTCGGTAGGGATTCCGGACGCTGTCGCGTGTATCCCAAGAGAGGCCGGCGTTCAGCCAACCCAGGCTCGTACGATCCGCATCGTCAAAGAGCGGCACGAAACCGGGCACGGCATCGGTATCCGGTGCGCCTCCCACTTCGCCGCCACTCAGGCGATGATGCTCGCCGCGGATCGCGAACGAGACGATGAAGTCTTCGAAGGCGCCTTCGAGAGACTGCGCGAGCCCCCCTTCGACGAAGAACATCTCGTCGGTGAAACTCGATTCATCGCGTTCATTCGTGGCGGGGCCGATCCCGTAGAAGCGTCGGGTGAGGGTCTTTCGGTAACCGCCCGAAAGACGGACGAAGCTGCGCTCCTCCTGAAGTACGCCGCCATTCGGAAGCTCGACCTGCTTGAGTACACGCCGCCAACCCAGGGAATAACTCTGTTGGCCCTCGGTCGAATAGGATCCGAAGGCGCCGAGAAATTCACGGCGACGCTGTTTACGGAAATCATTGTCGGCGATGCCCGCACCGAAGCCGGCGCCAACGTCCGAGTTGTAGAAGACGATCGGAAAGACGATCGAACTCACTAGAAAGCGATCGAATACATCGCCCGGCGGAATCCGGCTCTCGGGCAGATAGCGCCATCGCTCCGGATTCGAGACGTGCTTGGCCTTGTCGATCTTGGGAATGCGCCCGTTGGCGTCCATGCCCCCGAACGGATCGTACGCCCGGCTCTTCGCCGGCTCGGCCTTCTCGGCCTCCTCGGCGAAGCCCGGGCGGGGAACGAGTACGAGTAGGCCGGCCACAACTAGAAGAAGTGCCCATACGACCGACGTGCTGCCGATGGCGTTCCTTCGCCCTCGCCTCATTCCACAATCCCCCCTCGATTTACGCGAACACTTGGATCCGACCCGCTTGCTAGTCCTCGACCGGCGTCCGCATCGTCACAAACTCCTCTGCGGAGGTCGGATGCACCCCGATCGTGGCATCGAAATCGGCCTTCGTGGCCCCAGCCTTGATCGCTACCGCGAATCCCTGGACGATTTCTCCCGCTTCCGGGCCGACCATATGAAGCCCGATGACCTTGTCACTCGCGCGATCCACGATCAGCTTCATCAGCGTCTTCTCTTCACCGCCCGTGAGCGTGTGCTTGAGCGCGCGGAAGGACGATCGATAGACGTCGATCCCCTCGTATTGCTCCCGCGCCTGCTCCTCAGTCAAGCCAACCGTTCCGACCGGAGGCTGCGAGAAAACCGCTGCCGGTACATTCTCATGATCCGGTGATCGCGGGTCGCCGCCAAACAAGGTCTCCGACAAACACACGCCTTCATGAATCGCGACCGGCGTGAGGTTGATCCGGTTCGTGACATCGCCGATCGCCCAGATGCTGGGCACGTTCGTGCGCGAATACTCATCGACCCGAATCGACCCGTCCGCGGCCATCTCGACCCCGACTTCTTCGAGCCCGAGATTCGCCACGTTCGGATGGCGTCCCGTCGCGTAGAGAATCAGATCGGCCTCAAGGGTCGAGCCGTCCGTCAGCGTCGCCTTGATCCCGGCGCCATTCTTCTCGATCGACGTCACATTCGTGTCGAAGCGAAGATCGACCCCGCGCCCCCGCACTTGCTCCGCGAGATGCGTCCGAACATCTCCATCGAAGCCACGCAAGAAGAGCGGCCCACGATAGAGCTGCGTCACGTCGACGCCGAGCCCATCAAAGATACAAGCGAACTCGACCGCGATATAGCCGCCGCCGACAACGATCGCACGCTTCGGAAGCGTCTCGAGTGAGAACAGGTCATTCGATGTGACCGCCAACTCGGATCCGGGGATTCCCGGAACCGTCGGCCAGCCTCCCGTCGCCACGAGAATATTTTCCGTCGTGTAGCGCTCGCCCGCGACTTCGACCGTATTCGCATCGACGATCGTCGCGCGACCGGGAACGTGCTTAACCCCCGCATCGGCGAGGAGTCCGTCATAGATCCCGTTCAGTCGCTCGATCTCGCGCGTCTTGTTATCGCGCAGCGTCGGCCAGTCGAAGCTCGCTTCACCGAGCGTCCAGCCATAGCCAGCAGTCGCATCGTGCATCTCGTCCCGAAAATGCGAGGCATAGACGAAGAGCTTCTTCGGCACGCAGCCCACGTTCACGCAGGTCCCACCCAGGTAGAGATCCTCAGCGACCGCGACGCGTGCGCCCTTTTGAGCCGAGAACCGCGAGGCGCGCACGCCTCCCGAACCCGCACCAATTACGAAAAGATCGAAATCACGATCGGCCACCGCATCCTCCTTAAGCGCCGTCCCTCAAACGGAAGCGCGGCCGGACCATAGCCCGTCCGGAGGCGGGCTCGTTCAAGCCTCGGACGAAGATGCTAATCCTTCGCCCGACGTTCCGGCCCCGACGGGCGGTGCACGCAGAAGGAGTGATCGGTTTGAGCGAGGCGAGTTCGCCCGAAAAGCCCCAACAGGACGAGCCACGCCGTGTCCCGGCGCTGGTCCTCTCCGGCTTCCTCGGATCCGGCAAGACCACGCTCGTCCAAAGGCTCCTCGCTGACGCGGCGGAGCGCGGAATCCGCGTGGCGCTGATCTCGAACGAACTGGGCGAACTCGGCATCGACCGCGCGCTGCTGGGACAGGGCGGCCAGTCCTATATCGAGCTCGAGGGCGGCTGCGTTTGCTGCGAACTCTCGGACGATTTGCTCGACACCCTGGTCGAGCTGAAGCGCGACATCGATCCCGACCGCTTCGTGATCGAGACGAGCGGCGTCGCCCTCCCCTACGACACCCAACTCAATTTCTGGCGCGAGCCCGCCTGCGACTTTATCGGCGACGACATGGCGGTCGTCGTCGTCAACGCGGATCAGCTCGCCGAGGGACGCGACCTCGAGGGCACCTTCGAGGACCAGGTCCAATCCGCGGACCTGATGATCCTGAACAAGGTCGACCTCGTTCCAGAAGAGGATTGGCCCGCGATCGAAGCCCGGCTCCGGGAGATCGAGCCTGAGGCGCCGCTCGTGCGTGCGATTCGCGGCGATGTCGAACTCGACCTGCTCTTTCCGCCGGATCTGGGCGAACTCGATCGCCGCGGGAAAACGCCCGAGTCCCGCCCCCATTCCCACGAACATTTCGAAACCAGCGAATGGAACCCCGAAGCGGGCACGACCCTCGCGGCCATCGAATCCTTCCTTGTCGAAGCCGACCTGCTCCGCGCGAAGGGCTTCGTTGAAACCGATGACGGGCCACGACTGATTCAGCTCGTCGGCCGGCGCATCGAAGCGACGGTCCCGACGGAGACGCCGCCGCCCGCTTTGATGGGTCGGGTCGTGCTGATTCGACGAGCCGCGCCGAAGCACTGACTAAGACGAAACAGGATCGCGACGATCTACTTCTTCGTCGCTTTCCTGGCGGATTTCTTCGCCGCTTTCTTCCCCGCGCGCTTTTTCGCAGCCTTCTTCTTGGCCGCCTTCTTCTTCGCAGCGAGCGCTTCCCGCGAACGCGGCCCTCCTCCGCCCGCTTTCGCCTCTTCCGCCATGCGCTTCTTCGACGCCGCCCATTTACAGATGGGGCACGTCGACAGGTCGTGTCCCCGAGCGGGGCAATATTCACGGCCGAAATAGATCATCGACAGGTGAAGCCGCGCCCAGGCCTCCCGCGGAAAGACCGCCTTCAGATCGCGTTCCGTCTTATCCACGTTCTTTTCGTCGGAGAGACCCCATCGTGCGGCGAGTCGATGGATATGGGTATCGACGGGAAAGGCGGGGGTATCGAAGGCCTGGATGAGCACGACGCTCGCCGTCTTGTGGCCAACACCCGGAAGCGCTTCGAGGGCCTCAGTATCCGCGGGCACGACGCCGCGATGCTCCCGAACCAGGATCTCGGAGAGCGCTTTGATGTTCTTTGCCTTGCCCGGCGCCAGCCCGCAGGAACGGATCTCCGCCAGGATTTCTTCGACAGAAAGCTTCGCCATCGCCGCCGGCGTGCGCGCTTTCGCAAAGAGGCCCGGGGTCACGAGATTCACCCGCTCGTCCGTGGTCTGCGCCGAAAGCGCCACCGCAACGAGCAGCGTAAACGGATCGTCATGATCGAGGGGGATCGGCGGATCCGGATAGAGTTCATCGAGCATTTTGAGAATCCGCTCGGCTTTTTCCGCCCGTGTCATTCAACCCGCCCCATCGCTCTACCCATTAATTTTTCGCCTCGTCCGAGCCGATTCCTCCTCCGTTCAAGGAGCAGGAACGCGAAGATACTCAACCGCGATTGAGTCGGCGCCGGGAGCGACTACTCTAGGGACCAGCCCGAGTCCTCGCGCGCCGCTTCCGGCCCCCGTCACTCGGCCTCATGGGACGATCTTGTCGACCGGCGACGAAAGCAAAGCAAAGAGCTCGGCGCCGAACGAATCCTCCGACCCGTCGGAACAGAGCGAGTTCCCGGCACCGGCCTGGACCCGCGGTGAACCGCGGATCGCCGGCGCAACCGACGTAGGCGTCGTCCGCAAAATCAATCAGGATGCCTTCGGGCGATTCGATGACCCGGACCGCGGCGAGATCTTCGTTGTCGTGGCGGACGGACTCGGGGGACATCGCGGCGGAGAGGTCGCGAGTCGAATGGCCGTCGACCTGCTCGGGGTGAACGTCTTTGAGGGCGACAGCGACCCGCCGACGCGACTCCGCAACGGAATCGCGAGTGCGAACGACGCAGTCCTGCTCGCCGCGCGTGAAGATCCCATGCTCGATGGCATGGGCACAACGGTCGTGTGCATTCTGCTCGTCGAGGGCGATCGCTCGTACGTTGCCCACGTCGGCGACAGCCGTCTCTACCGCCTCCGCGCGGGTCGAATCGAAGCGATGACCGAAGATCATTCCCTCGTCGCCACGCTCGTTCGCGAGGGCGTAATCTCGGAAGACGACGCTCGGACGGATCCCCGGCGCAATCAGATTCTTCGCGCCCTTGGCGTGCGGGGGGATCTGGAGATCGACGTCGCGCCGATCGAACTCCAGCCCGGCGACAGCTACCTGCTCTGCTCCGACGGTCTGCACGGCATGCTCGACGATGACGAGATCCTCGAGCTCGCGAAGCGCTCGACTCGCCCCGAGCCCGTCGTGGCTCGGCTCGTCGAAGCGGCCAATGCCGCCGGGGGGACGGACAACGTGACCTGCGTGATCGCCAATGTGCCGGAGCCCATGCCCGTCGATGGGCTGCGCGGGGCGGCGAACCGCCTCTTCGAGTCGACGCGATCGGTCTTCACTCGGCGAGGCGACCCGGATCTCGGAGACGCCTCCGCGCCTGATAGGGATTCCTCCGAAAATGACGCCTAATGAGTGATCCGCGTCCCCTGATCGATTGGGTGCCTGAAGGCGGACTTGGCAACGCCGACGCGATCCTCGATCGATTCGGGAAATGGGCCGCGGATTCAGGGCTTGAGCTCTACGACGCGCAAGAAGAAGCACTGCTTGAGTTGATGACGAACCACCACGTCGTGCTCAGCACACCGACGGGCTCCGGCAAATCACTCGTCGCCCTCGGCCTCCACTTCAAGGCGTTATGCGAGGGCAAGCGCTCCTTCTACACAGCCCCCATTAAGGCCCTGGTCAGCGAAAAATTCTTCGACCTCTGCGCGAAATTCGGCCCGGAAAACGTCGGCATGCTCACCGGCGATGCCGCGATCAATTGGGCCGCGCCGATTATCTGCTGCACGGCAGAAGTTCTCGCCAATATGGCTCTTCGCCAGGGGAACGAGACTGACGCGCCCTACGTGGTCATGGACGAGTTCCACTATTTTGCAGAACGAGACCGTGGATGGGCCTGGCAAGTCCCCCTCCTGATCCTTGAAAAGAGCCGCTTCCTCCTGATGTCGGCGACCCTCGGCAATACCGCACCGATCGAAGAACGCATCACGGAGATCACGGGACGCGAAGTCGCCCACGTCCACAGTGACGACCGCCCGGTTCCCCTCGACTTCAGCTATCGCGAGACCCCCATCCTCGAAACGGTAGAGACCTTGATCGCCTCGGATCGTCAACCGATCTACATGGTGCACTTCACCCAAAGAGACGCCGCCGAACAGGCGCAGGGACTCACGAGCGGACAATTCACCAACAAGGAAGAAAAGCGCGCTCTCGCCGAAGCGATCGGCGGCTTCCGCTTTGACTCGCCCTACGGCAAAGACATCCAGCGCTTTCTCAAATTCGGGATCGGCCTTCACCATGCCGGACTCCTCCCGAAATACCGACTCCTCGTCGAGCAGCTCGCTCAGCGCGGTCTGCTCAAGGTCATCTGCGGAACCGACACGTTAGGCGTCGGCGTCAATGTGCCGATCCGCACGGTCCTGTTCACGAAGCTCTCAAAATTCGACGGCGAGAAGGTCGGCCTCCTCTCCGTTCGGAACTTCCGACAGATCGCGGGCCGCGCAGGCCGGCGCGGTTTCGATACCGCGGGCAGTGTTGTGTGCCAGGCTCCGGAACACGTCATCGACAATCTGCGCCAGGCCGCCAAGAACGCCGCGAGCGGCAAGAGCAAAAAGAAGGACAAGAAGAAGCCGCCGCCAAAGGGCTTCGTCAGCTGGAGCGCGGAAACCTTCGAACAGCTCGCGACCAAACCACCGGAGACGCTTCGTTCTCAGTTCAGCCTGAATCACGCCACAATCGTCGCCCTGTTGCAGAGAGGGACCGATCAGGGGCTCCCGGGGTCGGGCTATCGAGAATTGATCGCGCTGATCAATGACAGCTTTGAATCGCCCGTGCGAAAGAAACGGCTGCGCCGAGAGGCGGCGGTTCTCTTTCGATCGCTGCGCGTCGCCGAGATCGTGCGCGTGGAACGTGGCCATCCAGCGATCGCGATCGTCGATACCGAGTTACAAGCGGACTTCAATCTTCACCACACGCTCTCGCTCTATCTCGTCGACGCGGTGACGGCCCTTGATCCGAACGATCCCGACTACGCGCTCGACGTTCTCAGCTGTGTCGAAGCGATCCTCGAGAACCCGCGGGCGCTCCTGCAGGCCCAGGTTCGGCAGCGCAAGACGGACTTGATCAACCAACTGAAGGCCGAACGCGTCCCCTACGAAGAGCGCATGGAAAAGCTCGAAGAGGTCACCTGGGACAAGCCGAACGCGGACTTCCTGTACGGCACGTTCAACGTCTTCCGCGAGCATCATCCCTGGGTGGGCGATGACTCGATCTCGCCCAAGTCGATCGCACGCGAGATGTGGGAGGGCTTCCTCGCCTTCGAGGATTACGTCAAGCGCTATGGCATCGCTCGCATGGAGGGCGTCCTCCTCCGCTACCTCTCCCAGGTCCACACCACGCTCGCGCGAAACCTGCCCGAGACCGCACGAAACGAAGAAGTCCTC
>Ga0316209_1000802_pt1 | contig 43843 bp, 48 predicted proteins | sample 6monopyrite_MG_FD_204945 | JGI IMG/M metagenome (GOLD analysis project Ga0316209, IMG submission 204945) | Microbial mat bacterial communities from mineral coupon in-situ incubated in ocean water Damariscotta River, Maine, United States -... | ecosystem: Environmental > Aquatic > Marine >...
GAAAGATTCTGCTGGACAGGGTAAGGGGACAATCATACCATCGTCAATCATGAATGACACAGATGTATCACAAACGGTTCTGGAACGCCTGTCGGAGGAATGGGAGGCGCTGACGCCCGAGGCGCAGAAGGCGGCGCGCTATGTGTTGGAGAACCCCCGCGATGTCGGGGTCTCGACAGTGCGCGAGATCGCGCGCGCGGCCAGGGTCAAGCCCAACACGGTGGTGCGCATGGCCCGGCAGGTGGGCTATGAGGGCTATGAGGATTTCCGCGAGCCGTTTCGTCAGGCGATCCGGGCCGGCGGCCTGAGCTTTCCCGACCGCGCCCGGTGGTTGCAGGAGATCGGGCGGCAGGGCGAGCTGGGCGGGCTTTATGCCGATATGGTGGGGGCCGCGATCCGCAATATCGAGGACAGCTTTGCCGCGATCAGCGCCGATCAGGTGCAGGCCGCGGCCAAGGCGATCTGGGCCAGCCGCAATGTCTATACGCTGGGCGTCGGGGTCAACAATTCGAACGCGCGCAATTTCACCTATCTGGCTTCGACCGGCATGGTCGATTTCCATGCCATCCCGCGCCCCGGTTCGGTGGCGGTCGACGATCTGGCCTGGGCCGATGGCCGCGATGTGCTGATTGCCATTACCTGCGCGCCATACCGGGCCGAAGTGGTGGAGGCCGTGCGCATCGCCCGTGAACAGGGTCTGTGCGTGGTCGGTATCTCCGACAGCCCGGCCAGCCCGGTGATCATCGGGGCCGATCATGGCTTTGTCCTGTCGGCCGAGACACCGCAGTTTTTCCCGTCCTCGGTCTCGACCATCGCATTTCTGGAGACGCTGCTGAGTTTCGTCATCGCCGTGGCCAGCCCCGAGATCGTCGAACGCGTGGCGCGGTTTCATGCCCGGCGGCATGAGCTGGGGATCTACGAGGAGGGCAGCCAATGAGCATGATCCGGGCGCTGGAGGCGCGGTATTACACTGACCCCGCGATTTTCGAGGCCGAGGAGGCGGGGCTCTTTGCACGTACATGGCAATTTGCCTGTCATGCCAGCCAATTGCAGGAGGTGGGCGATTACGTGGCCTTCGATCTGGCGGGCGAGAGCCTTTTTGCGATCAAGGGGCGCGATGATGAGCTCCGGGTGTTCTACAATGTCTGTCAGCACCGGGCGCATCGGCTGGTGGAAGGGGCGGGAACGGCGCGGGTCGTTGTCTGCCCCTATCACGCCTGGACCTATGAGTTGACCGGGGAGCTGCGCGCCGGCCCCAATATCAAGGCGGTGCCGGGGTTCGACAGATCGAAGATCTGCCTGACAGAGGTGCGCGCCGAGATCTTTCTGGGGTTTCTCTTCGTCAACCTGGACCCCGACGCTGCCCCGATGGAGGACTGGTTTCCCGGCGCACGGGACGAGCTTGAGGGGTTCGTACCGAACTGGGCCACGTTGAAACCGCTGGAGTGGGTCGAGGTGCCGGAGGCCTGCAACTGGAAAGTGTCGGTCGAGAATTATTCCGAGTGCTATCATTGCGCGCTGAACCATCCGACCTTTGCCACCGGCGTGATCCGGCCCGAGACCTATGACATCCAGCCGCAGGGCCATTGCCTGCGCCACACCACCGAATGCAATGACCTCGGCGCGATGAGCTATGACATCAATTCGGGGATGGCCAATCACGACCGGTATTCCAGCTGGTATCTCTGGCCGCTTTTTTCGTTTCAGGTCTATCCCGGAAATATCCTGAACACCTATCACTGGCGGCCCGTCGATGCTGGGCGGGTGGTGGTCTGGCGCGGCTGGTATTCGGTGGATGGCGTGGAAAACCAGGTGGTGAGCAAGCTGGCGGTTCAGGATCGGGACACAACGGTGGCCGAGGACATCACGCTGGTGGAATCGGTGCAGCGCGGACTTGGCTCGCGCGGCTATGTGCCGGGGCCTTTGGTGATCGACCCCGATTGCGGGGTGAATTCGGAACATTCGGTGATGCATCTGCAACGCTGGATGCGTCAGGCCCTGGAGCGGTGATGCGCGCGCGGGGGAAGAATAATTTTGCCCGAAAATTATTCTTGCGGCCAAAATTTTCGGGCAAAATTTTGGCGCGTGTCGATAGCGGGGCGCGCGCGTTGGAGGGAGAGGCCGAATATGGATGAGGATATGTTTGAAAAGGGGTTGGCGGCGCGCAAGGCCACGTTGGGCGCGGAGTATGTCGATAAAAACCTGGCGGCGGCGGATGAGTTCAGCCGACCGTTCCAGGAAGCCATGACAGCCTGGTGCTGGGGGTTTGGATGGGGGGATGAGGCGCTCGATCCGAAAACCCGGTCCCTGATGAACCTCGCCATGATCGGGGCATTGGGCAAGATGCAGGAATGGGAGACGCATTGCCGGGGCGCGCTGTCCAATGGTGTCAGCAAGGAAGAGATCCGGGCCGCGATCCATGTCGTGGGCATCTATTGCGGCGTGCCGCAGGCGCTGGAATGTTTTCGGGTGGCGCGCAAGGTCTTGCAGGAGGCGGGCGAGCTGTAGGCCGGGTTTGCGCGGTGTCGAATTCTCTTGGTGAATCGCCGTGGATTTGGCACAGAATTACCGAACAGACCGATTTGAGGGGGAGATGTTCATGTCCGGGGTTGCCGATATCACCACCCATCCCAACATCTCGAATTGGGCCGAGCGGGCCGATCTTGCCGCGGCCTTTCGCTGGACCGCGCGGTTGAACCTGCATGAAGGGGTGGCGAACCATTTCTCGGTCGCCATCAACGCGGCCGGCACCAGGTTTCTGATGAACCCCAACCAGATGCATTTTTCCCGCATCAAGGCCAGCGACCTGATCGAGGTCGATGCCAATGATCCCGGCAGCCTGACCGGCGTCGATGCCGATATCACCGCCTGGGGCCTGCATGGCGGCATCCACCGGCATTGCCCGCATGCGCGCTGTGCCATGCATGTCCATTCCATCCACGCCACGGTTCTGGCCTGTCTTGCCGATAGCCGCCTGCCGCCCATCGACCAGAACTGTGCCACGTTTTTCAACCGCATGGTGATTGACGACCATTACAACGGGCTGGCGCTGGAAGATGAGGGAAATCGCTGTGCGGCGCTGTTTGCTGACCCCAAACACAAGGTCATGGTGATGGGCAATCACGGCGTCATGGTGATCGGTGCCACGGTGGCCGAGACCTTCAACCGGCTCTATTACTTCGAGCGCGCCGCAGAGACCTATATCCGCGCGCTGCAGACCGGGCAGCCGTTGCGCGTGCTTTCCGATGAGGTCGCAGAAAAGACGGCCCGGATGCTGGAGGAATATCCCGAACAAGACACCCGCCATCTGAACGAGTTGAAGGCGATATTGGATGAAGAAGGCTCGAATTATGCGAATTGAGGCGGGAGGCGAAGCCCTGCCTGCGCGGGATTGACCGGGGCGGCGGTAACGTGGACGAGTGCGCTTTCGGCCCTCTGCCCAAATCGGGCGATGGTCGCACAAACAAGTAAATAGGGAGAATCAGGAAATGAACTATCTCGATATCCGCATCAAGGAACTGATGGGCGAAGCAGATGCACATCTGACGCGTTCGTCGCAACCGCATGGTTGGCTCGGGCTGGTGCGCAGTATGGCGCGCGGACGACTGGGCTGGACCATGTGGGTGATCTGGGTGGTGCAACTGCTGTTGTTTGTTGCAGGGGTTTTGGCCGCGATCCGGTTTTTTCAGGCGGCGGATGTCCTTGTCGCCCTGAAATACGGTCTTTCCGCCGCCACGCTTATCCTGCTGGCGGTGCAGGTCAAGCTGAGCATCGCGCCGCATATGCACACCGAACGCACCTTGCGCGCGCTGAAGCGGATTGAAATCCTGATCCTCGCCCAAAACGCGAAAAAGTGATGCCCTTTCTCCGAGGCGCGCGCCCCTAACGCAACGGCCACGAACCGACGGTGCCTGGGACATCCGCCGAAACCAAAGGCTGTGACCATGACCGGTAGCAAAGACTGGAATTACCACCCCGATCTGCCGCTGCCCGACAGCTCGGTGTTTCGCTGGCCGCCTGAGCCCCGGTATCTGGCGGGCTGGGTCCTGCGCAACTGGCTGACCCTGTCGGAGCGGGTGTTGATGGTGGCGCTGGCCGTTGCGCTCTGGGCCTTTGCCTATCCGCCGCTTGAGGCCGCGCGCGGGTTTGCCTTTGGCTGGGTCGCACAGGTCTGGCTGGTGAACATGACGATGATGATCGTCGTGGCGGGCGGGCTGCACTGGTTTTTCTACATCCTGAAGGCGCAGGGAAAGGTGCTGAAGTTTGACCGCCGCGACCCGGCGCGCGGCAATGCGTTGTGGAATTTCCGCCATCAGGTGCGCGACAACATGTTCTGGTCGTTGGGCTCGGGCGTTCTGCAACTGACCGCGTTTCAGGTGCTGGTGATGTGGGGCATGGCCAACGGCTATGCGCCCGTCATCAGTTTCGCCACCAACCCGGTCTGGTTCATTTTGGCGCTGATCCTGCTGCCGATCTGGTCGGCTTTTCATTTCTACTGGGCGCACCGGCTGTTGCATGTGCCGGTGATCTACCGCCACATCCATGCGCTGCATCACCGCAATGTCAATATCGGGCCGTGGTCGGGGCTGTCGATGCATCCGGTCGAGCATTTCCTCTATCTCACCACGCTGTTGATCCATTTCGTGGTGCCGAGCCATCCGATTCACCTGATCTTTCATGTCGTCTATCAGGGGCCGGGGGCGGCGATGACGCATACGGGCTATGAGGATATGCTGATCCGCGACAAGCGGCGGCTGGCGCTTGGCACGTTCTACCACCAGCTGCATCACCGCTATTACGAATGCAATTACGGCAATCAGGAGATGCCCTGGGACCGCTGGTTCGGCACCTTTCACGATGGCAGCGACGCGGCAACGGCGTCTACGCGGGCGCGCAAGAAAAGGATGAGCGGATGAGCGGCGCGCGGCGCGAATGGAACCATGTGCCCGAGGTGCCCATTCAGGTCTCGCCGCTCTGGTCCTGGCCGCCGCGCCCCTATGCGGCGTTCCGCTGGTATTTCGACAGCTGGTTTTTCCTGACCGTCAATCTGGCGATCCTGGGCATCGCTTTCGCCAGCTTCTATGTCGCCAGCCCGACGCTGGAGCAGGCCGCGCGCCTTGCCCCCGGCTGGATGGCGCTGATCTGGGTTCGCAACGCGGTGATCGTGACCCTGCTGGCGGGGCTTTTGCATCTGTGGTTTCACAAATACGCCGCGCAGGGGACCGATCTGAAATACGACCCGCGCCCGTTTCCGCGCCGGGGCCGGGTCTTTACGCTTGGCCATCAGCTCTGGGATAACATATTCTGGACCATCGCCTCGGGCGTGACCATCTGGTCGGGCTTCGAGATCCTGATGTGGTGGGCGATGGCAAATGGCTATGCCGCGACCATCACCTGGGGGTCGAACCCGGTCTGGTTCATCGCCATCTTTTTCCTGATCCCGGTCTGGGAGAGCCTCTATTTCTACTGGATGCACCGGTTTTTGCACACGCGGCCAATGTATCGGTTTCACGCGCTGCACCACCGCAATACCGATATCGGGCCGTGGTCGGGGCTGTCGATGCATCCGGTCGAGCATGTCTTCTACTTCGGATCGGTGCTGATCCATTTCGTCATCGCCAGCAGCCCGGTGCATGTCATTTTCCACCTGATGTTCTACGGGATTTTGGCGATCACCACCCATACCGGGTTCGAGGGCGTGCTGTTTCGCAACCGCAAACGCCTGCATCTGGGAAATTTCCATCACCAGATCCACCACCGCTATTTCGAGTGCAATTACGGCAATCTCGATGTGCCCTGGGACAAGCTCTTTGGCTCGTGGCATGACGGCACCGACGCGGCCCGCGCGCGGATGCGGGCGCGGATGGCGGCGCGGCGGCGTTAGGCCGCTACGCCATTGGCGCAAGGGGGATTTCCCTACCCTCGCCGCACTTGGCGCGGGGCCGCAAACCGGATAGCCTGAGCCAACAGGCAGGACGGGCCTTCGACATATGGACAGCGATCACAAGTTCCTGATGACGCGGATTGCGGGGGGCGACAAACAAGCCTTGGCCGCGCTTTACCGTGCGCTGGAACGCCCCGTTTACAGGTTTATCGTCTCCAGATTGAACGATCCCCACGAGGCAAACGACATACTTCATGACGTGTTCATGGATGTCTGGCGTTCCGCCGGCCGCTTTGAAGGGAGATCCAAAGTGCAGACCTGGATTTTTGGCATCGCCTACCGCAAGAGCATCGACGCGATGCGCAAGCGCGGCCGGATGGATCTGACCGACGAGACCGTCGAGATGGTCGATGACAGCCCCGATGCCGTGACCTGCCTGGCCGCGGGGCAGGAGGCCGAACATGTGCGCCACTGCCTGGAAACGCTGAAGGATGACCATAAATCGGCCATCACGCTGGCGTTCTATCAGGACATGACCTATGGCGAGATCGCCGAGGTGGCGGGCGTGCCCGAAGGCACCATCAAGACCCGCATTTTCCATGCCAAGAAACTGCTGTTGCGCTGCCTGTCGGGCCGCGTCGAGCGGGGGGTGGCACGATGACCCGCGATGATCTGAACGCGTTGCTGCCGTTTTACGCCAATGGCACGCTGGAAGGGGCCGAGTTGGCCGCGCTTGAGACCGCATTGGCCGCGGATGGCGATCTGCGCGCCGAACTGGCGGCGCTCCGTGCCATCCGCGACACGATGCAATCGGAAGAGGTCCAAAGTCCCGGCGATCTGGGGCTGGCCCGGCTGATGCGCGATGTCACGGCAGAAGCGTCGCCGGAGACGGCCCCGCCTGCGGCCAGTGACAATGTCGTGCCGCTGACCCGCCTGCGCCTCTGGCAGGTGGCCGCGGCACTTGTGCTGGCCGTGGGGCTCGGGCTCAACCTGCTGCCCGATGCGGGCCGCCGCGCCCCGCAAATAGATGCCGCAATGTCGGATAGCCCGGCCCCTGCCGCCGTACCGGGTTTCGCGCTGGCCTCGGGCGGTATTGCCGATTTCACGGTGATTTTCGCGCCTGACGCGACCGAAGCGGCGATCCGCGCGCTGTTGCTGGAGGCCGGTGTCGAAATCACCGGCGGCCCCTCGGCGCTTGGTCTTTACGGGCTTGGCCTGCTAGAGTCGGGCACTGATGATGCCGCGCGCGGCGTATTGGCCGCCTCGGAGATCATCGACGACCTGCAATAGACGTCATGTCCAAGGCCCGCGCCGATGCCCTATTTGATCCGCTTTCTGACCCTGATGTTTCTGGCACTCGCCGTCCCCGCGCAGGGGGTGGCGCAGACCGAGCCGGGCCCCAACGGCCCGACTGACGGTGGCAATGGCACGCGTGATTACAGCGATGCCAGCGCGGGCTATGGTGAAGAGGTCGCCGAAGGCACGTCCGGCAACCGGTTCAACCGGGTCCGCCGGTTTGGGTTCAACACGCCCGAATATATCGTATCGGGCCCGATTTCTGAGTTTGAGACCGCCCGCGCCGCCCTTGTAACAGCCGGGGCCACGCTGTTGCGCTATCGCGATCTGCCCGCGCTTGGCCTGCGCATCGCGATCTATGATTTCGGCGGCACGCTGCAAACCGGCAGGGCGCAGGATCTGCTGGATGTGAACGCGCCCAACAGCCATGTTGGCCTGAATAACCTCTATTCTTTGGCGCAAAGCCGCCCGCGCATCTACGCTGCTGCGATGGTTGGGCTGGGCGCGTCCGGCGGCTGTGCGCTTGGCCGACGTCTGACCATCGGCCTGATCGACGGGCCGGTCGATGCCAGTCATCCGGCGCTGGCGGCGGCCAATGTGATGTCGGAAAGCGTGCTGCTGCCGTCCGAACGTGCGCCCGGCGGCGATCACGGCACCGCGATGGCGGCGCTTTTGGTGGGCGAAGATCCGGGTGGCGCGCTTGGCGGGCTGGCGCGCGGGGCTGACCTCTACGCGATATCGGCCTTTGTGCGCACCGGCGCCAATACCGATGCCGATGTCGAGCGCATCGCCGCCGCCATTGACCGGCTCTTGGCGCGCGATGTGCGGCTGATCAACATGTCCTTTGCCGGGCCGGCAAATCCGGTCATGGCTGAGGTGCTGGAACTGGCCGCGGCGCGCGGTGCTGTGATGATCGCGGCAGCGGGCAATGACGGGCGTGAACGCGCCGCCTATCCGGCGGCGCATCCTGACGTGATCGCGGTGACTGCCGTCGATGCCGCCTTTCGCCGCTATCGCGCCGCCAATTTCGGGCCGCATATCGAATTTGCCGCCCCCGGCGTCGATCTCTATGTCGCAGGCGATGGCGCAGGCGGCGGCTATGCCTCGGGCACATCCTATGCCGCGCCCATCGTGACGGCGCTGGCGGCCCGGCTTGGCGCGGGCGGCGGCCTGTCGGTCGAGGCCCTGCGGGCGCGTTTGCGCAATTCGGCGGTCGATCTTGGCCCCTCGGGGCGCGACGCCCAGTTTGGCTGGGGCCTGGTGCGCGGCGTCTGCTGAGCGCCGCATATCTGCGCGCCCCTGCCTGCCCGATTTTGCCGGATCCAGACCAGAACAAGGATCGGCACCGGTTTCTTGGTCTCGGGCGGACACAGAGCCCCCCGTAGAAAAAAGATGAAAATCTTTTCGCATAATTTTGAACCCGACCGCCCGCCCGCACGACCTATGCCTGTAACGCGCAGGAATATGCGGAACGCGAGAGGAGATCACGAGATATGGCACGCAGCGTCCGGTCCGTTTCGACCTGTGCAACCGTCAGCCTGTCCTTCGCCCCCTACGCCTTTGCCCTGGATTTCGGGCAACCGTCGATGGCCTGCTATGGCCAGACCGTCGATGGCAATGACGAAACAATTTTCAAGCTTCGCGGCCGGTTTCTCTCTGTCCCCCAAGGCCGCTTACGGCACTGACTGTCCCCCGTCCCTCGAACTCAGTGCCTGCCCGGTCCTTCCCCCGAAGGGCCGGGCCTTTTTCATCGCCCGGGCTTTCGCAACCCGGCGAAACGGCCTAGACCTGCGGGCACCATGCGCAGCGAGTTCCTGACCCTTCTTCTGACCCTTGCGCTTGGCGCGGTCGGTGCCGCGATCGCCGTGATCCTGGCATTGCCCGCCCCCTATCTGACCGGGCCCGCCGCGCTGGTCTCGCTGGCCAGCGTGATGGGGCTGAGAACCCATATCCCCAATCTTCTGCGCGATCTCTGCTTTCTGGTCATCGGCATCGGTCTGGGGGCTGGCATCAACCCCGACATGCTGGCCGCCGCCGCCGCATGGCCGGTCAGCATGATGGCGCTGAGCCTGGCGCTGGTGGCGATTTTCCTGGGCGGCGCGGCGGCGTTGGAGCGGTTTTTCCTCTTTGACCGGCTGACGGCCCGGCTGGCGGCCTCGCCCGGGCATCTCAGCTTCGTGCTGTCGCTCTCGGCGGATGCAAAGGCCGATATCAGCGTCATCGCGGTGGTGCAGTCGATCCGGGTGCTGGCGCTGACCCTGCTGGTGCCGCTGGCGGTGGCGGTGATGAGCGGGGCCGATCTGTCGATGGGCACGCGATCCGGCGCGGTGATGGCGTGGCCGGTGCTGGCGGGTCTGATCGCGCTTGCCGCGGCGCTAGGCTGGGGATTGAAACACCTGACCGTTCCGGCGGCCTATCTGCTTGGCGGCTTCGCCCTCTCGGCGCTCGGCCATGCCACAGATCTTGCGCCGGGGCTGGTGCCCAACTGGCTGGCGCTGCCGGCGTTCACCATCATGGGCACGCTCATAGGCACAAGGTTTTCCGGCACCACCTGGTCACAGATTCTGCGCGCTTTGGGGGCGGCATCGCTCTTGGCGGGGCTGGCGCTGGCGGCCACGGTGGCCGCCGCACTGGCGGTGAACTGGACGCTTGGCCTGCCCATTACCACGCTCTTGATCGCCTATGCGCCCGGCGGGTTGGAGACCATGGCGGCTATTTCGGTGATGCTGGAGGCCGATCCCGCCTTTGTCGCCTTTCACCACGCGTTTCGGGTGGTTCTGCTGACCTTTCTGGTGCCCGCCATGATGCCGCGCGCGCGGGATTAGTCGCCCGTATCCAGCCAGATCGTGACCGGCCCGTCATTGACGAGCGAGACCTGCATATCGGCCCCGAACACGCCCGTTTCGGTGGCGATGCCAAGGGCCGCAAGTTCGGTGGCGAAACGTTCATAAAGGTCGCGCGCCAGATCCGGCGGCGCGGCGCGCGAATATCCGGGGCGGTTGCCGCGCGAGGTGTCGGCGGCCAGGGTGAACTGGCTGACGACCAGAGCCTGCCCGCCGGTATCGAGCAGCGCGCGGTTCATCTTGCCGCCCGCATCCGCGAATATCCGCAATTTCGCGATCCTGGCGGCCAGCGCGCGGCCAGTCTCGGCGTCATCGCCGGGCATGGCGCAGACCAGGATCAGCGCCCCCGCGCCGCAACGCCCGACCACCGCGCCCTCGACCCGCACGGCGGCCTCGCTGACCCGCTGAACCAGCGCCCTCATGCCAGGTCCGAGGCCCAGGGCGGGTTGGCCCCGGCGCGTGAAACGGTCACGGCGGCGGCGCGCCCGCCAAGCGCCAGCGCCGCGCGCAGCGCCTCCTCGGACAGATCGGCCAGCGCGGTTTTGCTCAGACAGCCCGCGCTTTGCAACGAGGCCAGGAAGCCTGCGTTGAACGTGTCGCCCGCGCCCACGGTATCGACCACCTCGACGCGTTGCGATTCGACAAAGACCGCCCCGGTGGCGGTATAGCCGGTCACGCCCTTGGCCCCCTCGGTCAGGCACAGAACCTTGGGCCCCTGCGCCAGCACCCGGCCCGCCAGATCGGGCAGATCGCCGGGGCCTTCCAGCCAATGCAGATCCTCATCCGACAGTTTCACGATATCGGCCACCGCCATCATGCGCGCGATGCGGGCGCGATAGCGGGCCTCGTCGCGGATGAAACCGGGGCGGATATTGGGGTCGATCATCACCGGCAAACTTGCGCCCTCGCGCAGGCAGAGCGCGGCGTAGGCCTCGGCGCAGGGTTCCACCGCCAGGCTGATGCCGCCGAAAAACAGCGCCTCGACCCCCGGCAGAGCGGCGGGCAGATCAGCGGGCGACAGCATCCGCCCGGCGGTGTTTTCGTCATAAAACGCGTATTCCGCCTGACCGTCGCGCAAGGTCACAAAGGCCAGCGTGGTGGGCCGGTCGGACCGGATCGCCAGGCTGCCATCGACATTGCTGGCGCTCAGCGCCTGGTCCAGCCTTTGACCAAACAGATCGCTCGACAGCCCGGTCAAAAGCCCGACATCCTGGCCCAGACGTCCAAGGGCTATGGCGGTATTGAACACGGCCCCGCCGGGATAGGGGGCAAAAACGGCCTCACCGCCCGCGCTTTGCCGGGGCAGCATATCGATCAGCGCTTCGCCGCTGCACAGGATCATCGCTCTGGGTTCCTTCCGTCATGATTGCGCTAACACCAGTAGCGTCTGCAGGGCGGCGTGACCAGTATCCAGGTTGCCTGGATTAACGCACATCAAGGCGCGTTGCGCGCCGGTTCGCTATCATTGTGCCGCAATGGAACGCGAAACAGAAGGAGTGATCCCATGGTTGAGAAATCGCATACGCTCGGCACCTGGCCGGGCCTGTTCGAACCGTTCCGCAGCTTCGGGCATCGGGTGGCCGATTGGGTGGCCCCCGCCTCCGAGGCCGCCGGCGACGATCAGGCCTATCGCATCGTGATGGAATTGCCCGGCGTCGCCGAGGAGGATATCGACCTGAGCGTCACCGATGGGGTGGTGACGGTAAAGGGCGAGAAACGCGCCGAGCGCGAGGAGCAGGGCGAGACTTGGTTTTTCAGCGAACGCCAATACGGGGCCTTTTCCCGCAGTTTCCGGCTGCCGCCCGATGCCGACCCGGCAGAGATTAACGCCGCCCTCAAGGATGGCGTGCTGACGGTCAGCATCGGCAAACGCGCGCCTGATGCCAAAGAAGCTGCCCAGAAGATCGCCATCAACAAGGGCTGAGCCGGGCCGGGGACGGCCCTATCCCTGCCAGCGCAGAACCTCGTCCAGCCCGGCGCGCCCGGTGCGGAACCCGTTGGCGGGGTGGCTGTCATCGGAACGGCCGAGAGAAATGGCGCAGAGCACCACGCGGCTGTCGGGCAGGTCGAAGAACCGGTGCATCAGGGGGCAATAGCTGGCGATCGCTGCCTGCGGAATGCTGGCCACCCCGCGCGCCGCCGCCGCCAGCGTCACCGCGGTGACAAAGGCCCCGCAATCGAGCACCCCGTATGGCCCGAGCGCGGCCTCGGAGGTCACCAGCGCCACATGCGGTGCCCCGAAGAAACGGAAGTTCTCCATCATCTGTGCGGCGCTGGCCGCACGGTCGCCCTTTGTCACGCCGACCGCATCATAAAGCGCCCAACCGCATTCGGACCGGCGGGCCTTGTAGACACCATCGTAGCGCTCGGGAAAGGGCAGATCGGGCGCGTGCGCGGCCTCTGCCACCTCGCGGGCCAGTGCGGCGCGCAGCCGGTCGGTCTCGGCCCCGCGCGTGACGACCACCTGCCAGGGCTGCGCGTTGCACCAGGAGGGCACGTTTTGCGCCTCGGTGAAAATCTCCTCAAGCAGCGCCTCGGGCAGCGGCTCAGGGCGGAAGGCGCGGCAGGAATGGCGCGCCTTCAGGATCCGGCTCAGTGCCGCCGCATCGCTCATTGATTGATGGCGATGAAATAGCCCACGCCCGCCGCCACGATCAGCCCGGCAATCACCGCCAGCGCGATCTTGATGGCCGAATAGGGCCGTTCGCCCTGCACCCGCCCGGTCTGACCGTTCACCACGAACCGGTAACTCTTGTCGCGGTATTTATAGGCCGCCATCCAGACCGGCAGCAGAATATGCTTGAACGTGATGTCCGACATATCGGTATCGATGCCGGTGATCCTTTGCTGGTCACCGCCGATGTCGAACTTGATGTCACGACGGATCTGCGCATCCATGATATCGCGGGCCTCGTCAAAGCCGTCCTCCAGCGTCACGGTATAGCCCTCGGCCCGGAACCCGGCCAGGAAATGCGGCGTGTAGGGTTCCAGATCGGTAAGGGTCCAGGGGGCCAGCCCGTCGGTGTATTTCTTGGGCAGCGAGCGCGACCCCAGCACCAGAACATCATCGAACCAGCGCGCCACGCGGCCGCGCACATTGGTCCAGCGGATCTTGGCCACCCGCTGAGGCTTGCCGTCCGGCCCCCTCCGGGTGACGTAATAGACGGTGCCGCGCTGGCCGGTATAGGCGCTGCGGGTATCGGCGTCATAGGTCCAGTAGGGCACGTAGATGCCGTTCAGCTTGCGGCCCTTGCGGGCATATTCCTGCAACCCGTTGGGCGCGAACCACAGCTTGCCCAGCCAGTCGTTCATCCCGGCATGGGCGGCGGCTTCATCCAGTTGAAACGGCAGCACGCCCTTGGGTTTGATATAGCGATGCGTGCCGGTATCGATCACCACGGGCGTGGCGCAGAACGGGCATTCGGTGGCGTGAATATCGGGGCTGAATTCCACCTGCGCGCCGCAATTGGGGCAGGAGGTGACGCGGATTTCCTCCATTTCGGTCTCGGGCAAGGCGGCGTTCAGCGCGTCGTAATAATCCAGCTCGCGGATGGCCGGAACATTCGCCGCGATCTCGATCGCCTCCTCATGGCCGCAAAAATCGCAGATCAGCTTGCCCTCTTGCGGTGCAAACCGCATGTCCGATCCACATCGCTCGCAGGGAAAGCGGTGTTCCTCGTTGCCCTCGGCGGCGGGGGTCTCGGCTTCTTCAGCCGGGGCTGCGGGTGCCCACGGACCGGGGGGCGGTGCGGATCCTGGCGGCGGGGGGGGGATATCGCTCATATCGGTGACGGGGCTCTGGTCTTGGGCATGGCGCGATCATGCGGGTGGGGCGGGCGCGATGCAAGCGTGGAAACCCCATCACGGGGCCCGCCGCGCCGACGGCCCGGGGGCTGGCGCGGAGGCCCCCCCCGAGTTTTGGATCTGGCCCGGCCTCAGACACCTGGCGGCGGCGGCGGCGGCATCACGGTAAAGAGCTGCGCCAGCTCGGCCACATCCTCGGCTTTTTTCCAGCCATCCTGACCGGCGGTCCAGACATGGGTGCTCCGCTTCAGCGTGCCGGCGGCGGCCATCTGGCCAAGCGACGCCTTGGAAAACGGGCCCTTGGTCTGGCCGTTCTCGGCGATATGCCAGACATGTTCGACGGGTGGCGGCGGTGGGGCCGCGGCTGCGGGGTGCTGCGCGGCCTGCGGGTTTGCCCCCCAGGGGCCGCTCATCGTCCCCGCCATCTGGTTGGCCATCGCCATACCCATCCCAAGCCCCAGCCCCGCGCCCATGCCGCCGCCGGCCCCGTCGGGGTTGTTGGCGGCGGCCGTCATGGCCTCGGCTGCGGAAAACTGGCTGTATTTCGACAGATCGCCAACCACGCCCATCGAGGTGCGCCTGTCCATCGCCGCCTCGACCGCGGGCGGCAGGCTGATGTTTTCGATATAGAGCTCGGGCAGTTCCAGCCCGTATTGGTCGATCGTGCCCGAAATGGCCTCGGCCATCAGCTTGCCCAACTCGCCGGTATTGCCCGCCATGTCCAGCACCGGGATGCCAGCCCCGCCAATGGTGCGCGAAAACTCCTGCACGATGATGTTGCGGATCTGGAAGGTCACCTCATCGGTGGTGAACTCACCATCGGTGCCAACGATTTCGGTCATGAAGCGCCCGGCATCCTTTACCTTGACCGTATAGGTGCCATAGGCGCGGATCCGGGTGGGTCCGAATTCCGGATCGCGCAGCATGATCGGGTTCTTGGTGCCCCATTTCAGATCGGTGAACCGGTTGGTGTTGACGAAATAGATCTCGGATTTGAACGGCGACTGGAACCCGTATGACCAGCTTTGTAGGCTGGTCATGATCGGCATGTTGTTGGTTTCCAGCATGTATAGGCCGGGGGTAAACACATCGGCCATCTGGCCTTCATGGATGAACACCGCCGTCTGGCCTTCGCGCACCGTCAGTTTGGCCCCGTATTTGATCTCGTGGCCTTCGCGCTCAAAGCGGTAGACCATGGTGTCACGGGTATCATCGGTCCAGTGAATGACATCAATGAACTGGCCGGAGAGAAAATCGAATATGGACATGGGCGGTCCTCCTGTTGGTCATTCCTGCGCCGTCGCGCGCTGTTGTGTCTAACTCGGCCCCCCCACCAGCTCGTCGGCAATCTCGCGCAGGATGGGGCGGGCCTCATCCGCGGTCATGCCGGGGCTCAGACGGGGGTCATAAAGCATTTTCAGCAGCAGTTCGTCCTGCGTGGTCAGCAGGGCAAATTCTTCGTCGTCATTGAAGATCGAGGGCCGCGCGGTGGGGCTGTCATTGGGCAGGCCGAGGCCCTGGGCGACCTCTTCATGCACGCAGGATTGCCGCAGGAGATCGGGGTGTTCGGTGCGGATGATTGCGATCGCCGCGACATAGACACTGGGATTGCTGGCCTCCGAGACCGCATAGACCGAGCAGAAATTGAACCGCGGCAGCCTGGTGATCTCGTTGATGGTGGCTTCGCCAAGCGAGGGCATGATTTCCCTCAGCAGGGGGCCCGCCGCAAGCTGTTCGTCGCGGTTCAGATAGAGCACGTGGAAATTGCCCCCCGCCCCGACGGTCCGGATGCTTTGGCCGGTCACCCGCGCCAGGCGGTCGGCATAATCCGACAGAAACGCCCGGTCTGTCTCTTGCTGCGCTTCGGAAACAGAGGCCCCGAAATGCGGTTGCAGGCGCACCGGACGTTCCCAGCGGCGCAGCACCGCAGGGGTCTGTTGCGCGACAAAGCGACCGCCTGAAAACGTGTATTCGTCATAAAGCGCGATGCGTTCGAAATTGGCCACCAGGTTGCGCGCGGTAATCGGCGTATCGGGCCCGCCGCCATCGGTACGCAACAGCCCCTGCGCCAGGAGCCTTTGCTGCACACTCTCGTAATAGCGCGCAAAGGCCAGGCTTTCCTCGGAGGGCTCGGCGGGCTCAGGCCCTGTCACCAGTGAGGGCGGGCGATGCACCGGGATCGGCGAGGTGACCGGCTCGCAAGCCGAGAGCAGCGCCGCCCCGGCCCCCGCCACACTCACCAGCCAGATCCTCCGCATCGCACGCCTCTCTTTCCGCACTCAGGACGGCACGGCGGTGGCCATGGTATCGCCCACGCCGTCGCGCCGGGCCGAGGCCGAGGCCAGCGTATCGCGCAGCTCGGCCTCCATCTTTTCCATCTCAACCTCGGCTTCGGCACGCCGCCGCTTGCCTTCATCGGCGATCTGGAGGCTTTCCTCGATGGTGGCGATCAGATCGGCATTGGCCTGTTTCACGGCCTCGATGTCAAAGACGCCGCGCTCCATCTCTTCGCGCACGATCTTGTTGCTTTCGCGCAGGTTGCGGGCGTTGGCGGTCAGAAGCTCATTGGTCAGGTCATTGGCCTCGCGCACGGCCGCCGCGGCCTCGGTCGAGCGCTGGATGGTCAGCGCTTGGGCCAGCTGGGTTTCCCAAAGCGGCACGGTGTTGACCAGCGTCGAGTTGATCTTGGTGACCAGCGATTTGTCGTTTTCCTGCACCAGCCGGATCGAGGGCAGCGATTGCATCGTCACCTGCCGGGTCAGTTTCAGGTCATGCACCCGGCGTTCCAGATCGTCACGCGCGGCCCGAAGATCGCGCAATTCCTGCGCCTTCATCACCTGATCGTCTTCGGGGGCGGCGGACACCTCGGCCTCTTTCGCGGGGATGGTCTGCTCATCCAGCTCGCGGATTTTTTCCTCGCCCGCCGTGATATAGAGGGCCAGTTCATCATAGAAATTCAGCGTCTTGTCATAAAGCTGATCGAGCGATTTGATATCCTTCAGCAGCGTGTGTTCATGGCCCAGAAGGTTGTCGGTGATCTTGTCGATCTGGCCCTGCACATCCTCATACCGTGCCAGGAAATTATGGATCGGCCTGGCCTTGCCGAAAAGACGCTCCCACCAGCTTTGCTTGCGGTTGGGGTCCAGCTCATCGACCGAAAAGCCGCGGATGGTGCCGACAATGTCGCGCAAGCTGTTGCCCGCGGGGCCGACATCCTTGTTGCGCACGCCATCCAGCATGGCCTGGCTGATCTGCTGCAATTCTTCCTGCGCCGAGGATCCGAAGGTGACGATCGAATTGGTGTCGCTCATGTCGAGCTGGGCCATGCGGGTGCGAATCTCTTCCGCCGTGGGGGCGGGGGCCTCGGCCAGCGGCACCAGGTCGGTGGCGGGTTCCGGCAGCACCACGGCAGTAATCTCGTCAACCATCTGGGCGGCGGCTTCGGCCTGTTCGCGGATATCTTGGGTCATAATCTGTTCCTTATCGGTCAATGGTCAGGCTGTCGCGGTTCAAACGCTCGCGCAGCACCTCGATTTCAACATCCAGATCGCTGCGGTCGGTCAGCAGCATCCGTTGGGTGCGGGCGGAAAAATTGGTTTCCAGATCGTCCAGCAGGGTGACGTAATCGGCGCGCACGGCAGGGTCGCGGTTGCGGCCATAGAGATCGGCAAACTTCACCGTCGCATCGCGCGCGCCCTGCAGGTAGACGCCCATATATTTGCGCGCCTGGGTCAGGTCGCGGGGGTCTTCCTCGACGGTGCGGAACATCTCGCGGGCGGTGGCCTGGAACGCCTCGACGCGCCCCTCAAGCTGGCGGTCGCCGGCGCGCTTGATGGCATCACCCATCGCGTCCAGCAGCGATTCGGCCGCCTCGACCTTGCGCGCCACACGGTCGGATTGAAACTTGTCGACGCCCTCCAGCCCCTTGTCTTTCAGCGGGTCGAGCCCGAAGGAAAAGAGATGCAGCCCGGCGGCAACGAGGCCGATCAGCGGCGCGGTCAGCACGTTCCACTGGCCGCCGAAGATGATCACGCCAACCCCCACACCGGTCAGGACCGAGGCAAAAATCTTGCGCGGGATCGCCGGACGCCGCGCCACCTTGCGCTCATTATAGGCATCCTCGGCCCGCACCCCGTCACGCAACAGCCACGCCGCCAGCAACAAGACCGCGCCACCGGCCAGATCGGTCACCATTTCGGTGACGGGCTGGAAAAACGCGGTCAGGAAAACCAACAACGGCAGGATGAAGAGGATATTGATGCGCGCGCCGAACCGCGCCGGGCTGCGGCCGCGGAAACTGGCCTCGACCGGCATCGCGGCGGGGGCCTCTACATCATTGGCTGCGGGGTCGGGGCTGTATCGGCCGCCAAAGCGTTTTGCCATCTCAGATCACTCCGAAACCGCCAAAGATGGCCATCACGATAATGACCACCAGCGCCAGGAACGAGACCACCTGAAGGCCGTTCGAATTCATGCCTGCCCCCTTTTTTTCCGTTCAATACGATAAGCACGCTTTGGCATAAAAACCAGAGGGTCAGTGCTTGGAAATCTCCACCGGCACGGTTTCCGCCTGCGCGCCGCGCGCCCGTTCGGCATCCAGCTTGCGCTGATAACCCGACTGGATGAACTCGACCACGAAGAGAACGACGACCGCGAAATAGAAGGTCGTCTTGGACATCGGGACCAGCGCGTAGCCAAAGAGGTAGATCGCCATGCCCGGATCATCGGTGGCATGTTCGGCGGCCACACCGGCCTCGCCCAACAGCACCACGCCCACGATCAAAAGGATAAAAAGGCCCAGAACCTCATACATCCGGTTCTTTTCCAGAAACTTGGTGACGCCATCGGCCAAAAGAAGCATCGCGGCACCCGAGGCCAGGATGGCGATGGCCAGGACCGGGAACACATCGGTGATCGCCAGCGCCGACAGGATCGAATCGAAGCTGAAGATCAGGTTCATCAGCACGATCAGCATCACCACCTCGGCCGCCGATTTGCGCCCCTTTTCGGCCCCCTCGTGATCCAGATCGTGCATCGAGAGCAGGTGGCTGATTTCCTTGACCGCCGTGTACATGATGAAGACGCCGCCAAAGACAAAAACCACGGTGGCGAAATTTACCCCGCCCTCGATGATCCCGACCCAGTTGAAGACAAAGAAGGGCTCGGACAGCCCCTCGATCAGCCGGATCATCACGAAGAGCAGCACCACACGCAGCGCCACGGCCAGGATAATGCCCCAGTAGCGGACGCTTCTTTGGTGTTTCGCCGGCGCGCGCTGGCTCTCGATCGAGATATAGAGCAGGTTGTCAAAGCCCAGAACGGCCTGCAGAAAGATCAGCATCACAAGATTGCCGAGGTTCTCGAAAGTCAGAAGATCTGTCATGGTTTCAAAGCCTTGCGTCTTGGTGGTCGTGTTCGAATTTTCGTTTCAGCGCGGTTTTGTCGCCGGTGGCCTCGCGCAGATCGGCGGCCAATGCGCGTCCCCTTTGCACGGCAGGGCGGGCGGAAACCAGATCCAGCCAGCGCGCCATATGCGGCTTGTCGTCCAGCGTCTGCTGTTGCCCTTCCCAGAGCGACGCCCAGGGCCAGATCGCCATATCGGCAATGGTAAAGGCATCGCCCGCGACAAATTCATGATCCGCCAGCCGCCGGTCCAGCACGCCATAAAGCCGCGCCGTCTCGCCGCGGTAGCGATCCTTGGCATAAGGCACATCCACATGCGCGAATTTCAGAAAATGATGCGCCTGTCCCGCCATCGGCCCCACCCCCCCCATCTGCCACATCAGCCATTCACTGACGGCAATGCGCTGGCGCGCCGTGGTGCCGCCAAAGCGGCCGGTTTTCGCGGCCAGATATTGCAGGATCGCGCCGGATTCAAAGATCGAGACCGGCGCGCCATCCGGGCCATCGGGGTCGATGATCGCGGGCATCCGGTTGTTGGGGGCGATTTTCAGAAACGCGGGGTCGAACTGATCGCCTGCCCCGATATCGATCAGATGCGGGCGATAGGACAGGCCCATCTCCTCCAGCGCGATGGAGATCTTCCAGCCATTTGGCGTGGGCCAGTAGTAGAGATCGATATCCTTGGTCATCGGCAGAGTTTTCCTTTGTTTTCGCCGCCGGGGCAAGCCGGTGCATGTCGGATCAGGCTTGACCGCCCCCCGCCTGGTCCTCTATCCCGCCGATGTGGCGATTTGTTACCGGATTGCGGGCCACGTAAAAGAAAACCGCTAAAGAGGTCGCGCGTGGCGCATGCCATAGCCCCGACCGTTCATCCGGTGCGGGGCTTTTTCGTGGGCCCGCACCTAGAGGACACGAGAGAGAGACCATGACAAAGGGATCCAGACCCTTGCCCGATAATCTGCACCCGCGCACCCGGGCCATTCATGCCGGCACGCGGCGCAGTCAATATGGCGAGGTCAGCGAAGCCATCTACATGACGCAGGGCTTTGTCTACGACAGCGCCGAGGCGGCCGAGGCCCGGTTCATCGAGAGCGGCCCGGACGAGTTCATCTATGCCCGCTATGGCAACCCGACCGTGGCCATGTTCGAGGATCGTATGGCCGAGCTTGAGGGCACCGAAGATGCCTTTGCGACAGCCTCGGGGATGGCGGCGGTGAACGCCGCGCTCACATCGATGTTGCGGGCAGGTGATCATGTGGTCTCGGCCAAGGCGCTCTTTGGGTCCTGCCTCTATATTCTGGAGGAGGTGCTGACGCGCTTTGGCGTCGAGGTCAGCTTTGTCGACGGCACCGATCTGGCCGCCTGGGCCAATGCCATCCGCCCCGACACCAAGGCGGTGTTCTTCGAATCGATGTCGAACCCGACGCTGGAGGTGATCGATATCCGGGGCGTGTCGGACCTTGCCCATGCGGTGGGTGCCGTGGTGGTCGTGGATAACGTCTTTGCCACCCCGGTTCTGCAACGTTCGGGCGATCTGGGGGCCGATGTGATCGTCTATTCGGCCACCAAACATATCGACGGCCAGGGGCGCTGTCTGGGCGGCGTGATCTGCGGCCCGCGCGATTTCATCCGCAAAACGGTCGAGCCTTACCTCAAACATACCGGCGGATCTCTGTCGCCCTTCAACGCCTGGGTGATGCTGAAAGCGTTGGAGACGATGGACCTGCGGGTCCGGGCTCAGGCCTTGGGCGCGCAGAAACTGGCAGAGGCCCTGCAAGGCCTGCCGGGGCTTTCGCAGGTGATATATCCGGGCCTGCCGGGCCATCCGCAGCATGACCTGAACGCCCGTCAGATGCAGGGCGGCGGGACCGTGTTGGCGCTTGAGGTGGCAGGTGGCAAAGCGGCGGCGTTCCGGGTGCTCAATGCGCTGCGGATCATCCTTATTTCCAACAATCTGGGGGATGCGAAATCGATCATCACCCATCCCGCAACCACGACACATCAACGCCTGAGCGACCCGCAGCGCGCCGCCCTTGGCATCAGCGACGGGCTGCTCAGGCTGAGCGTCGGACTTGAGGATCCCGCCGATCTGATCGCCGATTTGCAACAGGCGCTGGCGGCTGCCGGGTAATCCGGGGCCAGCCAACCGCTCGCAGAAGAATTTTGTCCGAAAATTCTTCGGGACCGAAAAATCTTGCCCAAGATTTTTCCGACCTGCCCGCCGGCCGCGAAACGCACTGGTCAAACCCGGCCCGGTTCCCTTAAGGAATACGGATCTTCTCGACGCGACGGACCGAACGCCGATGAAACCCTTTCTGATCCTGCAACTGCGCCCCGAGGATGAGGCCGCGGATGAGGAATTTGCCAGCCTGATCACCAAATCGGGCCTCAGCGCCGATCAGGTGCACCGGATCCGGCTGGATCTTGAGCCATTGCCGGCCGATCTGGATCTGTCCGCCTATTCCGGCGTGATCGTGGGCGGCGGTCCCGGTTGCGTGAGCGATCCGGTGGAGAAGAAAACCGCGCAGGAGGCCCTGATCGAGGCCGAGATCATGAGCCTGATGCCCGAGATCACCGAGCGTGACATTCCCTATCTGGGTTGCTGCTACGGGCTTGGCATCCTGGCGCACCACCTGGGCGGTGAGGTCAGCCAGAACCGTTACGCAGAGCCGATCGGCGGCGTCGATTGCTCCTTGTCCGATGCCGGCGCGGCCGATCCGCTCTTTCAGGGCCTGCCGCGCTGTTTCCGTGCGCTGGTCGGCCATAAGGAGGCGGTGCAGGACGTGCCACCCGGCGCGGTGCATCTGGCCGCCGCCGAGGCCTGCCCGATCCAGGTGATCCGCTATGGCCAGAATGTCTATGCCACCCAGTTTCACCCCGAGGCCAATGGCGAAAGCTTTGCCACCCGCATCCGCATCTATCGCAACAAGGGCTATTTCCACCCCGATGAGGCCGATGCGCTGACGGCGGCCTGCCTGGCCGAGGAAATCACCGTGCCCGAGCAGATCCTGCGCAATTTCGTGACCCGGTATCGCGGTGGAAAACCCTGATGTTTGCCGCACGCCACTGGCGATCCCGCGCCGGTCGCGTAGCGGCGGCTTGGAAAACGCGCCCGCGTGGCGCATATTGGCGCATCGCTTGCATAGGGAAGGGCGTGTCATGAACCTCCATCTGGCCGATATTGTCGATGCCCCCGACGCCGAAGCCGCGCGCGCGGCCATCGAGCTTCTCAGAACCTGGGCCCGCACCGCCTCGGCCGAGGAATTGGCCGCGCTCGATCCGGCCGTGGCGCGCTTCCTGCCCAACCAGTCCGACTACCCGACCCTGTCGCGGCACTATCCTGAGGATTTCAAAGCCGATGCCGCCTACAAGGCCACGCTGCCCGATCTGCAAAACGGGCCTGCCTCGCTTATTCGTGGTCAGAAACGTGTCATCCAGCATGTCGGCATCTCCAATTTCCGCCTGCCCATTCGCTACCACCGGCGCGATGGCAGCGATCTGACGCTGGAAACCTCGGTCACCGGCTCGGTCAGCCTGGAGGCCGAGAAAAAGGGCATCAACATGTCGCGCATCATGCGCAGCTTCTACAACCATTCCGAACAGGTGTTCAGCTTCGAGGTGATGGAGGCCGCGCTCGATGCCTACAAGGCCGATCTGGACAGTTTCGATGCCCGCATCCAGATGCGGTTTTCCTTTCCGATGCGTATCGAAAGCCTGCGCTCCGGGCTCAGCGGCTACCAGTATTACGATATCGCGCTGGAACTGATCGAACAGGCCGGGGCGCGGCGCAAGATCATCCATCTGGATTATGTCTACAGTTCGACCTGCCCCTGTTCGCTGGAACTGGCCGAACATGCGCGCGAGACCCGGCACCAGCTGGCCACGCCGCATTCGCAGCGCTCGGTGGCGCGGATCTCGGCCGAGCTTTCCTCAGATCCGCGCTGCCTGTGGTATGAGGATCTGATCGACATGGCGCGCGCCGCCGTTCCCACCGAAACCCAGGTGATGGTCAAGCGCGAGGATGAACAGGCTTTTGCCGAGCTTAACGCCGCCAATCCGATTTTCGTGGAGGATGCGGCGCGTCTCTTTGCGCAGATGCTGCATGATGAGCCCCGCATCGGCGATTTCCGGGTCGTGGCCAGCCATCAGGAAAGCCTGCACAGCCATGATGCGGTGTCGGTTCTGACGGAGGGCGAGACCTTTGCCGCCGCCAGCCTCGATCCCAAGCTCTTTTCGACGCTGTTTCATACCGGCTGAGGCTTGCGCGCCGTGCAACCCGGACCTGCGGGATCAGCGCTACTGCCCTGCGGCCCGGCGCTCTATCTTGAGCCCAGGGGAGGCAACCTGACCTGTCAAGAAAGGGGTTTCCAATGGCTGTAGCAACTGTTTATCACGGATATCGTCCAGGATTGTTTCGCCGGGTTCTGGCGTCTATCGGCGCGGGGTTTTCGGCACTTCTGACCGCGCAATCGCGCCAGGCCGAGCTGCAGCGGCTGCATGCGAAATCGGATGCCGAGCTGGCGGCGATGGGTCTGACGCGCGACCGGATCGCGGAATATGTGTTCCGTGATTTGATTCATCTCTGAGCCTATCGGCGGTTGACAGGGCAGGGGCACCGGGCCAACGGTGCGCCCATGTTTGACCCGCGCCCAGTCGGATATGTGATCGGCCTTCTGGTCCTTGTCCTCGGTCTGACCATGCTGGTGCCGATGGCGCTGGATCTGTATCTGGGCGATCCTCACTGGCAGGCGTTTTTCGACAGCGCGGTGCTGACATCGCTGGCCGGCGCGCTGTTGGCGCTGGCCTGCGCCAGCGGTGTCGAAAAACGCCTGACGATTCAGCAGACCTTTCTTCTGACCACCGGTGTCTGGCTGGCGCTGCCGGTCTTTGGCGCGCTGCCTTTTGTGTTCGGGGCCACCGAGGCGCGCTATGTCGATGCATTTTTCGAGGCGATGTCGGGGCTGACAACAACGGGGGCGACCGTTTTCACCGGGCTTGAGACGCTGCCCGAGGGGCTGCTTTTGTGGCGCGGGCTGACGCAATGGTTCGGCGGTATCGGCATCATCGTCGTGGCCATGGTGTTCCTGCCCGAACTGCGTGTTGGCGGCATGCAGATCTTTCGCTCGGAAGGGTTCGAGACGATGGGCAAGATCCTGCCGCGCGCCGCCGAAATCGCCAAGCAGATCTCGGTGATCTATGTGGCCCTTACAGTGGCCGCCGCCATTGTCTATGCCGCCCTGGGGATGGCCCCGTTCGATGCCGTAGTGCATGCCATGACGACCGTGTCGACCGGCGGGTTTTCGACCATCGATGCCTCGTTCGGGGCGTTTCAGGGCCCGCTGGAATATGCCGCCGTGGTCTTCATGATCCTCGCCAGCCTGCCTTTCGTGCGCTATGTGCAGATGCTGGCCGGTGCGGCCCGACCCTTTTTCGCCGACACCCAGGCGCGGGCCTATCTGGCGACGATCCTGATCCTGACGCTGTTTTTCGCGATCTACCGGTTCGCGATCAATGGCGATGGTCTGGAGACCGGCCTGCGCGAGGCACTGTTCAACGTCACCTCGATCATCAGCGGCACCGGCTATTCCAGCACCGATTACCAGCGCTGGGGGGCCGAGGCGGTGGTGCTGTTCTTTTTCATCGGCCTGATCGGCGGCTGCGCCGGGTCGACCTCCTGTTCCATCAAGGTGTTTCGCTACCAGTTGCTGATGACCTCGATCTCGACCCAGCTGAAGCGGCTCTATGCGCCGCATGGCATTTTCGAGCCGCGCTATGAGGGGCGCAAGGTCTCCGAGGAGGTGCTGTCATCCGTGATGGCGTTTTTCGTGATGTTTTTCGTCACGCTCGGGGTGTTCGCGATCCTGCTGGGGCTGACCGGGCTCGATTTCATGACCTCGGTCTCGGGGGCGGCGGCGGCACTTGGCAATATCGGGCCGGGGCTGGGGCCGGTCATCGGCCCGGCGGGCACCTACGCGGCGCTCGATGACAGCGCCAAATGGATCCTGTCGGCGGCAATGCTGATCGGGCGGCTGGAGCTGATGGCGGTGTTCGTCCTCTTTACCACGCGGTTCTGGCAGGCCTGAGGCGGGCCTCCTCGCCCCCGGGCTTAGTTCCAGCAGGTCACCAGAACCGCCAGATCCATGCCATAGCGCGCCAGTGCGGTGCGGCTGAGCGGCTCGCCGGGATCTGCGGCGGGGCGGGGCGTGATGCCGGCCTCGGCCAGCAGATCCGCCAATGCAGCCCCGCCAAGGGCAAAACTGACCCCCTCCGGCAGCGCCCGGCCGGTGGCGGGTTCGGGCAGCACCATGCCAAGCACCGCGCCGCTGGCGTCAAGCACCGGGGCACCGGCCTCGGAAGGCTCGGTCGTCATCGCCAGGCGCTGGACGGTCTCTTCGCCGTTCAGGCCGCGCAGATCCGCAAGTGTGCCGAAATTGAGCGAGGCCGCGCCAAGCGTGCCGTCATAGGGGAACCCCGCCACCACGATGTCAGAGCGCAGCCGGGCCGGAGCTTGTGCAAACCCCGCATAGGTCCGGGGGGCCAGCGGCTGAAGCGGGCTGAGCACCGCGATGCCGGCGGCCGGATCGTCCAGCGCCACGGTCATCCCGTATTGGCCGTCGACCACGACACGGGTGCAGCCCGCGACCGCCTGGGATGTCGTCAAAACGGCACCATTGGCATCGACATAAAAGCCGCTGCGCGCCAGCGCCGGGCGGCGCACATCCAGCCCCGCCATCAAATCCGCGCCCTGATCCATGCCGGGGTCGATCGCGCCGGGGTCAAGCGTGCCGCCATAGGTGGCAAAGCTGGCCTGCAGCATCGGCAGAACCCGCGCCATGGCGGCGTCGCGCTCGGGCGTCCAGACCAGGGTAAATCCCTTGATCTGGCCATCTTCGAGGCGCGCCTCGGTATGGCTGCGCAGGCTGTCGCTCTGGCCGGTCAGGGTAAAGCCATTGGCATCGCGGCGGCGCGCGCCGTCCAGCGGCACGATTTCCAGCGTCTGCATGATTTCATAGAGCCCGCCAAGCGTGGCGCTGCTGCCCTGCTGGCTGATCAGGAGCACGCGCAGGCCGGATGCGTTCACGCCGTCATATTGCGCAAAGGGATATTCGTAACGGGCAAATTCAACCATCGCCATCGGCAGGTCGATCTCGATCCCGGCGCGGTCATCGCGCACGGTTGCCATCCCCAGGGCATCCAGCTCGCCCTGATACAGATCCAAGAGCCGCGCGCGCTGGCGGCTGGTCAGCACACCGGTTTCCTCCAGCCCCATCGCCGCCTGCCACGCGGTCATCGCGCCACGCGTGCCGGGGCCAAAGGCCCCGTCGATGCCTGCGCTGTAATATCCAAACCATTGCAGTGCGATCTGCAGGGCTCGCCGGGCCGCACCGTCCAGCGCGGCCTCGCTGGCGCGGGCTTCGGCCAGGGTTTCCTCGGGCGTTTCAACCGCGGCGGGGGTGGCGGCGGGTGCTTCTGCGTCCGATATGTCGGGACCGGTCAGGGTGCTGACCCCGATCGGCCAAAATTGCTGCCGGTAGATATCGCCGCCGGTCAGATAGGTGTCGGCGGGGATCAGACCCTGCGCCCCAAGCGTGGCCAGCGCGGCCGTGGCCTCGGTCTCGGAATAGGGGCCAAGCGCGACGCCATACCAGCCCGATTGCAGGCTGAAGCCATAGACGTTGGGCACGACGCGGGCATAAGCGCGCACACGGGTCTCGGCGGTGGCCAGATCGGGATGCGCCTCGAGCTGTAGCCAGACCCGGTCGGTCTGGGCCTCTGCCGCGCCGAGCGCGGCAAACATCGCCGCCGCCGCAATGAAAAGGCTTAGAAAAATCCGTCGGATGGCCATGTTCATCGTCTCAAACCCCCATGCGGTGTGCGGGCGTGGCCCTGCGTCACTTCACGATACCCTATCAGACCACACGAAGGGTGCAGCAGAAAATTGCAGGCACTGCCGATTGACCCTGCCAAGGCGGGCACGTATGGAACCCCTGCCTTCTCAGAACTCCCGGATGCCCCCATGGTCGAGACCGCCCCGCACCCCCGCAGCTTTCAGGAGATCATCCTGCGCCTCCAGACCTACTGGGCCGAACAGGGCTGCGCGATCCTGCAACCCTATGACATGGAGGTGGGGGCCGGCACGTTTCACCCTGCCACCACGCTGCGCTCGCTCGGGCCCAGCCCTTGGGCCGCGGCCTATGTGCAGCCCTCGCGGCGGCCAACCGACGGGCGCTATGGCGAAAACCCGAACCGGTTGCAGCATTACTATCAGTATCAGGTGCTGATCAAACCCAGCCCGCCCGATCTGCAGGCGCTCTATCTGGGCTCGCTGGCGGCGATCGGCATCGACATGGATCTGCACGATATCCGCTTTGTCGAGGACGATTGGGAAAGCCCGACGCTCGGGGCCTGGGGGCTGGGCTGGGAGGTCTGGTGCGACGGTATGGAGGTCAGCCAGTTCACCTATTTCCAGCAGGTCGGCGGGCATGACTGCCGCCCGGTTTCGGGTGAGCTGACCTATGGGCTGGAGCGGCTGGCGATGTATGTTCTGGGCGTCGATCACGTCATGGACATGCCCTTCAACGATCCCGGCGCGCCGATCCCGCTGAGCTATGGCGATGTTTTCCGCCAGACCGAACAGGAATACAGCCGTTTCAACTTCGATACCGCCGAGACAGAGATCCTGCTGCGCCATTTCGAAGATGCCGAGACGGAATGCCAGGCCATCCTGGCGGCAGGTGCCGATGATCCCAAGACGGGCCTGCGCATCGTGATGGCCCACCCGGCCTATGATCAGGCCATCAAGGCCAGCCATGTGTTCAACCTTCTGGATGCACGTGGCGTGATTTCCGTAACCGAGCGGCAGGCCTATATCGGGCGGGTGCGGGCGTTGACCCGGGCCTGCGCGGATGCCTTCCTGTTAACCGAAGCGGGCGGGTTCTCCGCCAAAGAAAGCAGCGCATCATGAAGGGTAAATACCTGATCTCCGGGATGGCCATTTTCACCGTCCTCTTTACCGTCTCTTTGTGGTGGGCCCAGACCCGCGCCTATTACGAGCCGGTCCCCGCCGATGCGCCCGCCGCCCAGATCCGGGGCACGACGCTGGCAGGCACGCCCGAACTGCTGCCCATCAATGATTTTGACGGCATCGACGCCTATACCTCGCCGCTGCGCTTTCGCGGCTGTTTCACCACACCGCTCAGCCTCGCCGAGATGGACGCGACCTATCAACCCTATCCCGAGGCAACGCCCCTGGGCACGCCGGGCTGGTTTGACTGTTTCGAGTCCGAGACCCTGACCGCGGCGTTGGCCGCTGGCACCGCGCGCGCCTATCTGGGCGAGGCCAATTATGTCTATGGGTTCGACCGCGTCATCATGGTGACCGAAACCGGGCAGGGCTATGCCTGGCACCAGACCAACCCCTGCGGTGAGGCCGTCTACGAAGGCGACCCGGCCCCCGAAGGCTGTCCAGCCCCGCCGGAAAGAAACTGATATGCCCGATCTGTTGCTCGAACTCTTTTCCGAGGAAATCCCCGCCCGGATGCAGACGCGTGCCGCCGCCGATCTGAAAAAACTGGTCACTGACGGGCTGGTCGAGGCCGGGCTGACCTATGCCAGTGCGGGTGCCTTTTCGACGCCGCGCCGCCTGAGCCTGACCATCGAGGGGCTGACCGGCGAAAGCCCCACCGTGACCGAAGAGCGCAAGGGCCCGCGCGCCGATGCCCCCGAAAAGGCGCTTGCCGGGTTTCTGCGCGCCACCGGCCTGACCCGCGATCAACTGGAGGTCCGCGACGACAAAAAGGGTCAGATTTTCTTTGCCCGCGTAACCAAACCGGGCCGTAAGGCCGAAGACATCATCGCGGATCTGATCCCCGGTGTGATCCGCAATTTCCCCTGGCCCAAATCGATGCGATGGGGCGCGGGCCCCCTGAAATGGGTGCGCCCGCTGCAGTCAATCCTGTGCATTCTCAGCGATGAAAACGGGGCCACAGTGGTCCCGTTCGATGTCGATGGCATCGCGGCGGGTGACACCACGCAAGGCCACCGCTTCATGGCCCCCGCCGCCTTTGCCGTCACCTCCTTTGACGATTACAGCGCGCGGCTGAAACGCGCTCATGTCATCCTCTCGGCCGAGGAGCGCGCCGATCATATCTGGCACGATGCCACCAATATGGGGTTCGCCGCCGGGTTGGAGGTGGTCGAGGACGCGGGCCTGCTGGCCGAGGTCGCGGGGCTGGTGGAATGGCCTGTGGTCCTGATGGGCGAGATCGGTGCCGCGTTCCTCGACCTGCCGCCCGAAGTGCTGCAAACCTCGATGCGCGAACATCAGAAATTCTTCTCGGTCCGCAACCCGGCAACGGGCCGGATCGAGCGCTTCATCACCGTCGCCAACCGCGAAACCGCAGATCACGGGGCCACCATTCTTGCGGGCAATGCCAAGGTGCTGTCGGCGCGCCTGTCGGATGCCAAATTCTTCTGGGAAAACGATCTGCGGGTGGCGAAATCCGACCTCTCGCAATGGACCGATGCGCTGGAAAACGTGACCTTTCACCGGCGTCTCGGGACGCAAGCCGCCCGCATTTCCCGCATCGCCGCGCTGGCGCGCGACCTCGCTCCGGTGGTGGGGGCCGATCCGGATGCCGCCAGACAGGCCGCCCGCATCGCCAAGGCCGATCTCAGCTCGGAAATGGTCTATGAATTCCCCGAGCTGCAGGGGCTGATGGGCCGCTATTACGCGCAGGCGGCGGGCTATGACGAGGAGGTGGCGAAGGCGGCGCAAGAGCATTACGCCCCGCTCGGGCCGTCCGACGATGTGCCCACCAGCCCGGTCTCGGTCACCGTGGCGCTGGCCGACAAGCTCGACACGCTGGCCGGCTTCTGGGCGATCGACGAGAAACCCACCGGCTCCAAGGATCCCTTCGCGCTGCGGCGTGCGGCCCTGGGCGTGATCCGCCTGATCCTGACCAATGATCTGCGGTTTTCGCTGGACCGGTTCCTGGATGCGCAATTGCTGCGGGCCAAGGCCGTGGCCATTGCCGATCTCTCCGATGAAACGGTGACTGCGCTGCTCGAGGAGATCGCCGATCACGGCGTGTTCGGGGCCGCCTGGCAGGCCGTCAAGGAGCGCCTCGATGCCGGCGCGGACGCGGCTTTCGCCGATCTCGAAACCACGGTGCCCGATAAATCGGTCGATCTCCTGCGCTTTTTCCATGACCGGCTCAAGGTGCATCTGCGCGACGAGGGCGTGGCCCATGACGTCATCGACGCCTGCCTTGCAATGCCGGGCAATGACGACCTCACGCTGCTGGTCAAACGCGCCGAGGCGCTCTCGGCTTTCCTCAAATCCGACGATGGCGAAAACCTCGTGCAGGGCTTCAAGCGGGCCGCCAACATCCTGGCCCAGGCCGAGGCAAAGGACGGTGTCGAATACCGCTACGGGGCCGATGCCAAATTCGCCGAAACCGATGCGGAACGCGCGTTGTTCGCAGCGCTCAGCGAGGCCGAAACCATCGCCACCCCGGCGCTGGAGCGCGACGATTTCGCCACCGCGATGACGGCCCTGTCCGGTCTGCGCGCGCCGATCGATGCCTTTTTCGAGGCGGTGCAGGTCAATGCCGAAAGCGAGATCCTGCGCCGCAACCGCCTTAACCTGTTGCACGAGATCACCGAGGCCTGCACCCGCATCGCCGATCTGTCGATGATCGAGGGGTGAACCGGCACCTCCGCCAAGTTGGTCGCACGCTCCGCCCCGGCCCGTTTGGCGCGCCCTGTGCTTCATGATTCCGGGTTGGGTTGCGTGGTTTCGCCCCTTCGAAAACCCGCTCAGCGCCAGCCGATTGCCTCGATCCAGCCCATGACCGCGCGAAACCGGGCATAGTGATGTTGGGCCCGTGGGCTCAGCAGCCAGACCTCGCGTGATGGCGGTGGCGGCAGGTCGGGGCGGGCGATTTCGGTGAGGCCCGGCCACACCGCCGCGATGCGCCGGGGCAGAATGGCAATGCCCGCGCCCTGACAGGCGGCGGCCATGGCCGTCTCCGAGTCTGCGGCCAGAAAATCACCGCGCAGCCCGCATTTGCGCATCCACACCGCCTGTGGCAGCCCCGCCAGCGCCGCGTCGAAGCCAATCCAGGGGCCTGCGGGGTCGTGCCCGTCGCGCGCAAAAAGACCATAATCCAGCTGCCCCAATTTGCGCCCCGCCAGCGCGGCACCGCCGGTTTTGGGGCGCGCCAGGCGCAGCGCCAGATCGGCCTCGCGCCCGGGCAAGTCCATGGCGCGGGCATCGGCCAGCAGGCTAAGCGTCAGATGCGGGTGGCGGGCGCTCAACCGCGGCAGGGCAGGCAGCAGGATCTGATTGACCAGCAGCGGCACCGCTGTGACACGCACGGTGCCCCGGATCGCAGAGGCAAGGGCCGCGTGATCATCTGATATTGCCAGGATGCTGGCCTCGGCTGTTTCGGCGCGGGCCAGTACACGCTCGCCCAGCTCGGTCAAACCGGGCGCGTCTGCGGCCCCGGTGCGGCCCACAAGAGGCGCGCCAACCGATCGCGAGATCGCGGTCATCCGCCGCGCCACCGTGGTCTCATCGACGCCCAGCTGTCGCGCTGCCCCGGCAAAGGATCCGGCACGGGCATAGGCAAGGAAATGGCGCAGGTCGTCCCAGTTAAGATCCGGCATATCTGCAGGTTAGGCCTGCGGCTTTGCCAATTCCAGTAGCGAATAGGCCGGGCCAGGATGGCGGGACTAGCAATCCGAGGTCTTAGCCATGCCTATCATCATCCTTTTCACCGATAATCCCACCGCCGAGCCTGGCCTCAGGGCGGCGCATATGCAGGATCATCTGGCCTTTCTGGCGGATCACGCGGGCACGATATCGGGTGCCGGGCCCCTAGCGACCGAGGCCGGCGCGGGCGATGGCGGGTTGTGGGTGGTCGAAACCGACGACTTCGCCGCAGCCGAGGCGCTGGTGCGCGCCGATCCGTTCTGGCCTACGGGGCTGCGCCATTCGCATCGGGCGCTGCATTGGCGGCGGGTATTTCACAGCAGTGAGGGGGCGCATTGACCGCGCCCCGGCCTCAACGCCTGCGGTCGCGGCGACTGCTCATTGGTTGAAAGGCGACGCCGACATGGGCCTCGCAATAGGGTTTGCCCTGCTGCACGGGCAGGCCGCAGAAATAGAAATCATCGGTCGCCGGATCGCCGATCGGCCATTTGCAGGTCCGTTCGGTCAGCTCCATCAGGCTGATACGCTTGGCGTGTTTTTCGACCTCGCTGACCTTGGCCAGAGCTTCCGGGCTGATCTCATTGGCCGAGGGTTGTGGCGGCAGGGGTTGGCCGGCCGGCACGATTGGTTTGCGCAGCGGCGTGACGTTTGTGGGCCGCGCGGGCGGTTCAGGTTCAGGTGCCGCCTCTTTGGCGCGCGGTGCGGCCGGTTTCTGGGCGGGCTCGGGCTTGGCCGCCGGTTTCGCGGCGGCGTCCTTGACGGCGGCGGCTGGCTTGGCCGTGGCACCCGCCGTGCGGTTCGACAGGCCCAGGCGGTGCACCTTGCCGATCACGGCATTGCGCGTCACGCCGCCCAGTTCCTTGGCGATTTGCGAGGCCGATTGCCCCTCGCCCCACATTTTTTTGAGAAGCTCAACCCGCTCGTCGGTCCAGGACATGGCTGTCCCTCCTGATCCTTAGCCCCAAGTGCAGCCTCTGGTTATATGGGCCCCGCGCGGGGATGGAAAGGGGCAAGCGGCGGCTTTGGCCGGCGGGCTTGCGCAAAATTGCTACGCGCCGGCCCCCGGGGGCTGTCAGCTCGGCTTCGCGCCCGCCCGCTTTGGCCGCCATCTTGGCAAAACACCTGTCTGACCGCGGCCTGCCGATCACGACCCCGGCCGGCGCGCCGAGGCCTGTCAGACCCCCAGACACCAGCGCATGATCGCCTTTTGCGCATGCAGGCGGTTTTCGGCCTCGTCGAAAATCACCGAATGCGGCCCATCCATCACGGCGCTGGTGGCTTCGTCGTCGCGATGGGCGGGCAGGCAATGCATGAACAGCGCGTCGGGTTTGGCGTGGCTCATCAGGTGTTCATTGACCTGGTAGCCGCGCAGCTGGTTATGGCGGCGTTCGCGGGCCGATTGCGGATCATGCATCGAAACCCAGGTGTCGGTGACCACCAGATCGGCCCCCTGCACGGCCTTGTGCGGGTCGCGCTCGATCGTGATGCCCGGGATCAGGTGCGCCTCGGGGTCCAGCGTTTCGGGCCCGGTAAAGGTCAGGTCAAAGTCAAACTGTTTGGCGGCATGCGCAAAGCTGGCAAACACATTGTTGCCGTCACCCGACCAGACCACTTTCTTGCCGGCGATGGGGCCGTGATGTTCCTCGAAGGTCAGGATATCGGCCATGATCTGGCAGGGATGGGTGCGGTTGGTCAGCCCGTTGATCACCGGAACGGTCGCATGTTCGGCCATCTCCAGCAGGGTCGCTTCTTCGAAGGTGCGGATCATGATCAGATCGACATAGCGGCTGAGCACGCGGGCGGTATCTGCGATGGTTTCACCATGGCCAAGCTGCATGTCGGAACCAGAGAGCACCATGGTCTGCCCCCCCATCTGGCGCACCCCGACATCAAAGCTGACGCGGGTCCGGGTCGAGGGCTTTTCGAAAATCAGCGCCACCATGTGATTTCTCAGCGGCTGATCGGCGTCGGGCGTGCCTTTCGGCAGGCCCTTGCGCGCGGTTTTCATCGCGGCGGCCTGATCCAGCATCTGGCGCAGCGCGGCGGGGTCGGTCTGGTCGATATCTAGGAAATGGGTCATGGGGCCTTGATGCTTTTGGCTGGGGGCAGGGCGGGGGGAGGCGTCTGCCCCCTTGCGCCCCTCCGGGGATGTTTGCCGCACGACGCGGCGGGCATGGGCGGTTATTCGGCGGCTATGCGGCGTTCCAATGCGGTGGCGGCGGTGTCGAGACGGGCGATGCCCTCCGCGATTTCCGCCTCGGTCACGGTCAGCGACGGCAGGAGGCGCACCACATTGTCGCCGCCCGGCACGGTCAGCACAAGCGCGTCATAGCCCGCGTTCACCACGTCGAGATTGGGAACCTTGCACATCAGGCCCATCATGAACCCCTGGCCCCGGACACCGGCGAAGATGTCGGGGTGGCTGGCGACGAGGCCTTCAAGTTTCTGGTGCAAAAGGCCTGCCCGCCGGTTTACATCGTCGAGAAAGCCGTCGCGCGTGATCTCATCGATTACGGCCGCGCCAACGGCACAGCCCAGTGGGTTGCCGCCATAGGTGGAGCCATGCGTGCCCGGCGTCATGCCAAGCGCCGCAGCCTCGGTGGCAAGCAACGCGCCGAGGGGAAAGCCGCCGCCGATGCCCTTGGCGACCATCATGATATCGGGCGAAATGCCGGCCCATTCATGCGCAAAAAGCTTGCCGGTGCGGCCCATGCCGCATTGGATCTCATCCAGGATCAACAGCGCGCCGGTTTCGTCGCAGAGATCGCGCATGCCCTTCAGGCAGGCATCCGACAAAGGCCGGATACCGCCCTCGCCCTGCACCGGTTCGACCATGATCGCGGCGATATCGGGGGCCTTCGCGGCCTCGGCCAGGGCGTCATGATCGCCGAAGGGCAGGTGGCGGAACCCGGGCAGGAGGGGGCCGAAGCCCTTGGTCAGCTTGTCGCCGCCCGCCGCCGAGATCATGCCGGTGGAGCGGCCATGAAACGCGCCCTCGAATGTCAGGATCACGTTGCGCTCGGGCTGGCCTTTGTCATGCCAGTATTTGCGCGCCATCTTGATCGCCAGCTCGCCCGCCTCGGTGCCGGAATTGCAGAAAAACACGGTGTCGGCGAAAGTGTGTTCGGTCAGCTTTTCGGCCAGCGCCTGCTGGCCCGGCACGTTATAGAGGTTGGACGTATGCCAGAGCGCCTGCGCCTGATCGGTCAGCGCCTTGACCAGCGCCGGATGGGCATGGCCCAAAGCCACCACCGCGATGCCCGCGCCGAAATCCAGGAAACGTCGGCCATCGGCCTCGATCATCCAGGCCCCTTCGCCTTTGACGAAGGAAAGCGGTGCGCGGGAATAGCTGGGCAAGACCGGCGTGATCATCGGGTGTCTCCATGCGAAAAGGTGAAGAAACGGCCATGCCCCAACGGCAAGTTGAAGTCAATGAAATCGGGCGCGGGCAAAATCTTTTCGGAAAGATTTTGCGGCCCGGAAAAATCTTCGGACAAGATTTTTCGGGTGCCGTCAGGGCATTTTCATGATGATGCAGGTCGTAGATCCGGTGGCGTAGAGCCTGCCATCCGACGCCCCGCGGATCGTGCCCTCGGCCACGCCGGTCGATCGCCCGCTATGCGAGGTGACGCCTTCGGCCACGATCTCTGTCCCCAAAGGGATCGGGCGGATGATGTTTATCTTGTATTCCAGCGTCGTATAGACCGAGCCCCTTGGCACCTTTGTCATCACCGCACAGCCCATGGCACTGTCCAGCAGGGTACCATACCAGCCGCCATGCACGACGCCCATCGGATTGCCGTGCTCCGCGCCTGGCGCGCCCAGAAAGGTGACGCGGCCCTCTTCGACCTCGCCGATGCGATAGCGCAGGGTTTCGGCGATCGGGGCGGGCGGCAGGGTGCCGTCGCGGATGCCCTGCATGAAGGCCAGGCCCGACATCGACAACAACGTGTTACGGTCGGCCGTTGCGGGGGCGGGCGGGGCAGTGTGGGGCATGGGCGCGTTCCTGGCGGCTGAGCTTTTGCGCAACCTGCCGCCCTGCGCGCCTCGGCGCAAGCCACTGCCCGCCCCTGCGACGTGACGTTTTTCTCAGGCGACCTGCGCCAGCTTTGCCTGCGGCACGATGCCGAGGGCGGCGCAGATCGTGCGGGTCAGGTCGGGGCTGTTGAGGGTGTAGAAATGCAGATCCTGCACGCTGCCTTCGATCAGATCCGAACAAAGCTCGGCACAGAGCGCCACCGACAGCAGATCCTCGCGCCCGTCGCGGGTTGCCGTGGCATACGCCTCCTCCAGCCAGGCCGGGATATGGGCCCCGCATTGGCCTGCGAAGCGGCGCACGCGGGTCCAGTTGGTGATGGGCAGGATGCCGGGGATGATGGGGGCGTTGATGCCCGCCGCCGCACAGGCATCGCGGAAGCGGAAGAAGGTCTCGGCCTCGAAAAAGAACTGGGTGATGGCCGATGTCGCGCCGGCGTCGATCTTGGCCTTGAGGTAATCGACGCAGGCGGCCATGTCGCGGGCCTCGGGGTGCGGATCGGGATAGGCCCCGACGCGGATGTCGAACCTGCCGGTTTCGGCCAGCGCACCGACCAGCTCGACCGAGGAGGCGAAGCCGTCGGGATGCGGGCGGAACCCGTCGGCCCCCTTGGGCGGGTCGCCGCGCAGGGCCACGATCTGGGTGACCCCGGCGGCGGCATAGGTTTCGGCGATTCCAAGCGTCTCGGCGCGGCTGGCATCGACGCAGGTCAGGTGGGCGGCCACCGGCACGCCGGTATGGGCATGTATGGTTTTCACCGCCTCATGCGTCAGATCCCGCGTGGTGCCGCCCGCGCCATAGGTGACGGACACGAATTCGGGGGCCAGCGGGGCCAGCGTCGCCAGCGTGTCCCACAGCCTGAACGAGGCCTCCAGCGATTGCGGCGGAAAGAACTCGAACGAGACGCGCGGGGCGGACGGGGGCATGGCGGTGTTCCTTGATTGCGTGCCCAGGATGTCGCATAGATGGATATGTGAGGCAAACTCATAACATTCATCATCTACATGAGCTGGACTAATGCATATCGAATTCCGCCATCTGCGCACCATCAAGGCCATCCATCAGGAGGGCGGGCTGGCGCGTGCGGCGGACCGGCTGCACATCACGCAAAGCGCGCTCAGCCATCAGATCAAGGGGCTGGAGGAACAGGCCGGGATGGAGCTTTTCGTGCGCCGCTCGAAGCCGATGAAACTGTCCAGCGCGGGGATGCGCCTGTTGCGTCTGGCCGATCAGATCCTGCCGCAGATGGCCGCGATCGAGGAGGAGTTTCGCGCGCTGAGGTCGGGCAAGTCGGGGCGGCTGCATATCGCCATCGAATGCCATGCCTGTTTCGACTGGCTGCTGCCGGTGCTGGAGGCGTTCCGCGTGGCCTGGCCCGAGGTCGATGTCGATATCCGCCCCGGCCTGCAATTCGAGGCGCTGCCGGCGCTGATGCGCGAAGAGGTCGATCTGGTGATCTCATCGGACCCCGAGGATCTGCCGGGCATCGATTTCACGCCGCTCTTTGACTACGAGCCGGTTTTCGTGGCCGCCGCCGAGCATCCGCTGGCCGCCAAGCCCTATATCGAGGCCGAGGATTTCGCGGGCGAGATGCTGATCACCTACCCGGTGGAGCGCAACCGGCTGGATGTGTTCAGCCAGCTATTGAACCCGGCAGGCATTGAGCCGCGCGCGGTGCGCCAGGTGGAGCTTTCGGCGGTGATCCTGCTCCTGGTGGCGTCAAATCGCGGGGTCTCGGTCCTGCCCGACTGGGTGGTGCGCGAATTGCGCAACAACGCGAGCTACGTCACCCGACCGCTGACCGAGGGCGGCCTGACCCGGCGGCTCTATGGGGCCACGCGCAGCGATGAGACGACCAAGCCCTTCATGGCGCATGTCCTGCGACTGGCCCGCAGCGAGCCGGTCAAGCTGCAACGCGGCTAGGGCCGGGCCCAAAAAACCGCGTTTCCGACCCTTGGCAGCACCGCAAGCGGGGTCTATACGCACGGGCTTGGACCAGACAGGGGACGACCATGCAGGGCAGTGCCAACCTTAACATCATGATCAAGGCCGCGCGCAAGGCCGGCCGCAGCCTGGTGAAGGATTTCCGCGAGGTCGAAAACCTTCAGGTCAGCGCCAAGGGCCCCGGCGATTTCGTATCCAGGGCCGATATGGCCGCCGAAGAGATCCTGCGCGAGGAACTGATGGCCGCGCGGCCCAATTACGGCTGGCTGGGCGAGGAGAGCGGCGCGGCGGACGGGGCCGACCCGACCCGCCGCTGGATTGTCGACCCGTTGGACGGGACCACGAATTTTCTGCACGGGATGCCGCATTGGGCGGTCTCGGTGGCGCTGGAGCACAAAGGTGAGATCGTCGCCGGTGTGGTCTTTGACGCTGCCAAGGACGAGATGTTCTACGCTGAAAAAGGGGCCGGGGCCTGGCTCAATGATTCGCAACGCCTGCGCGTGTCGGGCCGCAGCCGCATGATCGAGAGCGTCTTTGCCACCGGCGTGCCCTTTGCGGGTGGCAAATATTTGCCCGCCACCTTGCAGGATCTGGCCCGTCTGATGCCGGAATGCGCCGGGGTGCGGCGTTGGGGGGCGGCGGCGCTGGATCTGGCCTATGTCGCGGCCGGGCGCTATGATGGCTATTGGGAGCGCGGCCTGAAGCCTTGGGATATTGCCGCGGGCATCGTGATCGCGCGCGAGGCCGGGGCCATGGTCGAACCGCTGCGCCCGGGGCAGGACATGGTTGAGGGCGGCCACCTGATCGCCGGGGCCGAGGCGATCTTTGACCCCTTCGCCAAGATCATCCGCGCCCGGCCCGACGCGTAAGGGCCGCAATCCCGGCGCAATTCTCCTTCGTTTTTCCAAAAATTGGCCCGGTTGCCCCGCTAGGCCCCGGTTCCGGGAGCCAAGGCGAGGGGAAAGCCATGTCAGAAGGCAGAATAAGAGCGATGGCCGTGGGTGTCCGAAGCGCCATGCGCGTGGATTGGGTTGCGTTGACGGCCGGTATCATCGGAGCCGGGGTCGCGATTGTCGCTTTGATGATCCTGCTGGAGCGCGATAGGGCGCAACCGTTTGATTGCGTGCCGCATTCCGATCAGGGGCTCGCCCAGATCGCGGTCGCCCCCTGCACGCCATAGCCTGCGCCGTGCACATTGCGCGATCAGGCCGCTGGCCTTGATGAATGGGCGAATGGGTGTACCAACCTCAAGGGGGTCTGGCATCCCCATCCGCCCGTAAAGGGTTTCGTCATGAAAAATCCGCGTGCGCGATATAGCGCATGAAGGTCGGCATGTTGTTGGCGTTAATTATACACTTGCTGGACTTCGACACAAGAACATATGTGTTCAATGGAAACCAAGCATCGAAGATCCCATCGGCATTTTGCGTGCTCCCGGTGCGGCGGGCCAGGGCCGCGCCTGCGCCAACCAATTGATTACAGACAGTTATCGATGTGATCGCGCGCGATCTGATCTTGCGGGTCCCCTTCAGCCGGTGCCGCCCCGGGCGCGACTGGTGTGATCTCTGCTCTAAAAAGTGACGTTTGCGCAGAATGCTTAATCGGGTAAGAGGTGACTTGCATAACAAAGGACACTGGCCCATGCCCGACCCATCCGCCCCCACCGGGCCAATACCCGACACCCGGCGCGCGCCCCGCGACTGGGTCAAGGTTCTGGCCGCCTATCGCGCCCCGAGCGCAACGCGCAGCTGGTTCGAGCTGGCCGTCACGGTGGGGCCCTTCGTGGCCTTCTGGATCCTGGCCTGGTGGTCGCTGACGGTCAGTTACTGGCTGACCTTCATGATTTCCTCGTTCAACGCGGCCTTTTTGCTGCGGCTTTTCGCCATTCAGCACGATTGCGGCCATGGCGCGTTCTTCGACAACCGCAACTTGAGCGACTGGCTGGGCCGGGTGATCGGTGTGCTGACGCTGACGCCCTATGATGTGTGGCGGCGGTCGCATTCCATCCACCACAGTTCGGCCGGCAATCTGGGGCGACGCGGGATCGGCGATATTCACACGCTGACGGTGGCCGAATACCAGGCGATGGGGGCCTTTGGGCGCTGGAAATACCGTCTCTACCGGCATCCTGTCATCCTGTTTGGTCTGGGGCCGGGATACCTGTTTTTCCTGCAAAACCGGCTGCCTCTGGGTCTGATGGCCAAGGCGCGATACTGGGTCAGCGCGATGTGCACCAATGCCGCGATCATTGCCGTGCTGGGGCTGATCGTCTATTTCGGTGGGCTGATGCCGATCCTGCTGATCTTCCTGCCCTCGACGCTGCTGGCGGCAACGGCGGGCGTCTGGCTGTTTTATGTGCAGCACCAGTTCGAAACCACGCATTGGGATGCCGAAGAGGATTGGCAATTGCATGACGCGGCGCTGAAAGGCAGCTCGCATTATGTGCTGCCCTCTGCCCTGCAATGGGTCAGTGCCAATATCGGCATTCACCATGTGCATCACCTCTATAGCCGGATTCCGTTTTACCGATTGCCCGAAGTGCTGCGCGATCACGATGAGCTGGCGGTTGGCAACCGGATGACGATCCGCGAAAGCCTGGTCAGTGCGCGGCTGCATCTGTGGGATGAGGAAACGAAGCGATTGCTGTCCTTCGCGCAGGCCCGCGCGCGATATTCCTAATTCGGTCGTTTGCCCGGGATGATCTGCTGCACGATACCGGCAAAGGCCAGATAGACAGAGGTCGCGATCAACCCCCAAAGCGCCCAGGATTGCGGGTGAAATTCGACCAGCGCGGCCCATCCGGCAAACCCCGTCCAGGCGATGGCGACGGGCAGCGACAGCGCGCGCCAGCGGTCGGTGCGCACCGGGTGGATGAACTTGAAGGGCATGAACATGGCCGCGGCAAAGAGGATCACCACCGCCAGGCTGACCGGCGGCGGCGGGCTGATGGCAAAGAGAACCAGCACCACCATGTTCCAGCAGCCGGGAAAGCCGGAAAAGGAATTATCCTTGGTTTTCATACGTGTGTCGGCGAAGTAAACGACGCTGGCAAAGGTGATCAGGATGATCACAAGCCAGCCCGGCCACCCCGGCAACAGCCCCGATTTGAAAAGCGCATAGGCCGGGATGAACACATAGGTCAGGTAATCGATGATCAGATCCATCAGCACGCCGTCAAATTCGGGCGCGTTGGTTTTCACCTGATATTTTCGGGCCAGCGGCCCGTCGATGCCATCGACGATGAAGGCCACCACCAGCCACAGAAACATCAGCGGCCATTTTTCCTCAACCGCGGCCAGCATCGCGAGCATGGCAAAGACGGCACCGGTGGCAGTGAAGAGATGGACGGAGAGGGCTTTGAGGCGAAGTGTCATCGGACTCACATGGCCCATCGGTCGCGATTTCGCAACCCGCTCAGGCCTTGGGATGCGCCCTGGCATAAACCTCCAGCAGGCGGGCGGTATCGACGGCGGTGTAGGCCTGCGTGGTCGACAGAGAGGCGTGACCCAGCAATTCCTGGATCGCGCGCAGGTCGCCGCCGGCATCCAGCAGGTGGGTGGCAAAGCTGTGGCGCATGGCATGCGGCGTGGCGCTGGCGGGCAGGCCAAGCTGCAGCCGCGCCGCCTCGACCACCCTGGCGATCAGGCGCGGGTTGAGCGGCCCGCCGCGGACGCCGCGAAACAGTGCCGTGCCAGGGGCCAGATCATGCGGGCAGAGGTCGGCATAGCGGGCCACGGCGGCGCGCGCGGCCGGCAGAACCGGCAGTTCACGCTCCTTGCCGCCCTTGCCGCGAATGCGCAGGATATCGGTGACCGGCAGCACATCGGCGCTGAGCCCGAGCGCCTCGGATATGCGCATGCCGCAGCCATAAAGCAGCGTCACCACCGCCACATCGCGCGCCGAGACCCAATCGCGCCCGTCCTGCATCTCGATCGTATCGAGCATGTCGCGCGCGGCGGGCACCGATAGCGGGCGGGGCAGCTTGCGCTGAAATTTGGGCGCGCGGGTCGACAAAACCGGCGTGGCGTCAAACCCGTCGCGTTCCGCCCACCAGCGGTAGAAGGATTTCACCGAGGAAAGCTGGCGCGCCAGCGACCGGGCGGAAACGCCGCGCCCGCGTTCGGCGGCCATCCAGGCGCGCATGTCGCGGGTGGTCAGCTTTTGCAGGGCCCCAAGCCCCATCCGACCCCCGATATGGCCCGCCTGGAAGGCCAGGAACCCGGTGACATCGCGGCCATAGGCGGTGACGGTGGCATCAGAGCCGCCGCGCAACGCGCCCACATCGGCCAGCCATGCGGCCAGCAGATCGCGGGCGGCGGGGCTGATCGCGAGGGTCATGATCCTAACCCAGATACCGGCGCATATTGCGTTCAAAGACACCGGTGAAGAAGGTCAGCAGATCGGTGCCCTGGCTGGGGCGGAACTGGTGCGGATCCTCGGATCCGATCACCAAAAGCGCCGGCAGGCGGCCTTCGCCCAGGTCAAGCCGCAGCAAAGCCTCGGACGCGATCCAATCGGCCGCCTCGCCATAGATCCGGCCCGAACTGTCGCCGACCTGGCGCAGGGTCACGGCGCGTTCAGGGATGGCGCGACCTGCGGTCAGGTAGTGATCGACAAAGCCGGGGGCAACGACGGTCAGCACATCCTCCAGCTTTTGCACCTTTGGCGCGCTGTCATCCGTGGCCTCGGCGCTTTCCAGCACCAGACGAATCCGGTCAACACGCAAAATGGCCGCCACATCGGTGCCGAGCACCTTCAGGAACGCCTCGAAATCGGGCTGTTCCAGCAGCGTCAGGATGGCGCGGTGGATCTGGTTGGTGCCGGCCAGGTTTTCATAGGCCGCCGCGATGACCGAGCGATGCGTATCCTCCAGCCGGTCCAGCCGGTTTTCCAGCCGTTCCATCGCGATGCCGCGCATATCGACGATATTGCCGCCCATCTGGCGGTCATTCGCTGTAATCAGCGCGCGCATCACGTCGCGGTCATCCAGTATCAGATCCGGGTCGGTCAATACCCGTTCGCGCCAGTCCTGCAATGGCTCTGCCTTCTCGCCCATCGTATCTGCCCTCATGTTCGTTTTTTTGTCTTTGGGCAGAGCTTATACCATGGTTACAGGATTTTCTGCCCTGTTTTTGCCCAATCTTTCATAAAGGCGTCCAGGCCCTTATCCGTCAGTACGTGATTGGCCATCGCCTTGATCACATTCGGCGGCGCGGTGGCGACATCGGCCCCAATGAGGGCGGCGTCCTTCATGTGGTTGGCCGACCGGATCGAGGCGGCCAGGATCTGGGTCTCAAACCCGTAATTGTCATAGATGGCGCGGATATCGGCGATCAGCTCCATGCCGTCGGTGTTGATATCGTCGAGCCGGCCGATAAAGGGCGAGATATAGGTGGCCCCGGCCTTGGCGGCCAACAGCGCCTGATTTGCGGAAAAACACAAGGTCACATTGGTCTTGTAACCTTCGCCGGTCAGGATCTTGCAGGCCTTGAGCCCGTCCCATGTCAGCGGCAGCTTGATGCAGATATTGGGGGCGATCTCGGCCAGCTTGCGGCCCTCGGCCAGCATCGCGTCGGCCTCCAGCGCGACCACCTCGGCCGAAACCGGGCCTTCGACCAGGTCGCAGATCTCTTTCGTGACTTCCAGAATATCGCGGCCCGATTTCAGGATCAGCGACGGGTTGGTGGTGACGCCATCGACCATGCCGATGTCGTTCAGTTCGGCAATTGCGTCCACTTCGGCGGTATCGACAAAGAATTTCATGATCGGCTCCTATCGGGCGTGATGCGGTTTGCGCATCTCTTAGCGCAGGAATAGGGTGGCGGGAACCCTGTTGATGTTTGCGCTATCATGACCAGCCCTGAGTTTTTCGAGGAAGCCACCCTGGTGGGCGTTCTGACGGCCGAGCCGCTGGA
>Ga0316209_1000805_pt1 | contig 43601 bp, 48 predicted proteins | sample 6monopyrite_MG_FD_204945 | JGI IMG/M metagenome (GOLD analysis project Ga0316209, IMG submission 204945) | Microbial mat bacterial communities from mineral coupon in-situ incubated in ocean water Damariscotta River, Maine, United States -... | ecosystem: Environmental > Aquatic > Marine >...
CTGACTCAGAAGTTCGTCAAGGTGTGCTTAATCATCCTGATATTACACCGGCCGTCCTTAAACTGGCTGCATTTGAAGAATAAACCGTTTGTCGGGTCGGGCTAAGTTAACCACTAAAAAATGATAGTAAACGTAATTTGAAATACTATTGTACGAATCTTGATAAATGGAAGTATTAAAAAGCTAAGGAGTTGGCATAAAACGAGCATTATTTTCTAATTAAAGAAAAATTATAAAGTTAAGTCGACAGAACATCATACCTATTTAATGTTGTTTCAGAATGCTTGCGCCATTCATTGGTGCTGTAACTTAATCATCATTATAAGTTACAAAACAGAAAAAGATATTCTAAATATGTATAAATTGATTTTAACATGGCTTTTTTTCTTATCGGCTTGTACATCTAAGAGTGTTAATATTTCCCAGTTAAAAAATAAATAAGCAGCTTGAAGTTGCATTCTCTCCAAATTAAAAAACAAATACTTTTATGAGAACGGCTCTAACGGTTAAAAAAAATGATTCAACTAAATCGAGCGAAACACGTTTAGACTTTATGGCATCACTAAAAGAGGGGGAATGTAATACTGAAGAAGTTAACAACATGAGAGTGGCATATGAGAATCAAGCATGTATACAGGTTGATACTTTAAGAAACGCCGTATCCACAAAGGAATCCTATTTACCAAAGCTTTACTTACCCTCATTTCTGATAACTTGAACTTACAAGTTATTCGCTCTTTTCTCATTCAAAAGTTGGGATATACGGCGAAATCAATAAAAGATTCCTCGTTTTTAATAACAGAAACCACGGTTGATACTGTCATAATTGATAATTCAAATTGATTCTATCAATTTAATATACTTGCGACGGAGGATTTTAATAACGATGAAAAGGAGGATTTAATGATAGAGTTTATCGATCGAGCTAAGAACGGAAATTGTTATTCTCACTCAACATATCTCCTAACCCGAAACATGTCAGACAAATATCTAATAGTCATTCAATAAATTAATCAACAAAAAAACATCTGAAATAAAAGGGGGTAAATTAAAGAGGGATAGTATCCGTTAACTAAAAGTAACGTCGGCAGAGGGTATGGTATGCCCGCAGAATTAAAATTTATAGAAACGCTCAGTAAGAAATTTGCTTACATTATTTACGTCTACGTTATTCCAGTTCAATTTGAGTTCACGTTCCCAATGAATTACCCAACCTCGAACATCTTCAACCGAACGTGCCTTACGGTTACTACGTATATGTACCTGGCTTGCATGGCACGTAGTGCAATGATTTTCATATAATAACTGACCACGCGAAAATTTTGGTTCAATGTATTTTTCAATTTTCTTCTGCGGAGTGTTTCCCTCAGAAGGGGGTAGAGTTGCATCAACCGAGTTTGCTTTGGCAAAAATAACCGGTGTATATATTAGTATTATGAGTTGCAATAATAATTTCATGTTATAAGTATAGGTTATTTTCTTAAAAAATTACAAAAAAGTGCTCAGAGAGAAATAATTGGAGGCAGAGCACAATTATCTGTAATATTAGCGTTTAAAGTGCTTTGCATCTAATTAATATTTCATAAATAGAACAACTAACCTATAATCGTGTAATGACGTATCCCGATAAAATTACATCAGCAGTTAAACGGCTTAACAGTATTTTACCTCTTGCTAAACGACAACAGTCTTTAGATGCATCCCTTAAGAACGTCCATCAAAAAATTCTTCATAGCTATATTGAACGAGGTCGTTCGTTAACTAAGAATGAAATGGCGCATTGGGTCGAGGATATTGATGCATCAATAAAAATTCTGCAGGACAATGATTTAGTTGTTTTTGATACTAGTGGTGAGCCTAGGGGAGCTTACCCCTTTACGATGGAAGCACGTGATCACATTGTAACTGTCAATAATCACTCCGTACATTGCATGTGTGCTTTGGATGCCTTGGCAGTTAGCCCCATGTTTAATCTCTCAACGGTAATATCTTCTCGGTGCCACGTTACACAAGCCTCTATTATTATTCACCAACAAGGTTTAGCTATTCAAAATAGTGACGAGTTGCTAGATGTCTGTTTCGGTATTAACTGGAATGCCGCATCAGACAACAGTTGTTGTGCCGATAGTCTTTGTGCGGAAATGGTTTACTTAAAAGGTAAAACGGTTGAACTTAATTGGCTCAGTGAAGCGGTGGATTATCGACAGACGTTTCGATTAAACGAGGCTGTAGAGTTTTCTGCGAGATTCTTTGTGCCGTTAATAATTTAATATGGAACGATGGCAATTGTGAATGATGCGCTATTTTAACGTGAACAGTTTAGAAAACCTTAATATCAAGCATCGGAAATTGCAGTATTAGTCATATTTAATCTGTTGCCTTAATTTATCATATTTCATCAGACTCTGGCCATTTTAGTTTGCTGTAATAGTTATTAAACTATTACAGCTACAAAAGGTCGTTTCTCATGCAAGCTAAATCTTTATCTTTACTTCATTACATTCAAAGCTCTGTTTTTCTTCGAGTTGTTCTAATAGGGTTTGTTATTCTTTTATTACAAATCCCAATTTCGATGATAGATTCTCAAATTACTGCACGACAAGAGACCAAACGAGAGGCAGTGAGTGATATTACTTCAAAGTGGGGTAGAAAACAGACTGTTATTGCGCCACGGTTAATTGTGCCCTTTACAGAAATTAAACAATGGCGTGACGATAAAAATAAAACGCATACATCGCGAATAAAGCATTTCGCAACGTTCTTACCGGAAAATCTCACTATACAAGCTAGAACGAGTAATGAAGTTCGTAAACGCGGTTTATTTGAAGTACCTGTTTATCAAAGTAACATCTCTATTTCAGGAACATTTAATAAACCCATTTTTGATCGGTGGAGCGATAAGCCAGAACTCATTCATTGGGAGCAAGCCGAGATTGCAATGGGTGTATCTGACGTTAGGGCTACGCAAAAGCAGGTGAATATTAAATGGAATAACGAGGTTATTGCTTTCGAACCAGGCTTGGGGCTGACGTCATTAAATAATGCCCCTGGGTTACATGCTCGGATAACTTCATTAGAAAAAGATAAGGTTTCCAGTTTTAAAATAACGATGCAACTTAATGGGAGCAAAAGCTTATTTTTTGCGCCTATGGGAAAAAACTCGGATATACAGATAGATTCCGATTGGCCACATCCAAGCTTTCAAGGCTATAAACTACCCAACCAACGAACTGTTAGAGAAGACGGCTTTTCAGCTAATTGGTCGGTATCGCAGATAAGTCGTAATTATCCACAACAATGGTTAGGTACTAAATTTTATAATAAACAATTTAATAAAACATTGGTTGGTGTCGATTTTATATCACCAGTTGATAGTTATCGCATGACAGATCGTAGTAGTAAGTATGTGATGTTGTTTTTGTTACTAACGTTTACGGTGATATGGTTAATTGAAGTGTTAACCAGAATTCGTGTGCATTTATTACAATATTTATTTATAGGCTTAGGCATGTGTATGTTTTATTTATTACTATTAGCTCTTTCCGAACATATTGGTTTTTCATTAGCTTACCTTACAGCAAGCCTTGCCGTTGTTATATTATGTGCAGGTTATGCAAAAGCGGTACTTAAAACCAAACGAAATGCAATTATTATCGGTAGTAGTATCGCTATATTATATTTGTATTTGTTTACATTATTGCATGAACAAAGTTATTCACTATTATTTGGCTCGTTAGGTGTATTTATTGGGTTAGCTGTTGTGATGTATTCAACACGAAATATTGATTGGTATGATTTAGTAAACGTAGATAAAAAGACAATGACTAATGAATAGAGTCGTACTGTTTTTAACCATTATTTTTTTCATATTTATTTTGTGGGTGATCTATTTAGCGAATACCGGTCAGAGTAGTGTGTTTTTTGAACTAGTGAAAATGGTTCCTTATGGTGATAAATTTGGCCATATCCTCTTATTTGGTTTTCTTACATTGGGGATTAACATTTCGACAAAATACAAAGTAGTACGGATTAAAAATATTCCTATTTTTATAGGAACAATTAGTGTTTTTATATTTGTCTTAATCGAAGAACTAAGTCAGAGTTTCGTGCTTACGAGAACAATGGATATCGATGATTTTTATGCAGATATTATTGGTATTACTGTTTTTACTATCGGAACATATCATCTGAAGAAAAGACAGATTTAATTTATTATCTTTTTATACCAGATGAAGCATGGAGAGTAAGTGGAGTTAGAACACAGTATTCTTTAATAATAGTACTGTATTTCTTTGGCTGCACTATTTATTAGTGCATAAGTAGCTATTTATTGTAATTCAATGTTTAATAAAATATTCTATACTTGTAGTTAATAATAATCCTGTTACAGGTTAATGTTATGATGAAAAAAAATATTTTATTACTAGCGAGTTCGTTTTATTTAGTTGCTTGCTCGTTAGTGAATCCTTCCACTGATTTAACGCCTTTTTCCGATATCCATTTACACTTTAATTGGGACCATGAAGAATTATTAAGTGCAAAAGAAGCCGTAGATATTCTCAAAAAACATAACGTGGTGTTTGCATCGGTTTCGAGTGTGCCGTCACATTATGCTTTAAAGTTAAAAGAGGCTGGCGGTGATTGGATTGTTCCTCTTGCATCGCCTTACTATCAGGCTGGCAACCGTATTAATTGGTACTATGATAAAAAACTGGTCGGTAAAATACGTAAGTTACTAGAGACCGGACAATATGCGGGTATTGGTGAAGTACATCTCACGGCTGGTATTGGGCCTCGTAGAGATAATCCTGTTTTCGTTGGTTTATTAGATCTAGCTAAAGAATTTAAGATTCCTTTTTTAATTCATACCGATGCAAGTGATCATCGGTACTTTTTATCGATTTGTAGTAAATATTCACAAGTCCGTTTTCTTTGGGCGCATGCCGGTAGTGTATTAGGGCCTAAGCAGCTTGAGCCTTTAATGCAAGATTGTCCTAATGTGTGGTTAGATATTGCTGCTCGTGACCCTTGGCATTATGGCTCATTTGCTTATGATGACTATTCATTACTCGACGGATGGCGAGAGTTAATTATTAAATACCAGGACCGTATTGTTACCGGTACCGATCCTGTCTGGAATGCACAAGATATGTATCGTTGGTATGAAGCTGATGAAGGTTGGGCACACTATTCTGATTTCCAAAACTTTCATCGAAAATGGATGAAGCTTTTTCCGGCTGATGTTGAAAAGAAATTGCGTTTAACCAATGCGCAACGATTTTTTTCTGAGAAACTATAAAAATAGGAACTGAGAATTATTTTAAGCTCATAAAAGAATCATAGTTTCGTATTTTGTTGTGACTGGATAGTTCTATAAGTGACTATTTTGCTATTATCCAAGCATACTCCGTTAAATACAGGCTTAAGGTAATGAATACTCTTCGTTTTGTAATCTTTGTGTTCTTTTGTCACTTATTCACGAATGTTGCTCGTGCTGACACATTGGTATTGTTGTAAGATTAGTTGTCGTTCGTCCTGAGTACGTGCGTATTAAGTCACTCATTACCATTGCATCACCACAACTGGAAACACCTCGTGTTTTTGAAGGACTTGATGTCGTTGATAGCCAACCCTTTTTTTGCCCAGGTCCCGGAATCGATTTTCTAAAGACAGTGTTTGGAGGTAATCAGTACCAATACTTAAAGGACTCGCGAGGTGCGATGCTGGATTTAGCGCCTGTCGGGAGAGGTGGTTTACTGGATTGGCTTAATCAGCAACCGCATCCAGGTATTGAGTATCATTCAGTTGTGCGAAAAGGGGGCGATAATGTTGTACCTGAATGGAGTCAGGATTTAAATCAGATACCAGCTTTACGTGGACGTGCAAAAGTACACCTGACACAAGCAGCGCATGGATTGAATCAGCTTGATGGTGAATTGTTAATTAAAATTCTTAGCAAGTAAAGAAACAAAATGAGCCTGTTCGGATAGCATTTTATAGTTACTTGTTTCTTACAAATAAATAAATAAATGAATTATGAGCTATCATTAAGTAAGCATTTGAATTGCCGATAAACTTAATTCTTTTCACCTATAAACTGCAAGGCTGTCCTGTTGAATACAAAACTGAGTGAACTAATCGCGTGTGCAAATCAGGTTATTGTTGGTAAGGAGCTGCAAATAAATCTGGCCTTAGCTTGTTTACTTAGCAAAGGGCACTTGCTTATAGAAGATATCCCTGGCGTTGGTAAAACGACTCTTGCACATTTGCTTGCTGCTGTAACGGGAATGCAATTTTCACGGATTCAATTTACCAGTGATTTATTACCTGCGGATGTATTGGGTATTAGTTTATTTGAAAAAGAGAATAATCAATTCCATTTTCACCAGGGCCCTGTTTTTTCGCAGCTAGTGTTGGCCGATGAGCTAAACCGAGCTCCTGCAAAAACACAAAGTGCCTTACTTGAAGCGATGGAGGAACATCAAGTGAGTATTGACGGTGAAACGCACTTGCTACCAGAACCCTTTTTCGTGATTGCGACTCAAAATCCTAAAGAACAAATGGGCACGTTTAGCCTACCCGAATCTCAATTGGACCGATTTTTAATGCGTATTCAAATGGGTTACCCAAATCGTGAGACGGAACGTGAGTTATTAACCGGGCGTGATAGAAGAGAAATGATTAATGAAATTACGGCTTTAATTACAGTGGAGCAACTTAGGAACTGGCAAGAACAAGTTGAGCAGGTACATGTATCGAATAGCTTGCTAGATTATATACAAGATATTATTGGTTTCTCACGCCAGAGTGGACATTTTTCTAATGGCCTGTCTCCTCGTGCCGGTTTGGCATTAATGCATGCGGCAAAAGCATCTGCTTATATACAAGGTAGAGATATGGTGTTGCCTGAAGACGTAAAACAGATCTTACCTGCCGTGGTAAGTCACCGGTTACAACGCCAGGAAGATACGCAAGCACTAAATGAAGCCTCAGTAATGAAATTGTTTTCTGAAGTAGCTGTACCTTAAGAGCTAGTATTGTGCTAGATATAGCTATTAACTGTTTATCATGACGACGCTAATACAACGTTTTTTACCTCGATTTAGTTTGCAAAACTATTTATTCAAGCGGTTGAAGCGTGAGAGTCGAATAGAACTTACTGCAAAGCGTATTTATATCTTACCAACGCGTGAAGGTGTTTTTTATGGCATCGTCATTTTGTTACTCCTTTCTGGTGCAATGAATTACAACAATAGTCTGTTGTTTATTTTTACCTTTTTATTAGCAAGTATTGGTATTATTAGTATGTATCATACTCATAATAACTTGCTACATGTTGTGACTCGTGCAGTAGAATCAGCGGCTGTATTTTCAGGTGAATATTTAACTATCCCTGTACAGCTTTCATTAAAGAAGGGGCAAACAAAACCACGGTATAACCTTGTGCTTGAACTTTTCAATGATGACAAGCGCGCTAAAAAAAACCGAAAAAATAAATTCCATAATAATAAAACGAAGAAAAATAAAATACAGAAAAACAAATACAGAAAAAACAAATCAAATAAAGATGAAGAATCATTAAATTCCTCGCAAAAACAATTTTTTGATTTGGATCCTACTGAAAAATGTATTGTTAATTTTCATGTTAAAACTATAGAACGTGGTTATTTAAAGTCACCACGTCTAACCTTGTCGAGCCGTTACCCACTTGGTTTTCTACGTGCATGGTCAAATTTTCTTTTTGAACAGAAATATTTAGTCTATCCGCAACCGCTTTCTAAAACCGAGCTGGATAAAATTGAATTAAGTTCTGAAGATGGAATAGGCGATAAAGGGAAAGGACATGACGAATTTATAGAATTACGAGAGAAACAACTGAGTGATGCTTATACGCATGTACATTGGAAAGCTTATGCAAGAACGGGCGCTATGCTTGTTAAACAGTATGGCGGCGCGGCAACTCAGAATGTGGTGCTGAAATGGTCTGATTACCCCCAGTATGATACTGAGAAACGATTAAGCCTTTTTACTCGTATTCTGATTGAAGCTTATCAACAACAACAATCCTTTTCGCTTGTGCTGCCGAATACGTCGTTGCCGCTTGATACGGGCCATATGCATTTACATTATTGTTTAAAAGCTTTAGCACTGTTCCCAAAAGGGCAGGATGTATAGCTTATGAATAGGGTGATTAATAAAAATCAACATGGATGGATGGGCTTTTCTTTAGCGTTGTGTCTTCTATTTTCTTTATTACCCCATTTACTTAAATTACCCATTATTTTTACCGGTTATATTTCATTGCTTGTTGTATGGTTTACGCTACATAGTTTTAAGGGTTATAAGTTACCTAATAAATTTATCCGCTTAATATTTTTTGTTAGTGCCTTAGTACTTATTTTTATTAATTTTGGTATTGATTTTAGTCAGAGCATGAGTGTGACGTTACTGGTATTAATGTTGTGCTTGAAATTGTTTGAAATTAAAAACGTTATGGATAGAAGAAATATATTTCTTATCATTTATTTATGTTTGTTTCTAATAGGTAGCCATTTTCTTTCCAGTCAGTCTATCTTTATGATGATTTATAATATTGTTTTACTATTAAGTCTGTCTATCCTGTTGGCAGCGTATAATCGGCAGCCACAAAAATTATTACCCTTTAAAACATTAATTCGGCCACCGGTAGCAATATTAATACAAGCTATTCCTTTAACCATTATTTTCTTTGTGTTTTTTCCGCGAATTTCAGAGCCATTATGGAGCTTGCCCGATAGCAATGCCAGCTCTCGCACTGGTCTTTCAGATACGATGTATCCAGGTAGAATTACCGAATTAAGTGATGATAGTTCGGTGGTATTTAGGGTGCTCTTTCATGGCAAAGTCCCATCGAGTCAAAATTTATACTGGCGTGGTCCAGTTATGAGCAAAACGGATGGTTATACCTGGAGTCGCTATGCGAACCAAAGTAATAAAAGAAAGACGAATGATATTTTTTATGAAGCAGGCAAAGTAGAATATACCGTAACATTAGAGCCACAACAGCAACGCTGGTTGTTTGCGCTTGATATGCCAAAATCATTACCAATAGATGGTTATTTTAGTAATGATTATCAAATTATAACAGAAAGAAAACAACTACAAGTTAAACGCTATCGGTTAACGTCTTTTACAAAATACACGCTTCCTAACCTTTCAAAGGTTGAGCGTGCACGTACATTAAAACTACCTAAGAATGCTAACCCACGTACGCTTGAACTGGGTGAAAAATGGCGGGCAAAATTTACTTCAGCTGAAGATATTGTTGAGAAAGCATTTACTTATTTTAGCCAACAGCCTTTTTACTATACACGGCAACCATCTGCGATGCGTGATGACCCAATTGATCAGTTTCTTTTTGATTATAAGGAAGGGTTTTGTGAGCACTATGCTACAGCATTTGTATATTTAATGCGGGCAGCTGGTTTGCCTGCACGTGTGGTTACGGGGTATCAAGGTGTTGAAAAGAATGGAGTGGGTGATTATTACATTGTTCGACAGTCAAATGCGCATGCATGGGTTGAAGTATGGCTTGAAGATAAAGGTTGGTGGCGAGTAGACCCTACAACGGCTGTACCTCCTGAACGTATTAAGGCCGACATACTAAATCGACAATCTCGACAGCTTACGTTTATGAATCTTAATTTACCAAAGTTAGGTTTACAGAAACAGAATTTATTTCAAGATGGTTTCACTTTTCTAAAAGATAATATCGATAACATGCGTTATTTCTGGAATGAATGGGTAGTGGGTTTTGATTTACTAAAACAGAAAAGCATCATGAGTCTAATCGGGTTATCTGCTGATATAAAAAATTTAGTTAGTTTAATGGTGGGTCTTGGGTTATTTGTAATTTTACTATTAAGCTTATACTGGTATGTGCAGGCAAAAAAAATAAACGACCCAATCAGGCGGGCGTATCAACGTTTTATTCGTAAACTTGAAAAACATGGCCTTACCGTTCCTGATTATCTTGGTCCGGTCGAAGTACAACAACTTGCCATACAGTATTTTCCAAAGCACAAGCAGATTATTAAAGAAATAATCAGCAGTTATATCGCGTTGAGGTACGCAAAAAATACTAAGCAGGTAAAACCTGAAGATTTATTACATAAAGTACATCAATTAAAAATTTAGATTTAGCGAATCCATTCAAACCTCGTGTTAATAAAATAGGGTGTGGAATGAAATTCTTAGCAAGAGAAACAACAAAAAGAGTCGACGTAGACTCTTTATATTACTCACAGAACCGATTTTAGACGCTTTTACACGATTTTAATGATCTCATCCTCATTTACTCTGAATAAGAAAGGCATTACTATTCAATAATTATGTTAATATACCCATTCAGCGTAAGGTCGCGATTTTCTTAAATATTGCCAGCTAGCTGATTATTTTTAGAATATCTCATTTCTACATTTCTACATTTCTACATTTCTACATTTCTACATTTCTACATTTCTACATTTCTATATTTTCACTTCGCGCTTAGTAGACTTTTTTCTCTTCGCTCAACGATTTGTTTGCAAATTGTTTCTGATATTTATCGTCAGGACTTTTGCTTTCAATATATTTATTTATTATTTTCCATGGAAGTCACTATGCATATTGAAGTCATCACCACCCCTAATGAAGCGTTAAAAGAGAGCGGCTTTGGAGCGTTAATGGCTTGTAACAGTGTTTTAAATGCCATTTATAGGATGGGGCATAGTGTTAAATTAAATGTGTGTGAAAGCAAAGAAAGTTTAGACGAGATTGTTAGACGAAATCCTGAACTGGTTATTTTAGCGGTAAAGTATGTTCCGCTTGAAAATGAAGATGATATTTGGTTGTCTGATTATTTTTCTCAACATAAAATTAATTTTAGTGGTTCAACAAGAGACGTTTTGAAATTTGATTCCAATAAAGTTAAAGCGAAAATGCATTTAACCAATAAAGGCATTAAAACAGCTAGATATTTCATTGCAACCCCAGGCCAATATCAAACAGAAAGAGAATTACCTTTCACATTCCCATTGTTTTTAAAACCATTAGATGCTGCAAATGGAAATGGCATTGACGATTTATCGTTTGTAAATAACTTTACAGATTTCGAAACTAAAGTTGCATCGTTATACAATACGTTTAATCAACCAATTTTGGTTGAAGAATATTTAGATGGTCGTGAGTTTACCGTTGCGGTTATTAAAAATAGTAATAATGCATTAATTTTATCTGCTGTTGAGATCATTCCTCCAACATCAACGAATGGGCTTAAGATCTTAGGCGCTCAGGCAAAAAAAGATGATTCAGAAATGATGGTAAATATAGACGATAATAAAATCAGACAAAATGTAAAGGCATTAGCTACTGCTGCATTTAATGGTTTAGGTGTTAGAGACTTTGGTCGTATCGACATTAAAGCGAATAAAGCGGGTGAATGCTTTTTCATGGAAGCCAATCTTGTTCCTGGTATGACCTATGGTTCGAGCTATTTTCCTCAAGCTTGTTATATCGCACATAAATTCGATTACGATAAAGTGGTTGAATTATTATTAGCGTCTGGTATTGCAAGAGCTTCTTCAACGATTCCACCTAATTTACAACCTGACTCAGATGACGTTATTGTTTCCTTATAAAGTGTTATCATCTTTGAGGGTAATAACAAAAATCTATTAGGGATCTCCTGTGTATGTCCTATGAGCTTCTAGTTGAAGTTATGCGTGATGGCGCTGTCGAAAGTCGACATTTTGGTGCCGCTGTTGTGTGCGATTATAAAGGCAAAGTAGTTGAAAGCTGGGGTGATATTGAAAGTCTGATATTTCCTCGCTCAGCTTTAAAACCGATGTTAGCGATTCACTTGCTGGAAAGCGGTGCCAGCGAACACTATTCTCTTAGTGACGAAGAATTATCGTTAGCCTGTTCATCTCATCAGGGTGAACTCATTCATCAAACGTTGGTTGAGTCATGGTTAACTCGGTTAGGATTAACTGAGGAACATTTAGCTTGTGGTCCTGTGTTACCTGAAGATACTGAGAGTGCACACAAGTTGCTGGCTTCTGGTCAACAGGGCTGTCGACTTCACCATAATTGCTCCGGTAAACATACGGGCTTTTTAACCACCGCACAGCATTTAAATTTATCTTTGGATAACTATCATCATCTCGACCATCCCTTGCAACAACTTTCTTTAGATATACTTTCTGACTTAGCTGATGTTGATCTTAGGCAGTATTCAATCGGCATTGATGGTTGTGGCTTACCCGCACCGACGATGCCACTCGTTCAGCTTGGACGTGCTATAGCTCGCTTCGCTAAGCCGGTAGAATTATCAGGCACTCGTGCAAAAGCCATATATCGTTTGCACGAAGCGATTACTAATGAGCCACTCTATGTTGCAGGGCATGGAACGGTAGTGACGGAATTGAACGATGTTACTAAAGGTGCCGTGCTCGCCAAAACGGGTGCAGAAGGTATTATTACCGCCGCAATACCTGAACGAGGTTTGGGTATTGCAGTGAAAATAGCCGATGGCAGTGAACGGGCTCGCTCAGTTTCTCTATTAGCTATTCTTGATTATTTAGATATTTTGTCTGATGATGAAAAACACCAGCTAGAATCCCATATTACTCCAACGATAGTAAATTCAAGAGGTACGACTGTGGGTAAAATTCGGCCAGCTATATCTTGGCTGGCTTAATTCTATTTTTCACGAATTTAACCGTGCGCTATAACTAAATAGACATACTCAAAATATAGGGATCATGCGCACAGTTTATTCAGGGAAGACGAATGCTGATGTTATTTCGAAATGTAAATAAATCAGTGCAGCTGTTTATGTCAGTTCTTAGTTTCTCTGAGATAATCGAGAGTGGTTTCTTCTCTATTCAATATTATTCCTCTTTTAAATGAAGGATAAACTCACATTTCCAGCCTATACTGTAATTTTAATTATTAAAAATATAATGATTCCAAAACAAGGTAATGAGAGTCCTATAGTCGAATTTTTAAAAAAATCGCTATTTTAGTGTATGTCTAATAATCTAATTAAAAATCGAAGAAGCTTTATTGTTGTCAGCCTGGTTATCATTGCAGTTTATTATATATCTGCAAAATTGGGTTTGCATCTTGCTGTGGTGCAAGAAAATGCAACACCGGTATGGCCTCCAACAGGTATTGCCATCGCAGCGATTTTGTATGCGGGTTATCGTATTTGGCCAGCGATATTTATCGGCGCTTTGTTGGTTAATATTTCAACAACGGTTGTGGCATCTTCGGCTATTTTAATTGCCTTTGGAAATACATTAGAAGCAGTTATTGCCTGTTATTTAGTGATGAAGTTAACAGGATCTAGCTATCCATTTACACGAGTTAATGACTATTTTAAGTTTGTAGTGGCGGCTTGTATTGTCGCCACAACCTTAAGTGCCACTATTGGTGTTTTAAGTTTAGGTTTATTCGCTGGCTTGAGTTGGAGTGATTTTTGGTTAGTTTGGAGTATTTGGTGGGCGGGCGATGCTGTTGGGGCATTAATTATAACTCCGTTATTACTCAGTTGGTTTTGTGCTAATTACTCTGCCTGGAATACTAAAAAAATAATTGAGGCCGTGCTTTTATATATTCTTGCCAGCTTCATATGTATATTGGTATTTAGTAACCTTCTTCCTTCAGAATTTATTAGGATACTTGTAGGTTTATGTCTCGTACCAATTTTTGTTATTTCCTCGTACCGTTACGGTGTGCAGGGATCAAGTGTGCTCATACTTCTCGTTGGTGTTATCTCAATATTGGGTACGGCACAAGGTTTTGGCCCATTTATTCAAGAAAATCTAAATGAATCAGTAATTATTTTACAAGCCTTTATCGCGGTAACATCTCTGACAACAATTACATTATCGATTGTTGTTGAAGAATATGATCGAACGAAATTGATTTTCCGCTATGCTCAGGATGAGTTGTCTGATGATGAACAACAACAGACAATAGATTTTTTAAATTCAAAAAATCATGAGTTATATCGAAAATCGATATGGCGCTCACTGGCTGAAAACACACCCGATAATATTATGCTCCTTGACACAGAGGGAAAAATTCTATTTATAAACCATACTCCCTCTGATATTTCAGTTGAGGATATTGTTGGACATACTGCTTATGAATTTGTGGATTCGGATAATGCACAGATAATACGTGAACAATATGACAATGTATTTAGAACAGGTGAACCTGGGCAGTTTGAGGTTGATTATCTGAGTGCTGATGGACCTATAACATTTGATTGCCGAGTAGGTGCAGTAAAGCATGGTAATAAAGTTATTGGTCTGACAGTAAGCTCACGTAATGTTATGCAGCGTAAGCATGATGAGAAGTTGAAGAATCAATTGATGGATATCGTTGAAGCAACAATAGATATGGTTGCAATGACAGATCTGCAGGGAAGATTGACTTATATGAATAGAGCAGGGAAAAAGATGATGGGGATCTCTGATAGCGAAAATATAATGGCAACATGTATACCTGATTATCACACTCCAAAGGAAGCAGAAAGGGTGCTTACAGAAGTCATACCCAAATTAAATGAGGACGGAGGCTGGCAAGGAGAGGTGGAGTTTTTAAATCGTTCAGGAAAAATCATTCCTACCATTCTTTCTGCGTTAGCACACAATTCTGAAAAAGGAGAGGTAGAGTATTATTCTATTATTGCACGTGATATATCTGAAAGAATCATATCAGAGAATAAAATAATCGAATCACAAGCAATGCTTGAAAAAATTATTAACACCATACCCGTACGTGTTTTTTGGAAGGATAAGAAAGGGATATTCTTAGGTTGCAATCAATTATTTGCCGAAGATGCTGGATTAAATTCATCTAAAGAGCTCATTGGGAAAAATGACTATGATATTTTTACTGCAGAAAATGCAGAACATTTTCGTGAAGATGATATAGCTGTTATGGAAAGTGGCATAGCAAAATTAAATTTTGAAGAACCGCAAACCACCAATGATGGTAAAACTATCTATTTAGAAACCAACAAAATTCCGCTAAAAGATGGTGATGGTGAGTTGTTAGGTATACTTGGTTCCTATACCAATATTACCGAACGTAAGCGCGTAGAAAAAATTACATCAACATTAGCAAAACAAAGTTCGGCAGTATCAACAGCAGAAACTTTCTTTAAGGATTGCTTATTTAATTTAGCTGATTTCTATCATACGGAGTTTGTTTTTATTGGTTTAATTAGCGGCGAAGCCAAATCACATATCAAAACCTTTCTGGTTTGGAAGAGTGGAGAGTTTATTGATAATTTTGAATATAAACTTGCGGGCACGCCTTGTGAAGATGTAACGAATATTAATTCGGAATTGATACCTGAAGACGTTTGTATACATTATCCTGAAGATAAAATGCTTATTGATCTGGGGGTTGATAGCTATTTTGGCTCACCGTTAATACTGCCTAATGGTGAGGTTTTTGGATTAGTGTCAGTTTTTGATACTAAACCTTTACATCTTGAACCTTGGGCTAGGCCTATATTAGATATTTATGCTTCGAGGATTGCTATTGAACTTGAACGTATGCGAACCGAAGAAGAATTACAAGGTTTGGCTTATTCAATGTCGTATCAAGCAACACATGATTCATTGACTGATCTAATTAATCGAAGAGAATTTGAAAATCGTTTACAGTCTGCTCTGAACGTATCGAAAGTTGAAGGCCACCATCATGCATTATGTTACCTGGATTTGGATCAGTTTAAGGTTGTTAATGATACATGTGGTCATATTGCAGGTGATGAATTACTAAAACAATTGACCGAGCAATTGAACACAGCTATTCGTGATAGTGATACTTTAGGAAGACTTGGTGGTGATGAATTCGGGTTACTTTTATATGATTGCCCTATGGATAAAGCTGTTTTAATAACAGAACATATTCTCAGTGTTGTGAAGCGATTCCGCTTTAGTTGGGAAGAAAAAGTATTTGAGTTGGGCGTTAGTATTGGCTTGGTTGCTATTGATAAAAAGACAAGCTCAATTAATGAAGCGCTAAGTGCTGCAGATTCCTCATGTTATATCGCAAAAGAGCAAGGACGTAACCGTGTCCATGTTTATGAAGATGATGATTCCGACATTACAAAGCGCCATGGTGAAATGCAAGTCGTGTCTGAGATTACGGCAGCACTTGACGATAATCGTTTTGAATTATTTTCCCAACCCATTGTTCCAATATGTGCTGATGATTCAGAAGTAAAACATTATGAAATTCTTATTCGAATGCGCGATAGAAACGCACAATTGCAATCACCTGCTACATTTATCGGCGCAGCTGAAAGATATAATCTAATGCCATCGATTGATCGATGGGTGATGAAAAATGCATTCTCTTATATTAATAAACTTACTGCTATTAATACGCAGTTCTCGTTAAATCTTTCAGGAACCACTTTAAGTGATAACACTTTTATAGATTACATTCACCAATTACGAGAAGAATATTCATTTTCGGCTGATAGAGTTTGTTTTGAGATTACAGAAACCGCAGCTATTACCAATATGGCAACAGCAATGCATTTTATTTCTCAACTTAAAGCTATGGATTTTAAGTTTTCACTAGATGATTTCGGTGCAGGATTAAGCTCCTATGCCTACTTGAAAAATTTACCTGTTGATTATATTAAAATAGACGGTAGTTTTGTATCGGATATTATAAAAGATCCATTAAACCGTTCGATAGTCGAATCTATTAATCAGATAGGCCATACCATTGGTATTAAAACAATTGCAGAATGGGTTGAATCAGCTGAGGTGCTCGCCGTGTTAAAAGAAATCGGTATAGATTATGCGCAAGGTTTTTATACGGGTAAACCCTCTCCACTTAACTAGAAAGCATTATTGGATGATTTTAATAAATTTTTCTGCTCGAACTTATTAAGTGGCTACATATTTCATAAGTTCTTAATTATAAATCTATCTTTTGCCAACCTAATCTTGCTCTCTGATGAAACAAAAATGCCCCAATTATGGGTAATAGACAAATTACGATAAACCAGCGTTTTTTTACCGAAAGAGTGTAGAAGGGAATCATTTTTAATTCGACCATTGATAAAATAGCTAAAAGTAAATGCGCTATCGCCGTAACGCCTAATAATCTTATTATTTCAACTCCTGTGAAATTCATTTACTGTTTATTTCCTTTATAGTGGTAACTCTTTCCTTAATTCTTTAGTCGCAAACTATTAACGTTGATATTGCAAAATTTGTCCTTTAAAGGGTTTACTTAAGTAACTTATATTTTCCGGTTTACTCTGGCTATGCGAATAGCCAAGGCTAATCATTTTTTTGCTAAATCGAGCATGATTACCTCGCCCTGGGTCAACAATGATAACTTCACAATGATCTTGAGTATGGTTATGTATAAAGTTTGACAGTAAACCAACATGATCGCTTTCATACAAAAGGTCGCTGCCAATGACAACGTCAAACTTTCCTAAGCCACTGTCTTTATCACCCCATCCGGTGCGAATAAATGGGATTTCTTTTCCTTCGTTTAGCAAAACGTTACTAAGAAGAAAACTTTCGACTTCGGGATGATAATCAGTAGCAGTGATATCTGCATTGCGTTGGTTAAGCATATGGCTAGATAAAGCCATACCGCAACCAATCTCTAAAATACGTTTATTCTGAATTTTATATTCAAACATAAAATTAGCGAGAACTTTACTTGAGTCCCAAATAATTCCGAACAATGGCCAGTTGGCAGAAGATATACCTAAGTTTGAAGCAACGTTATCTTTATCAGCATACTGCTGTCGGTCACGTAATGTCCGTAAGTGTATGTCTGAGTTTCCAAATTCTATGGTTCGATATCTAAAACGTAAAGATGGCATATGTTATTTAATCTATTCGAGTGAAATCAAGTGAAGCAACAATTTTGTTAAGTATTGCTTGTGGACTTGATTCATCAATCTGAATGTCGTCATTTCCACCTGATTGTTGAGCTGCAATCTTAATACGTTCAATATACTGGCGAGTGCATTCTGTTACGGTTTCTTTTAGTTGCTCGAGTAACGTTGCTATTTCTTCAGGATCCCTTACCCATGTTTCGATAAATAAGCCGTCTTGTGCAATGACTTTTGTGTTGTTAGTTATAGGATTAAGTACCAGTAAGCTATTTAAATCATTACACCAATCTACAGGAGCTTGGTGTGATAATTCAAAATAAATATCAATATAAGGTTGCTTTCTTATGTAAGGAGGACGTGTTGCATCAATTCCAATAATACAAATATCACTAATACCATGCATTTGATCGTCTCCTACTCATGCGGTAATTAGTCATAAGTAGACTTTTATAAGCAAGCGTTGCTAAGTATAAAACCGGTGTATTTAAAAAATTTTGCGTGACCTTGGTGTCGATTTTTTTAATGGAAAAGTCCTTGTTTTAATCTTATTAGGTGCGCGCTATCGATTTATTCAGTTTATTCGACAATATAGAAATGTGCAGTATTCAATTCAAAGGCAACATAGCTATCTCGAGCTTTTTGAGTAGCTAAATCAATTTCTGCTTACGTAATGGCATAAGACAGTTGATATGGGAGAGATGTAAATCGTTTTCGCGGCTTACCGTGAGAGGGGTCTGTAGAGAGAGACAGCGATCAAAGCGAGTCGTATATATAAATATTGGTTATGAGTATAGCAGCTTTAAATTAGTGTACTGTCTTTATATTTTCCGCATATCGCTAATAAAAACGATAAATAGCCAAATAAAGTGTATTATTTCTAATAATATCTTAAATAACTAGCTTTAAGCCTTGTAATACCTACATTAAGCCATATATAGTACACAAGTGTCGTATTTCTGTTTAAACAGGAGTGCAACACAAAGATACATTTCAACTAGGTTTTTGTCAGTAGCATTCATTGTTTTCTCCTGTTAATTATCTCGCAAGATTTGTAACACATTATTTATTTTTTATACATTATTGAGGTAATTATTATTATGGCAACAGGAACTGTTAAATGGTTTAACGATGCAAAAGGTTTTGGCTTTATCACTCCAGAAGATGGTAGTGCTGATGTTTTTGCTCACTTTTCAGCTATTGCAAGTGAAGGTTTTCGTTCACTAGCTGAAGGACAACAAGTAACATTTGATACTGAGTCTGGTCCTAAAGGTCCACAGGCTACAAATATTCAGATCTAATTGATCTGTTTGTTTTAAAGAAGCCCCACGATATGTCGTGGGGCTTTTTTTTATCTTTAAAGTACGTAATACATAATCGTAAAGTAGTGGGTAATACTGCCTGCCAATACAAACAAATGCCATATGCCATGAAAGTGGAATTTTTTTAGGTCAATAACGTAAAAGACAATTCCAACGCTATAGAACAACCCACCTCCTAATAACCAGAGAAACCCCGCCATGGACAATGACTCAATGAGTGGTTGAATAGCGATAAGAGCAATCCAGCCCATTAACAGATAAATAATGAGTTGAATAATACGCCGTTGATCAGATGAAAAGCAGTCGAGTAATATTCCTATGATTGCAAGCCCCCAAATAACACCAAATAACGACCAACCCCATGCCCCGTTAAGACTAACGAGAACAAACGGCGTATAGCTACCGGCAATTAATAAATATATGCCGATATGGTCTAGTTTTTTGAATAGCGCTTTTATCGAACCTTCAGAACTGTGATAGATTGAAGAAAAAAGATATAGCAAGAAGAGGCTTGTACCGTAAATGCTGAAACTGACAATCCGCCAGACATCACCATTTAGTGAGGCAAAAACAACTAATATAACGAGTCCCGCCAAGGCAACGACCGCACCAAGCATGTGAGTAAAGCTATTTAGTTTTTCACCGTGATACATAAGTCACTCTTTTTATTATGAAGAACAAATACGAATTCATTATATTTGTTATTAACCACCATGAATAATATATAACATTTATTATATGATTCGACTATAAACCTCACATAAATCAAAAATTTTACGAAAATAGGGTAAATAAATAGCACTTTTTCCTTAAGTGGTAGTTGAATCGGTCGATAATACTACACACGATAATGAGTAAATTTAGGATAAATGTCATGAGCGAAAAAATTAAAATAGCACTTGTAGGTTTAGGCAATGTGGGACAAGATTTTGCCGAAGCATTTTTAGAAATGATTCAGGAGGGCGCTAAACCGATAGAAATCGCTGCGATAGCTGACCGTCACTTGGACTCCGCCGTCTGTCTTGGTTTTTCGCAAAATGGTGTACCATCATTCGAGGATACTGTGGGTATTGTAGAAATGGGCGATAAAATCGATATTATTTTTGACTTAACTGGTTCAGCTGATACACGTAATATATTACGTAAAGGGTTACAAGAAAGTAATAATCGACATACTGTTATCGCACCAGAAATGATAGCAAAGCTTCTCTGGATGTTTTTTGATGACGACGCAGGATTTCAAAATATTAATGCGGGTGGCTATGGGTGATAAAGACAGCAAGACAATTATAAAATGTATTATTTATTGTTGATAGCTGGCAAATCAACAAAAAAAGTAGTGCCTTCAGTTGCGGATGTTGTATAACTTAAATCCCCTTTTAATTGTTCAATTAAACTTTTTGCAATAGATAGACCTAAACCGCTACCCCCCACTGATCGAGTTAAGGATGATTGCTCCTGAGTAAACTTTGTAAATAAAAATGGTTGATATTCCTTACTAATTCCAAGGCCAGTGTCTTTGATTGCAATTCGGTAATGGGTTTTATGTTTTAACAGCCGTACACTAACTTCTTTTTCATTATCTGAGAATTTTATTGCATTAGAAATTAAATTATTCATTATTTTATGTAAACTTCTTTTATCTAAATTTATCCAAGCATTACTAACCTCAGCATTTAGACTTAATGCTACGTTAAATTTTATTGCCATTCCTTGATTGAGTTCTATTGTTTCTTTTAAAAAATTTACAAGTTCAATTTTTTCAAGATGACTATCTACATTACCTGATTCAATTTTAGATATATCTAAAATATCGTTTATTAATTGCGATAAGTGTTCAGAGTTTCTGCATGCTATATCCAATAAAGGAATCATTTTTTTATTTACTTCACCCATAACGCCACTATTAATCAACTCAAGTGAACCTTTTATTGAGGTTAGAGGGGTACGCAGTTCATGTGAAATAGTGGAAACAAACTCATCTTTCATTTTATCTACTCTAATTTGTTCACTAATATCCATTAACGAACCGGCAATATGTACTGGTATACCCTCGGAGTTATTGTATTTACGTCCCCTTATTCTGAACCATGTATATTCTTTATCATCTGTACGTAATCTACACTGAATATCAAGTGTTTCATTAGCTATTATTTTTGAATTAAATATTAATTTAATTGCTTTGCTATCGTCGGGATGAAAGTAGTTAATAAATTCATTTATCTGAATATTGGTAGATATATCGATACGATTTTGGCTGAGTAACGAATTAAAACGTTGTGAGCACCAGACTTTTGATGTTTCAAGAGAGTAGTCCCACAATCCATCATTGGCACCATTAATAGCGCGGTCAAAACGTTCTTTAGATAGTTCCAATTCATCTTTTGCATAAGATAGTTCTATATTGTTTTGAGTTAGCTCATAGGTTTGATTTTGGATTTCAGTATGTTGTGCGTTAAGCCGTAAAGCGACGCTATTTAGTGCAGAAAAAAGTTTATTGAGATCATGCGAACCACCTGATTCTTTAGTCAATTTTGGCTTTAGGGAATCAAGCTGCTGTGTAACATTGATAGCGGATTGTATTTTTTTTGTAGGTGTAATTAATATAACGAGAAGAATTAGTATATTTAATACTATAGCGATAACAGAACCAATAACATTTCTTTTAATTATATCAGCACGGCGCTTATTAAGTTCAGCAAGGGATATTTCTAGATTTAACCAACCGATAACGTTAGTGGTTTTAAGTGGGTACCAAATAAATAACGTGTTCTTATTAATAATAGTTAGAGATTCGACTCTATTTTTTAATTGTAGTGGTAGCAATGTGCTTTTGTTGGCATATGAAATAATTATTTCACCTGATTTTTTTCGTATTATATTATTTTGAATCGCGCCATTTAAGTCATACAATTTAATCGATTTCACTTCAGGGAACTCGGCTGACTTTAATAAACTTTCTTCTATTGCATCGTATTCACTCTGTATGGAATGGTATGTAATGGTAGACGATAAGTTTCGACCTAATGCCATAGAATTTTGTAATAGAGCATCGCGCATGGTGGTCTGTTGCGTGTGCACATTAAACGCAGTGGTAATTAAAATAGTAACAGCAAGTAAGGTTGAGCTTGCAATTGCAATTTGAGTATTAAGACGTAATTTAGACCATAGAGAAGTCATAACATAAAATATTTAAGTAAGTGAGTTGCATTAATCATTTTACTTGGCGTGATGAACAACATATTTTTTTAAATTTAAATCTTGTAACGCTTTATAATCATGTTCAAAGCTTGTATCGATGGGGTTGGGGATTAATACTGCTTTTAATAAAACTTTACCTTCTTTAGTGTTGGCGAGTGAAATTATTGCTTTTTGTACTTTAATCGCCACGTCACTGGAAACTCTTTTATGTACAACAATGGGATGAGATGGCGAGCTGGGTGTTTTGTAGATTACCTTTAAATTATTTTGAACTTCAGATCTTTCACGTTTTAATGTGCGAAATACACCACCACTAGCAGGTGTTTTATTAAGTAAAACATACCGATAAGAATTGGTGTGTGTTTTGGCATAAATGGGAGTGAACTTAATTTTTTCTTGTTCACTTAATAATGCTCGAATATATAAGGATGCGGCAAATGCATTAGGGCTGGGGAACGCAATTTTCCCACCTTGAAGATCTTGAATACTATTTACTTTACTATCCTTTCGGACGACGAGTATTCCTTTAAGTTTTCTTTTGTTATCACGAATAATAGGTTCGTAACCTTGTGCTTTTCTAGCCATGACGGAATGATAAGGATTCATATATGCGAAATCAGGTCCACCCTCGCTAAATGCTATTTCGAACTCTGGAATAGATTTAGATAGTTTTAACTCAAAATGATAACCCGTAGCCTTTTCAAGGGCTTGTAAGATTGGAGACCAATCCCTATGCACAGCTATTCCCGTAAATTGTGGCACAACCATCCATGTATAGGCGTCTTTCGCATGGGAAATAGAGACCGTACTACTTAGTAGAATAATTAAGAGTTTACTGAAATAGCGAAAAAACTTTAAGTCCATGATTTATCTCAAATTTTACTTCGTATGAGTGGGAACAAGATAGAATATATCTACTTGTTATCGGCCGTATGAGACGCAAATGTAGTTTTTAAGACAAAAAGTTAAATATGCTGAAGGTATGTTAAGAATAATAAATAAGGATATGACAGAGTGAAGCTTCTTTGATTTGACTGATACTTTTAACTTGAGGTAAAAAGACCTAAAACATCTCCCTCAAGGTAATGAAAAAGAAAACTTATATGAGTAAAAAGAGAACTAAGAAAACAACTCTAATATTGCGATTGAATGTGCTCCACCTCAATTTTATTAAAACATAAGTAGTGAATATGAAAAAACAATATAAATTCTCCCGTCGCCGTTTCTTGCAGGCTATGTCAATTGGTTTAACGGGCATAGTGAGTCCGAAATTGTTGCAAGCCGAGAAGGGAATGTTTCTCACAAAATCGATACCTGCTAGCAATGAACGAATACCGGTGATTGGGTTGGGGAGTTCGCGAACGTTTAACGTTGGTAATGACCCAATTGCGCTGAATAATGTTGCTGAGGTGATGCGCCATTTTTTTAATGCAGGCGGTAAGTTGATTGATTCGTCGCCCATGTATGGTTCGTCGCAACCCGCTATTGGTTATGGGCTAAATAAACTATCTAAAATAAATGCTATTTTTTCAGCAGATAAGGTTTGGACATGGGAACATCAAGAAGGCATTGCACAAATGGAGCAATCTAGAAAGTACTGGAAGGTTAATACCTTAGACTTAATACAGATACATAATCTAGTAGCGTGGGAAGAGCATATTAAAACCCTGACTACGTTGAAACAACAAGGGAAGATCCGTTATGTGGGAGTTACTACGTCACATGGAAGGCGGCATAGTGAATTAGAAGAAATGATGAAAACACAACCATTAGATTTTGTGCAATTTAGTTACAATATTCTTGACCGTGAGGTAGAACAAAGATTGTTACCCTTGGCGAAAAAACGTGGTATTGCTGTAATCACTAACCGGCCTTTCCAGCGCGGTGATTTAATTGATGAGCTTATCGGTAAGCCTTTACCTATATGGGCTAAGTCTATTGGTTGTAACACTTGGTCACAATTTTTATTAAAGTTTGTTGTCTCACACCCAGCCGTAACTTGTGCCATTCCTGCAACCTCACAGGTTGAACATGTAAAAGAAAATATGTTGGCAGGTGTTGGCATATTACCTGATAATAAAATGCGAACCCGCATGATTGAATATGTTGAAAAAATAATATAAGTAAATTGAAATTCGAGAAGTAGAATGATTGAACTTGGTAAATGAAATGATTAAATTCACAAGTTATAGTCTGTCAGATTTTATTCTTTTTTCAGAAACAACATATTATCGGCAATTTGAACTTTATAATAATGCAATTTGGCCATTGCACATTATTGCGATTGCATTTTCAATAATGATTCTATATGCGTTTTGGAAAAAGCCTATATGGGGAGGCCGGCTTATTGCATTGCTACTTATACTTTCTTGGGGTTGGGTTGCTTGGGCATTCCTGTATGAACGTTTTTATTCAATTCACGTTGTCGCCAATTGGTATGCATGGGGTTTTGTAATTCAGGCTGGTTTACTCTGGTGGTATGGTATTGTAAAAAATCACTTGATTATCTGCGAGCAAAATCATCTAAGAACATATATAGGTAGGGGGTTATTATTTAGTGCATTAATTCTATATCCTTTTATAATTTTATTTAGCGGCCGTAGTTGGATGCAGTTTGAGATGTTTGCATTGACTCCTGATCCCACCGTATTAGCAACGCTTGCCATATTATTATTATGTAAAGTCCCTTTAGTGCTATATATCATTCCAATTGTATGGGGAATAATAAGCTGCATGACATTGCTGGTTATGTAGTTATATATTGTAAGTGGCAAAGCCTTTTTTGTCTCGATTTGTACTCTATGAAATAAATTAATAGAAGTTCTTACCCATATTTTTGAAATTGGGAGTGAATCTAACGCTTTGTTATACAAGACATATCTGTTTTCTGGTTTAATCTGTATTAAATCTTTGTTTTTATTAAAGATAACGTTAACTTTACCGATATATATTTAGTATCCCATTAGAAGGTAAATAGGTTATGTTCAGGTCCTCCCTCCCTGATGCTGGAGTTCAAGAGTCGAAAAAATCCCTATCAGTTTTTAGTCACTTCGATAAAGCAAGAATTTCAATTATTTTGATTACGATTGTACTTAGTTTAGTACTTGCCTGGTTTGGCTTTGTTGTAAAACAAAAGGTGCTAAAAGTTGAAAAGGAATGGCTTGAATATAGTAAAGAAGCTACATTAATATCACATACTCTTAATCGTATTCAAGAAGGTTTTGGTTATGGAGGTGTTATACATGATTTTAAAAATTATATTTTACGCAAAGATAAATCTCTTATTCCCAAAATTGAACAAGGCCTAGCTGATACTCTAAGTGCGATTGACGATTACCCTCTTGATGGGATTTTTCGTGATTTAGATGACAGAATGTACATTGAAAATTTAAAAAAAGTAGTCAATCAATATGCTACTAGTTTTAAAATTGCACAACGTTTGGTTGAGAAAGGCGTTAGCTCAAATGAGATTGACCGACAAGTTAAAGTTAATGATATGCTGGCTTTACAAGCAATGAAACATTTTTCTATGCATGTGATTGAGCATAATGATGAGTATGCACTTGAAAAAAATCAACGTATTAATGACACATTAAATTTTATCAATTGGATATTTCTAATAATTCCATTGGTATTGATAAGCGGTGTGCTTATGTTTTTATTGTTTCATAAAATAAGAAAAGTTAATCATCGATTAGAGGAGAGCCATCAGTTTTTAAGTGACTTATTTGAAGCGGCGCCAGATGCCATGATGATTGTAGATGAAGCAGGTATTGTAACTGAGGCAAATCAACAGGCATGTAATTTATTTGGGTTTTCAAGGGAACATTTAATAAATAAAAAAGTTGAGTCGTTAATGCCCCAACGTTTCAGAAAAAATCATAAAAATACACGTACAAGTTCTTTTGATACTACTGAAAACAGAATGTTAAACAATAATTTAGATTTACACGCATTAGGAAAAGATGATAAGGAAATTCCTGTGGAAATCAGTTTAAGTTATACAGCGCGAGATAATAAAAAATATGCCATTGTCACACTTCGTGATATTACAGAAAAGAAACGTATAGAAGAAAATATAAAACATTTAGCTCAGTATGATCAACTTACTGACTTACCTAATCGAGCTCTACTCAACGACCGTTTAAAACATGCAATTAATAGAGCACAACGGAATAAGAGTAAGATTGGTTTGATGTTTATCGATCTTGATGGATTTAAAAAAGTTAATGATTCTCTTGGTCACCAGGCGGGTGATGACTTACTGTTGGTTATTGCTGAGCGTTTGACGAATATTGTTCGGTCAGAAGATACAGTTGCTCGATTTGGTGGCGATGAATTTATTATTGTATTAGAAGAAATAAAACATTCTGATTATGCTGCAATTGTTGCGAAGAAAGTCTTACAGGATCTTGGTGAGGTTATTTATTTGTCTGGGCATGAGGTCAATGTTGGTGCGAGTATTGGAATTAGCATTTATCCGGATAATGGATATGATGTCAGTAACCTAATTAAAGCTGCAGACATATCTATGTATCAAGCTAAAACGAATGGAAAGAACGGTTATAAGTTCTTTATTAACGATTATATGTCTTAATCAATTTTGTAAAAGAAAATATAAATAAATATGTAAGATTGGTATTATTACTAAAATATTTTAATTTCTACACGGGGGGGGCATAATTCCCCCTTTTTACATCCTGACTTATAAAGAAATTGACACGTGAGGTTTCCCTTCTTCATTTCCATATTTTGGATTACACATAATAATACGTGTGGAATCAATGCTTTTGTTTTTAGTTAAATAATCACGTACATTCTCACCACGTTGAATGGCTAGAATATTTAATTTGCTCAGTTCATCTTTAGTCAGATTTGGCAACAGACTTTCAATACTGATAACTTCTCCACTATCATTTACCCCGATATTATCTATTCGATTTCTTAGTTTCTCATCGATGGGGAATAGCTTGTAACGATCTTCTAAGGTTGAATGGCCACATACAACCAGTTTTATTTTAGGTCTTTCCGTTAACATTGTAACAAGTGATTCGAGTTGGTTTTTATGTTCGTTGCTAAGTTCGGCATTAATCGTTTCAAAATAAAGAGGATCAAAGCTTAATGCCGTTGCTAGATTGAATGCGGCATTCAACAATGTTACAAGCCCGAAGGGTGTATAGTAGCTAATAACTGTTGAGGTTATTTGGTCTGTCAATACTTTTTGGATGATTTCATTTAAAGAGAAATCAGGATTTTTAACATCTCCAGTAATTGGTAAACTTAAATGAATACTGTCATCACGCTCCCGTAATAAATTTAATGCAACTGATAGTGGTACACCTAATTTTTCTTTATATAACTTAGACTCTTCTGCACTTAATTGCTCGATATATAATTTATGTAAAGTTAAGTCTAACTTTGAGTTTAAATTTCCTTGTTCTATTTTTAGATCAATATCCGAATCTATTTGTCCGCTTTTAACGCGATGTTGTATTGCTGTATTGAGGTAGGCAGAAAAATCTGCAGCGTTTATCGCTCTTATTTTTCCTTTCAAGGTCAAGGTTGGTTTTTTTGCGAATATTTTAACCTTTCCGGCGAAATCAAATGATCCTTGTCGGCCAATAATGAAAGATAATTTAATAGGGCTTTCTTGAGCTGGGCTAGATGAATCTATATCTGTTAATTCCATTTTAATGTTAGCGACTGTGCCGGCATAGTGAGGTTTGATGCCATCATCCTTTGCTATTATTTTAGAATTTCCTACAATTGATAATTTATCGATTTTAATCATAGATGTGCTTTCAGGTTGTTCCTGTAAATTATCACTAGCGCTATTTCTTTTGTTTGGGTTTCAGGTAACAATAATTGTGTGATTTTTTCAGATGGTTCGAATTTGCCGTTCTCTTGTCTAAATAAATAAGTTTGTAACCTATCGATATTCACATCGGATATGGATATTTCATTTAAATTATTAACATTTAACTTTGATAGTGAAATGTGTTTAATGTCTGCAATATGAGTAGTATCTTTAGAATTTATATCAGCTCGTTGTAGTAGCGCATAGTCGTCGAGTTTGACTGAATCTATTTTGATATTCGTAAGGTCATGTATTTTCATATTCTTAACATGCAGGGCTGCAATTTTGACGACTTCACTTTTATCTGTTGTATCGTTTAATCGAATATTATTTAAGATAAACGACAGGTTCGCATCAATTTTGTTGGTATTCTGCTTAGAATCGATAATATAGTTTGCATATCCGTTCCAGTTAAACTGGCCTAATGATAAACAGTTGTTGTATAACGGGTTATTATCTTCATTGTTTAATTTTAAACAAGTCTCAAATTTATTAAATTTAATATTGTTTACAGTTATTTTCCATGGAGTTGTCTTATCATCTTCCTTTTTAACTATTTTAGTTTCTTCTATGGCTGTAGAAACCTTTTCAGCATTAGCAAATTGAATACCACCGACTTTAATCGGTTTACCATTTTACTGAAAGATATCAATATAAAAGTCGGAAAATTCAAATTTTTCAATTGTAACTTGATTTTTTATCAGGTCACGTAAATGCACTTGAAGCAGTACGTCTCCAAGTTGAATTTTATGTTTATCTGGCCCAATTGACGAAAAACCTTTGATGTGGAACTGTCCATCAAATAAGTTAATGGTTAAATCTTTAAATGAGACGGTGCCGCCACGTTCTTCCAGCCAACGGGTTGCATACCACTTAGATAATGTTGGTAACAGAAGAATAGTTATGATTGATATAACGATAAGACTAGCCAGAATACCTGCAGTCCATTTCAGATAGCCATTTATTTGAATTGCAATACAACCCTTATTTCTTGATCTTTGTTAGTATATATTAAAGTGTGATAATGGACATAGGATGATTAATCTAGTCTCATAAATAATCGGTTAGATTTACACGTAGCATATAATAAAAACTAAATTTTAGAGTGCCTTAAAGTAGAAAAGGGAAAGTATGAGTAAACACAATGATGATTATATTCCCATTGACTGTGGTCTGCATAGTGAATATGAATTAGCCATTATGCACAAGAAAAAAGGCAAACTTACATGGTATAACTCTAATCATCTTAAGGAAATTCAGACAGTAGAACCTATTGATATTTTCACTCAGGATAAAAAAGAATATTTAAAAATTAGAGGATTAGACAATAGCGTTTTTGATATTCGCTTAGATAAAATTATTACATTTATATTTTAATTCGGGTTTAATTGTATTCGAATATATTATTATTCTGGGCGTTGTTTTATAGACGGTTTGATAAAGCCCATGTTCTATTTAAAATAGGTAAAAGAACTAAATGTAGTTCTTTGTTAGTTTGATGCATATAAAAAAGAATCAAACTAAAAAAAGGGAGGCTTAGCCTCCCTTTACATAAAATACAATTAAGAGTTTTCCTTAATTGGAAGTAAGGTGATTTCTACTCGCCGATTTAGTGCACGGCCTTGTTGTGTTTTATTTGTTGCTACAGGATTTTTTTCACCAAAACCAACACTTTCAAATCTTGCGGCTTTAACTTTTTTACCGATTAAATAATCTGTAACTGAGCTTGCTCGTCTTTCAGATAATGTTTGATTGTAGCTGTTTGATCCAACGCTATCAGTATAACCGGCTATAATAATTTGAGTTTTGTTGTATTCTTTTACGACTAAAGCAACAGAGTCAAGCACAGGGTGAAATGTTTGATTGAGATCTTGTCCATTTGTTTTGAATGTAACATTTCCTGGCATAATTAAATTAATGTTCTCTCCATCACGTTTAACGCTAACACCGGTTCCTCTCAGTTGTTTTCTTAATTTGGCTTCTTGTGTATCCATATAGTAGCCGACACCACCACCAGCAATTGCACCAATACCTGCATCTCGGAGCATACGTTTATTTCGTTCTTTGCTGCTTTTTTTGCGATTTGCTAGGTAGGATAAGACGAGGGCTGAACCAGCACCAATACCAGCACCTTTAGAGGCGTTAGTCGCTTTTTTCTCGCCAGTGTATGGATCATAAGTTGAACAAGCGCTAAGTGTAATTAAACTCGCAAGGCTTAAAGTGATTAATCTATGTTTCATATTGAGTAGTTCCTTAGGTTGAGTAGTTTTCTAAGTGAATCTAACATAATAGACAAAAAACTGAATAAGTGAAGCTCTAAATTAACAAAATTATTACATTTTGACATTCAAATTAATCAAAAGATGGACCAAGAATAAATTCAATAATTTCGAATCCTTTTTGTTCTAATAAATCAGCTATATCATCCCAAGTATAGTCAGAATTTTCTTCTACTTGTGCTATAAGTCCGGTGACATATCGATAGACTTCGTGTTCCTCAAAGTCATCAGGGATACGCAGTAAATGTATATCTTTAGAATTTTTTGCTGGTAATATCATTAGATTATGATTCATCGTTTAATTCCTTAATTTATCAAGCATTGATTTGTTATCTCTACACACGATACTCTTAGTTTTCGGTATACTCAATCTTTGCTATTGCTTTGGATCAATACATGCATAAAATTATATTCGTGTTAACGTCTTTTGGCATTAACATAAAAATTTAGACATGTTTTCATGTTGGTGATGTCGGCGGCTATACTGAGGCATATATGGTATTAGGTATTGTGTAAATATTTTACATACCAGTAGATGCCATTGTTATATGATATTTGATACGAGTAATGATAAATGGAAACACAATATGACATAAAATCAAGAAGGTTTAGTATGAGTGTATTTAAACAGTTATTACGAATGATATCTTACTTATTGTATATAAGTTTTTTATTTATATTATTTGTACAACCGGCTGCCAGTTCTCCTTTTACAATAAGAAGTGAAGGAATGCACTTAAAGGTTGAACGAGTTGTTGATGGTTTAAACGTTCCTTGGGGTTTAACATTTTTATCTGCTAATAAGTTATTAACCACGGAGCGTAGTGGTTCAGTACTTATAATAGATTTAGAAAAAGATATTAGAGCAACTCTAAAAAATATGCCCAAAATAATGGTAGATGGTCAAGGCGGTATGCTCGATGTTGCTTTATCTCCAAATTATAGCAAAACAGGTTGGGTTTATTTTACTTATGTTAAATCTGTAAATGGTCAAGGAGTAACGGTACTAGCACGCAGCAAAATTAAAAATAATGCATTTTATCAATGGCAAGATCTTCTTGTCTCAAAATCAACAACAGATACGAGTTATCATTTTGGTAGTCGCATAGCTTTTGATGAAAATGGTCATGTTTTTTTTAGTATCGGTGATCGCGGTGTGCGTTCTAATGGGCAAGACTTAACAAATCATGCCGGTACAATTATTCGCTTGAACTTAGATGGCTCAATCCCTAATGACAATCCTTTTATTAATACAAAAGGTGTATTACCTGAAATATGGAGTTATGGGCATAGAAACCCACAAGGATTGGTGTATGATTTTTCACACAAAAGACTTTGGTCAATAGAACATGGCCCGAGAGGTGGTGATGAAATCAATTTGATTTTAGCGGGTAAAAATTATGGGTGGCCAGTTATTTCACATGGTAAAGAATACTGGGGGCCGCTATCTGTAGGTGAGGGTACGAGCCGGGCAGGTATGGAAGATCCTATTAAGGTTTATATTCCTTCAATTGCTCCTGGGAGTTTGATGATTTATAGCAGCGATACAATACTTAAGTGGAAGGGGAATTTATTTTCTGGGGCATTAAAGTTACAGCATATTAATCGTGTGGTTGTAGATCAAGCCGGCAAAGAAATTAAAGAAGAACGTTTACTTGAATCTATGAATGAGCGCATACGTGCATTAGCACAAAGTCCCGAAGGCTGGATATATTTTTCAACGGATAGTGGAAAAATATATCGGATTCGACCTTGAGAATAGATATAGCGCCATCTAATGATAGCTCGGGGTTTGTAGCTTTACTGATTAAAAAGTATAAAAAAAGGCCTGCATATGCAGGCCTTTTTTACGCTAGCTAGAAGAATTTATTTCTTACCAAAACGTTTTTCCATCATAGCAACATGTTCATTATATGCTTTTTGTTGTGCTTCGACATATGCTTTACGCTGAGCATCCATTTGTTTTTGGTATTCAGCTTGAGCTTTTTGTTGCTCTGCAATTTGGTCGTTTGTTAAAGCAGGCGCAGTAGCTGCACCGTAGTAAGGTTGATTTGTGTAGCCATTGTTTGAGTAACCGTTACCATTGCCACGTGCATTAGCGTTCATATTGAAGCCGAAGTTGCCGCCACCGTTGAAGTTACCATTGCCGTTTGCAGTTCCGCTACTGTTAGTATTGCCGTTATTGTTCCAATTGTTGCCATTTGCGTTGCCCCAGCCGTTACCGTTGCCGCGTGCATTAGCATTCATGTTGAAGCCAAAGTTTCCGTCACCAGCAACGTTACCATTGCCATTGTTATTCCAATTGTTGCCGTAGTAATTACCGGCAGCCATTGCTGAAAAAGATAATACCAATAAAGCGATAATAGATAAAAATTTAGTTTTCATTTTGAAGCTCTCCAATTCAAGTTTAATAATTCACTTGGACTACCCAAACCGAGTGATGCTGTAAATCTGTATAAGAATATTACCAAATACTAATATAATATCCAGTTTATTTTAATGTTTTAATTATATTGTTATATATCAATGAGCTATAGATTTTGTGTTGCAGGCTAGGCTTTTATTATTCCAATTATTATTGTTGAATGCCTAATCTTGGACGAATTCACTACATATTATTTTTATAGGATATTTACTTATAGACACGGCCCCATAAAACATACCACTAATATATAGGTTGTATTGCGTATTTAGTTCTAACACTGTGATTAGTTAGAATGGCTTTTACTGATTTAGATCATTTGAATGGACGTTTTATACCCATATGTCGTCCGTGATGAGGAGTTATTTTAGCTATTTACCCGTTTAAATAAATTAATGGAATGTGATTATGAAAAAAATTATTGTGATTCTTATGCTTGGTTTTATAACGTTTAATTTGGCTGGCTGTGCGAGTAAGGAAGAAGCAGGAGCATTGTCGGGAGCCGCTATAGGTGCTGCGGTAGGGTCAACGCTTGGTGGTGGTCGAGGAAAAGCTTTAGCAATTATGCTGGGTGTGGCTATTGGCGCTAGTATAGGCCAAACAGTTGGTAAATATATGGATGAACAGGATCGTATACGTACATCATCTGTAATGGAAATGAATCGTACCAATCAGGTTACAACATGGCATAACCCTGATACGGGTTATAATTATTCTGTAAAGCCAACTCGAACCTATGGCGGTGCGCAAGGACCTTGTCGTGAATTTACACTTGACGCAAGTGTTGGCGGTAAAGTTGAACAAGTTTATGGAACAGCTTGTCGTCAAGCGGATGGTAGTTGGAAAATTATTAAATAATATATTATTACGTTATCATTTTTGTTAAATACACTAGAGTACGGTTATTGTATGCGTCTATCGTACTCTAGTTTTTAGTACTGTTCTGTGTGAATATATTTTATTCAAAAAGTTATTTTCTTTTTCATTAGTTGACTTTGACAATATACGCTGTGCTGAAAGTTTCTCTTCGTGAGAACGATTCCGGTGACTACAACATGGTTGGCTAGGTTCTGCCACTTAACTTTCTTCTTATAACGTATACCTTCATGTTTAAAGTAATGATGGATGTTCGCGACTTTCTTGTCACCGTAAGTTTGAACGAATATTTTTTTTGCCGCATTAATGACTTTTTTACATTGAGATCGGCTGGCTTTATCCACCGATTTACTCACTTTAAGGTCAATAGTCCCTCTGCGTACGTTGTAAATTGCGCCGATTGTAGCTCCGTGTAAACCATGAAATTGGGTATTGCTTAACATGGAGTTTAGCTTTAGTAAGCCAAGATCCATCATGGTCACGGGTTCATTTGCTATTATACTCACGATATTTTTTTTGCCTGCTATCACGTGGTCAGGTAGCAGTGACAAAGCAACAATAAAGTAGATTAATACTCTCATTCTTATGCCTTTTCTATAATGTAAGTTCAAAGTATGGTCTAAATTGGGGGTGGAAGGGATACTTAGTTTCGTGATTTTTGTCTAAATAATCAATAAAGTTGGCCGCTAATTAAGAGGTACCAACCTTGTAAATGTGCTTCTGCTTAAAACTACTTCTAGTAATGGTAGATTCGTTGAACATCAACTTAGTGATTGGGCTTTTAAGTGCAAATTGGCTATTTTTTATTAATCTCGTTTATTATTTCGATGGCGTTAGTACTGCGATTTAAAGATAAAGTCAGCCGTATTTTCTCGGTAGCCGCTATTTGTTGTAGTTTCCTGGTGATGAGTATTGTTGCTGTACTCCCATCTACACAAGTAACAGATAGTCGCACCGTTTTTATTGCTTCAGTATCGCTTGCGGGTATTGTCTTCATCACGATTGTGTTAATTAACATATTTTTTAAAAATATAACTAGAAAATCGCCTGGTAACATAAAGGAAACAAAATAACCCTAAATAACAATGGGCAATATTTTTCTTAAAACAATTTCCCTCTAATTTAATTTATATACGCATTAGAAGTCTCTAATATCAAATACCTTAGCACTTTAGTAAACTAAATTTCAAATTTAAGCGTGACCAGAAGTGGTTTCATAATCAATATTATTGAGGTGTTTTATGAGTTCTGACGAAAATTTACAAGATTCTGTTGTTATACGTAATCTTGCTGTAGTAACTACAGTATTATTCGGTTTCTTTCTTGCGATGGTTTTTTTAGCGCGTTCAATCGTTTATTAATAAATAGTTGTATGAGTTAAAAGCTATTTCTTAGTACTAAGTAAATAGTTTATAAAAACCGGTATGTTATTATTAGCATATCGGTTTTTTTATGTGTGTGGTTTATTGAAATGATGTCTAATTCGGAAAATTATTTTACATAAGAGATCGGTGTTGAATAAAAATACTGAAAATTATTTCAGGTAGATAAAAGCCACTATTCTTAATGATTACTGAGTCCTTGCATATAACATGAAAAAATCAAACAAAGCGCTATTGTTTTCACTGTTAATTTATCCAGGAGCAGGACATGTTTTTTTAAAGAAATACGTTATAGGCATAAGTTTAATTGCTATCACTTCATTTAGTCTTTTTTATATAATGTCAGTAGCAATAGAACAGGCTCTTCTAGTAATAGAACAAATTCAGTACAGTGATGTTCCAACTGATGTCTCAAGCATATCGGATATAGTAAAAAAACAATTGTCTGGAATGGATAACTCATTATTCAATACAGCAAGAAATAGTATTATTATTTGCTGGCTAGTCGGTATTGTTGATTCTTATAGACAGGGTCTTGTTCAAGACTAATTGCAATTATATTCATTACCTGCTGAGTATGATTATTTAAATATAAAAGTTGTTTATCATGGGTGACTTGTTAATATGGTTATACAATTTTTTATTTATTCACTAATACATTAGGAGTTTATATGTCTTATTCAACTGATAATATTGCAGAGCTTGACGTACTTTTACTTTATGACCTCTCAACAAGCCAAGAAGGAATTAAAATTCACAAATCAGCAGATACAAATAAAATAGCCGCCGCTGAACGTTTGTTTGACAAGGGATTTATTACCCAAGTTGATGGTGGTTATTTAACAAGCTTGGGGCGAGAAGCGGCAGAGCATACTCAATTTTTGTATACAATGTTAAATGCAGGTTAATTGCACTACTCGATGTAATATAAAAAATATATTATGTTTTACGCCCAACTGTATATGTTTCATACATGGCTGTTAACACAATAATTGTACCACCAAGAGCTATTGATATTGTCGGCCATTCATTTAATATAATTGCGGCAAACAGCGTTGCGTAGACGACTTGAATGCAAGCCACTAGACTTACTGTTTTTGCCTTTAACTTTAATAAGCTAAAAGAAAATAATATATGTGGAAGGGCAGTGAAAAATATTCCTAATATTAATAGCTGTCCCCACTGAATTGTTGTAACAGTAGGAATAACTGAATATGAAAAAGGGATGAGAATTATAATACTTACCAAAGTCTGATAAAATAAACTGTGTCTCGCAGAGTAAGATTTGAAGTAATGCCCTTGTATTATATTCCTCAATGAAAAAAGTAACGCAGACAACACGCCCCATAACATTCCTAACGTTGTTTCATTATTAAGTGAAAATTCAGGTATCAATAAGTAAATACCAAATAAGACAAGCATTGCACTTATTATATCTTTTAAATGTGGTTTATCTCCGTGAAATAAAGGTTCAAGAAAAACCGTAATAATAGGAAATGTAAATAAAGAAATTACACCAACCGCAATGGTTGATACTTGCATAGCGTAAAAGTATGTAACCCAATGAAGTGCTAGGAATAGACCTAGCAAAATAGCGATAAGATAATCATTTCTGTTATTTAAAAGTAAGGATTTTTTTTGCCACAGAAAAACAACAAAGATAACGCCTAAAGCAAACACACTGCGTAACATGGTTATTTCCAAAGCGCTTAAAGAAATGATTTTGGAAAATAATGCAGTTAAACCAAATATTAGTACAGCTGTGTGAACGGCAAGTAGGCTGTCGTGAGAATTTTTCATGATAGCTAGTTTAACTTTAAAATACAGGCTAGTAAAAGAAGATAGAAAACATTATCAGGGATAATTTTAAAATTATATATTATTCTTTCAGAAGGAAGCTATAATCGGTATGTAAATATAAATAATATAAAGGATATATAGAATGAAAATAGCTATAATTAAAAAAGTATTTATACTAGTAATATCATTAGTTGTGTTAACAGGTTGCGTTGGTGTTGTTAAAGCGCCTCCAGCTTTAGATGCAAAGGCAAAAGAATTTAAGCCTGATCCAGCAACATCACAAGTTTATGTGTATAGAAATGAAACTTTAGGTGGTGCTATTGCTATGGATATTACTGTTGACGGCAAGTTGGCAGGTGAAACCGGACCTAACTCATATTTTAAGTTTAATTTACCTGCAGGAGAACATACAATCACATCACAAGGTGATCAATCAGTATTAAAATTAGTAACCCAATTAGGAAAGCTCTATTTTGTATGGCAAGAAGTCAAAATGGGCTTCTTTAGTGCTAATTCCGAGTTAAAACTTGTTAGTGAAGCTGACGGTAAGCTTGGTGTTATGGAAAGCGTGCTTATTGATTCATCAGTTGGCAAGTAAAGTCTTTTGGTAACTAGCCAGAGACAAACACCTAAATTTGTCTTTGGCTAGTTTTATGTTTCGCAGCTTTAAATTACTATTCCCCGCCATTGTTCCTTCTTGGAATTTCTTTGATGTTATCGCGCCTTCTCCGCGCATACAATTTTCCTTATTAAACTTAAAGGATGAAATTGTTTCTGATTGGTCCGAATTTCGACCTCGATTAGAGTATGTATCTTTTAAACAAATGTTGTTGCGGATATGCTGGAATCCGATCTGGAATGAAAGTTTATTTATGGTTAGCTGTGCTGAGCGGATAATGGAGAATCCAACGGAACATAGTGAGCTTGAAATACTCGATAGAATTAAACGTGATTTACTAAATAATCCAACGATAAATTCTGACTTGCAATTGCAATTTCGCCTAGAAGTTATAGAGCGTCAAAATAATAAATTGATACAAACAATATGTTTTCATTCTCGTATAGTACCGCTAAAACTCTCTGAGGGAAGCGTGTGAATTTTGAAGAGGCTATTCGCTTAACTGAAATACTTGTTGGTTTTGCTTTTATTCAGCAAAGCTTTGAACATCTTAAGTCTTTTTCTAACGAAAAATTTATTTTTCTACCTCGATTAATTTTATCCATAGTGCTTGTTACTGGGTTTTATACATCTTGGGTCCTTATTTTATTATTTAGTCTAAGTTTAGTCATGCTGTATCGTTTTCAAGGTCCTTACAATGGTGGTGCAGATCGCATGAGTTTACTCATTTTGATTTGTCTTTTGTTAACTCATCTTGCTCCTAATCAATACTGGAGAGAGGTGGCTTTTGGTTATCTTGCTTTGCAATTAATTTTATCTTATTTTATTTCAGGTTGGGTCAAAATAGTGAATCCTGACTGGCGAAATGGTAGAGCATTAGGTGATGTATTTGAGTACTCCGCTTATCCCGTTAGCCAATCATTAAGAGTTTGGGCTAAATCGCCGCGGCTGCTTATTATCATGTCATGGTTAGTGATGTTATTTGAACTTATATTTCCCTTTTCTCTGTTTTCACAACAAACGTTGATTATTGCTCTTGTTGTTGCGGCAGGTTTTCATTTTGCGAATGCTTGCTTATTTGGCTTAAATCGATTTTTTTGGATATGGATAGCGGCATACCCATCAATCTTTTGGTTTCAGTTAAGATTATCTTTTATAATGTAGCTTATAATTTACAAGGGGATTGGTTGTGAAATTTTATCTTTTACCAGTTGGTGAAAAGTTTAGTTATCAAGGAATTGATTACATAAAAAGTGGTCCGTTAACGGCTTCAAGTGATGTTAATGGGCAGAATAAAATGATCCCACGTTCAGCCAATATTGTGGTCAGTAAGGACATTAATGTTGAAAAGTTAGAGGAAAGTAAGGAGAAATTTTTGTCTGTCGCAAAGGTTTTAGATGCGGTAAATGTTTATCATCAGCAATCTAATCATTGCTTGGCTATTATTGAAGATAACGTTAGTAAAGAAATATATGATACAGCTAAATCAAAATTAGATTACGCATACCAACAAATATTTAAATCATTAAATTTAAAATAGTCATATTACTTTAGTAAGGGATGATCTTTGGGCAGTTGTTTTGCGTACCAAATGGCGAGTTTGTGTCGCATAGATTTTTGTGAAACCTGGTCTTCGGGCAGCGGTTGTATGAGATTATCATGAACCAGTAATCTATAAATATATAGAATTTTTTCACTTTGGGAATCAGTCGGTTCAAAGATTGCAGCCCCCCGTAGCTCGGCAAATTTTACACCGGTATTAATTGCACCTTTTACTAGTTCAGCTTCATGTTTGATTTTTTTCATTACTAGCCTCCGCTATATATTAGGTATGTTAACAAAATTTGTATCTGAATATAGCGCGAATTATGTAAGAATATGGTGAAATTATTTATTTAGTGAAGCTTGTATTATGCATCTCAAATTGAGAATTGACCGTTTAATAAATAGCTAATAAATATAGAAAATTAAAAAGTTGGCTTTTTAAATATGTGACGGGGTGCTTTGAGATAAACGCCACACCTGCTTGTCGAATATGCAAGTGTGGCGAATATTTGAGGTGAGACCGAATTATTCAGTTGGTGCTTCTTCAACACCAAACATATTACGGTAAATGATGCCGTAAGCAATCATAAATAATGGCACGGTCCAAATTAAGCCAATTCCTAAAGGAATCATGGAAATGAATGTAATAATGCCGATGGCTAAGAAGAAAAAGAACATTCTAAACCATCGTTTGGATACCGCTTTACGTGATGTTTCCAATGCTTGCCAAGGGCTCATGTTTTTTTCCACGATAAGTGGAAGTGCCATATAGTAGGCAACGGTTAAATAAATGCCAGGTAGGATAAGTAATATGTAACCAATAATTATCATGATATACATAATTATCATAGTTAGAAATAGACTGAATGTTTTTGAGAAGTAGCCAAAAACAGAATTTGCGTTAATAGGGCGATCAACCGCACGATGTATCCCCATCATTGTTATGCCCATCATCATGGGTAACATAATTGCGGTTAGTGCAATTTGCAGAAAAATATCGAGCAGAGAAGGCATTGCGGAATCAAGTCCTGCTGTACCCATTGATAGTGCTGCAGATGCAACGCCAATAATAAGTGCAAGTCCTAGAATGACCAGGAAATAATATATGAATGCAAGATTGATAGGCCATTTCGCACCACTCGTTTTATCCCAAGCTTCACTTATGACTGCGCGTATTGAAAAGTCATACTTTTCACTCACATCATTTTCGATTAAACCATTATTATTTGTTTCCGACATTAATACTCTCCCTTTTTATTGTTGTGCGAACAACATAGCATGTTGTGATTGAGATTGCAGTGAAATGAGTCGGCATGCTTAATATTCATAAGCTATTTATAAGAACATTATGAACTAATTATTTAGTTCATTTGGCTAACAGATATAACTTGGAAAAGTATGATGAATTATTGTCCAATTGATATAGATCAGAACTAATTTTAAACACATTGTGTAAACTGCTTCTGTAGTTAGTAAAATTTAAAGTGGAAGGGAACGTATGCCAGATACAACATATTTTAGAGACAAGCTTGAAGTGTTAAAAAATGAAATGACACAACGAATGAATGCTATTGATAAAGATGCTCGTCATGAAGGTATGTCTACCAACTGGACGGAGCAAGCAACAGAACGAGAAAATGATGAAGTACTTGAGTCATTAGGTAATGCATCACAAACCGAATTACTGATGATTGATAAGGCAATACAGCGCATAGAAAAAAATGAATACTTTGTTTGTAGTGCTTGCGGAAATGACATCTCGCTATCACGTTTAGATTTATTACCGTACACCAATCTTTGTATTGACTGTGCTGAAAAACAAGAACATTAGATTAGAGGAAATACCCTATGTTGACTGAAAAACACGATCTTATTCACGAATTCCCCGAACACCGTGATGCTATCCATAAACTTAAAACATCGAACAATCATTTTGCACGTTTATTTGAAGAGTATCATGAGGTTGATCATGAAATTCATCGAATCGAAACGGATATTGAAACAACATCAGACGATTATCTTGAAGAAAAAAAGAAACAACGTTTATTTCTAAAAGACGAACTTTTTAAAATGATCAAAGCTGAGTAGCATATTTCTATTATTAAAAATAATAGTTTATACGTAGTAACTAACTACTGAAATTGGTGCTGGCATCATTTGTTGCTACACTGTTATCAATATTAGTGTAGGTAAACGCCAAGTCAGCGTGACCATTCAACGTATAGCTTAAAACAATATTTTTTCACCAATTTTAGATTTTCTTGATGGCTAACTTTATGAATTCATATAAAATAGTATGTTATTTTCGCTAATAGTTAGCCAAGAATATTTAAGCAATCTTCGATATTATGTCTAAAATACCTCTAAGTTAAGCTTGTATGATTCAATCATATATTCTAGACTTCCTTTCGATGAGATTAAAATACAACAATACGGTTATTCAATATGCATTAATTGTCTGCTTGGGCACTGCTTTGCTATTTGGACAGGCGTTCAAATCACACATGCATATCCAGCATGATGGCGTGACTTCATCTGCATCAACACATTTTATTGACGTACATGCTGCTTCGACCTCACATGATGTGTCATATGATAAGCACCATAGCGAAGTTGATAATCACCCTCACTCAACTGAAATTGATGTTAGCCTTGATAGTGTTGCTACAAAAATAAAATTATTAAATTCAATAGTATTACTGTTTCTTGTCGCAAGTATCTTTTTATGTGTACCACTATTACGCTCTATTAGGATTTTTACTAAACATAAAACAAAATTAACGTCCCCCAATTTTTTACTCTCACCCCCATTACGTGCTCCACCTAGATAAATTCTACTGAACGACTCCTTTTTATAATTGAAACCAGCTTTTCTAATTAGCTTGCATGAGCTTATTGTAGATTATAGTGATTTTAATTATGAATCAAATTATTAAATATTTAATTAAAATTATTAACTAATACATAACTTTACTTTTAATAAATTTTAAGGTGGTTATTTAAGTTAATTCCGTTTAACTATTGTAAGGAGATAACATCAAAATGTTATCAAAATCGAGTATTACTTTTTTTTGCAGTCTTTTGTTGCTTAGTAGCATGGTTCATGCTGAATCGACTTCTAATGTAGCAACTTCAACACTTGATTTGAGGTCTGCTATCGAAAAGACATTTAAGCATAATCCAACATTACACACTTTTAGTTATCAACAAAAAGCTCAGGATGGCAGACAATTTCAAGCTGGGCTAGGTGCTAGCCCCGAAGTGAATTTATCTATTGAAGATGCATTTGGTAGCAATAATTTTAATTCATTAGATCAGTCTACAGCGACTTTGAGCATTGTTTGGGTTGTTGAAGGAAAAACCAGGCAAGGCTACATCGATGTGGCGACTTCTGAAACATTGGCATTAAATACAGAAGCGAAGATTAAGCGGCTTGATGTCGCAGCAGAAACAGCACGATTGTTTATCATAACGTTGGCGAATCAATCACGACTTGCTAGTGAAAGTAAATCAGTCGACATTGCTCAGAAAAATGTTTCGGCGGTTAAAAAGCGAGTGATAGCTGGTAAATCACCCGAAGCTGAATTGGCACGTGCACAAGCTGAAGTTGCACGTAGGGAACTTGTTAGAGAAGACATTGAGCATGAGCTAAGTTCTGCAATTCATTTACTCGCTGCACAATGGGGTGAGACAAATCCTAACTTTACGCGTGTTAACGGTAAATTATTTTCTTTACCTACGATGATATCTTTCGATGTACTCAAAACACAGATCGATAAAAATCCTGAATTTACGCGTCTGTTATCGGATAAACGTCTCAAACAAGCAAAATTAACGCTTGCACAAACAAAGAGCAGCTCCAACTGGCGAGTTAATGTTGGTGTGCGACATTTTGAAGTCACAGATGATCAGGCACTTGTTGCCGGTATCTCGATTCCATTCGGTGAACGCAGTCGTAATACCGGACGTATACAAGAAGCGCGTGCAAATTTATCCCAAACGGTTGCAAAAGAAGAAGAGTTAAGAGTACGTTTTGAAACAACACTGTTTGTCTTATATCAAGAACTTCAACACAGTTTGCATCGTGTTGAAATTTATCGCGACAAAATTATTCCTCAACTTGAAAAAGCACTTAAGGAAACACGTAGAGCCTATCACTTAGGTCGATACAGTTATCTTGAATGGCATAGCGTACAAGCTGAACTTCTCGAAGCACGTAATGCTTTAATAGAAGGGAGTATTGATGCTCATTTGAAAGCAATTGAAATTGAACGTTTAACCGGTACGCGTATGACGCAACCTACAACTAAATAATGAGACGACTTATGAAAATTTCTAAATATTTACTTGGACTTATTTTTTTAACAACATTCATTAC
>Ga0316209_1000807_pt1 | contig 43546 bp, 42 predicted proteins | sample 6monopyrite_MG_FD_204945 | JGI IMG/M metagenome (GOLD analysis project Ga0316209, IMG submission 204945) | Microbial mat bacterial communities from mineral coupon in-situ incubated in ocean water Damariscotta River, Maine, United States -... | ecosystem: Environmental > Aquatic > Marine >...
AAAGAAACTTAAGAATCAAACATACGAGTAGGCAAACCTGCCTGCGGTAGGCAGGGAAATCAAGGCTGCATGAAAAAGTCTAAAAATCCGTTCCAATGCCTAAAATCCACCAAACTTCCAGCCGCACTAGCCTGCTCGGGCAATGGTGTATTTTTGTCGGCATTATAGCGGATTTTCTTAACGCCATTTTCATGAGGCCGATCCAGACCACTAACGTGCACGGGTTTTTAATACAATTGCCATTTTTGTTTGCACCTAAAATTCGCAATACGCCTCAAAATCTACCCTTGGTAATATGGAGTTATAGATTTCGCCTTGGTTTTAGTTTCTCAGCAGACCCTAACTAACTCCAAGACCATATCAATTACCGACATTTTTGTTCCAACCACAAAATTCACCGTTGGTGATTCATTTTCATCGTGGGTTATCCTGACTTCCATCTTGGTCAACTGAGCTATGATCTCTTGCAAATACGGAATCTTTACCTCCTCAGCGAAACTTTCAAAATCTACTTTGATCATGCCTATATCATCGGATTCCAATGCCTCAGTAAAATTTATATCCGCATTTGAAAAAGCTATTGTGCCGCCCTCCAGTTTTTGAGCGACCAATGATGACAATGGGAAAATGTCCTGAGACAGCCGATCATCCACGATGATTCTTCTGTCTTCCAGAAGAGCGAACAAACCGTCAAAGTCGGAGTTGATCGTCAATCGGATACCTGGTACACGGTAGGTACGTGGTTCTTTCACTTCTACTTTTTCAAAGTCATCGTCGTATTCGTATGCAATGATCGTGTCCTGCTCCAGCACCGTCTCAGCAACATTCAATGAAAAACCAGTCACATGGTTTGTAATAAGCGAATCGCTGAACAAGCGACCCCCTGTTTTTTCAAATAGGTCAATGGGTGCTGCCCCTTCCTTATGAAATTCTGCTTCAGCGTTGATTTTGTTTCCTTCAAGGGAAATATCTACTCCGAATTGCGAATGTGCCACAAGCACATCAGCCGAGGATTCCTTGATTTGCTGACGTATCTCGGAAGTCACAGAACTTGACAGTAGCGATTGATAGACTGCTTCGGCTTGTGCCTTATCTGTTCGTTTCTTTAACGCAAACCCAATCACCAACCGATCTTCATGAATCTCAACAATGGCCTTTCGATCCGACGACTGCCCGACACAGCCAGTCGCTAATTCAACATATTCGTCTAGCTTGAATTGCTTTGAAAAAAACGATCTGGCTAACTCATAATCATCGACGGGTAGAGAGAGATAAAGTGTCTCATCCGCACCTTTTACTGTGAAAGCAAAAACATTCGCTGGAATGTAGAAGCCCTTTCCTTCGGATTCCACAGTATCTTTTTTTCTCTCTTTCGCTGAAAACCAATCGGATGGTTTGGTGGCAAAATGCTTGAAGATTTTCCAGCGCAGTTGATCCATGTTCACCCGAACGATTAGGTCAGCATTGGCGGGTAGCGCATGTTTATAAGCTTTTGCTTGTCTATAAATCAGCCAGCCAAACATGATAATCACCATCATCGACAGAATTGCTGTCCCGATAACAAATTTGCGAATCATACTATTTCATCTGAATGACCTTCTCTATCACACTCAACAGATATGTGAGGCCGTTGGTATGTCCTTCGGGTGTGACCATCACAAACTCACCGGTCAATTTATTTCCGCTCACCGTGCTCGTTGCGAAAAACTCTGGCGTGTCGGTGATCACCTCGCTAAACGTTTTGTAGTAAGTTGTCCCAAGATCGTCTTCCTTCAGCACGGTCTTTAGCTTTTTCAAATCACTATAAAACACCATCTGATTGGACTTCAAACTTTTTTTGTGTTCAGTAGGAATCTTGGCAAGGAAAGTGCCGTTGCGGATGGCCATCATATCCGCTTCTGAGGTTCCCAAAAACAAAATGTCATTTTTGTATAAAAAATAGAAATCCAGCGGAAGCTCTTTACCGTCATTGATTTTGTATATGCCGTTCGATTTTTCGACCATTTTTTCATCCTCTAAGAATGCAATGGCCTTTTGGGTGAAGTCTCCCTCTTTAGAAGAAGCCATCAGTAGAAAGTCAGGCAGTTTTTCTGTTTTGGTTTTGAGTGTTTCTGTGTAATTGTAATCCTCATCGTACGCGTAATCAAGATATTCGACTTCCCTCTCCACAAGATTGTTTAATACAAATACCAGGTCTCCACCTATCAACTCGCCCACGGCCGCTTCGTCCAGCAGCAATGAAAACATGGAGATGCCAGCATCCGCAGCTTTGGTGTATTTATCATCCGTGATTGACGATATATTCTCTGATATAAAGCCCGGATACGTTTCAAGATATGCCTGTGTATTCATCTTTATAGCGATGTATCCCAAGCAGTTCTCAATATTCAGGTAATTCAAAAATTCCTTATTAAACTTCCGGTTTGCCCAAGCCTTGTGCATAGTTGCCAGCTTGTCCGAAAGGGTCAATTCACTCACAATTTTGCTCTCGCTTTCATCAGAATAGAATTTGACGGTGAAGGAATTATAACCACGATAGAAATTTTTAACTGCTTCAGCATGCAGATTTCCGGCAGTTTCGGCCATGCCGCCGCTTATATTTGCCAACTGTTGCAGCACATTCCCCGTATTGTTCAGCCAAATACTGCCAATTGCCGCCTCGTCATATTGATTGGCGTATTCACTGTTTTGCAAAATGGATGCGTTTGTAGGTTTCAGATAGCCATTGAGCGCAAGATCATTCTCCTGCTGTGTTCCGTAGCGATTATCCTCGACCATAACCAACGACAGCATCGAGTTATTCCAATTCAATGCCCCATCTCCATCAATAGCAACTGATTTGTAGCCATCAAATTGGATGAATTCCTCATTTTCCGAATTGAGCAGATCTTCCAGCGTGGAAGCGCTTTTCAATGGAAGCAAATACACCATGACAAAGGAATCATCCATGAATGTTCCAAAGAAATATTGCGAAGCATCCAGATTCAAACCCAGATCGTTCACCGAGGTAAACTCCCTTCCCAACTGTCCTGAAAGTTCGCTCAGGAACATTTCTCCAAAGACGGATTCGTCCAATTCTGAAATAGACAGCTTGTCTGTGAGGTTTGATGAATTCACTTCAAAAACAAAGTCAACATCGCGTGGTATATGCTTCCGCAAATCTTGTGCATACAGCGAAGCACCAGCAAGAATACAGAGGAGTGATAGTGATTTTTTCATAGTGTGTTTGTTTGACTCTAAGGTAGTGGAATGTAGGTCACGAAAAAAAAACAAAATCTGCTACTTCAGCAAAACCGTGTTGGATAGATTGCTTTTTCCCTTTATCAGGTCATAAGCCGAGCTTCTCAGCAATACTGATTTTCCTGACTTAGAAATTTTCGCTTCTCGATTGGAACAAGAAGTAACCTGACCACTAAATCTACAAATAGATGTGTAGTACGCCTCCTTCAGCAAATCCTGATCTTCTGCCTTCACTTGCTCGTCTACCTTATCTTCATCTGCACGATACGTGTAGCCTCTTGTGAACTTCTTGCTGGCCTTATTGAACTGATAGCTGATAGAAAACTCACCGTCTTCTTTCTCCCGGCTGGTGATAATTTGTGCTACCGCTCGATTCAAATTCTCCACCTTCTCGAAATCAAATTCCAACATAAAAATGTAGTTGTCAAAATCGGACGTATGCACCACACGAGAAATCCCGGACATGGTTTTTAATTGATCGACCACACGATCAAACTCCTCGTTTATTTCCGCTTCGGTTGGCGTCTTTCCGTCCTTGAGTGCCATCATGGTGGCAATCTTCGTTTTGCTTTTGCTCAAGTTTACCGTCAGGCCATACGTCCCTGAACCGTCGGCATTCAAGGTGATTTCGTCCAACACATCAAAGCAGGAGGTGAGGAAAACAAGGGAGATGACGAAGGATACTTGAACGAATTTTCTCATAGCACTGCCATAGTCAATTTAGCTTTTGTGTAAATCTACTCAACTTAGATTTACACCTGCTCAAGGCCTGCCGCTACAATCCATCGAAAACTGCAACTCCTCGTTTCCTGGAAGAAGAAGATAAGAACTCCTCCAAGATAGATCTTTTCCCTCCGCTTATGGCCATGTTCCTTAGACTGCCATATCCATATGTGCTATAAAAAGATGATATAAATTTACGTCACATGTCCCGAGCCATTCTCCTCCAATCCATCCAAAACCACAGCTCCACTTTCCCAAAGGAAGAGGCGTACAAATCAGAATTTCTAGCACTTCTCAAAGACCAGGATTGCTTCCTTCGGTCGAGACTGGCCGGACATCTCACCGCCTCTTGTTGGGTGCTGAACCCTGAAAGGGATAGCGTCCTGCTCATGCAGCATAAGAAGCTGAATAGATGGCTGCAACCTGGAGGCCATGCCGATGGTGAGGAGGATTTGTTGGCTGTGGCGAAGAAGGAACTTCAGGAAGAAACAGGGTTGGTGAATTTCAATGTGAATTCTAAAATTTTCGATCTTGACATTCACACCATTCCTCTGCGAAAAGACATTCGCGAACATCTTCACTATGATGTGCGATTCTTATTCACTACCGCCAATCCAGACGAAATCCAAAAAAATCATGAATCAATGGACTTGAAATGGGTTAACTTGAGCAGGGTGTCTGACCTGTGCAATGGGGAACAATCGATTTTGCGAATGGTCAAAAAATCTCACAATCTATGAAAACACTCTTCGAAACACTCCAACGAAAATGGGCAGAGTATCTGCTCGAAATCATTGTGATTACCATTGGTATTCTGGGTGCATTTCTTCTCAACAATTGGAATGAAGAGCGTAAAATGGTTTCAACTAATAATGACAATTTGACTTCACTTGTGGTAGAATTGGAATCAAATCAAGCTATTTTGGATACTCATTTAGAAACTACAAAGAACCAGATAGTCATCACATTAAATTTCCTTGACTCACTTACTAATGATTCGTATGTCATACAGAATAAAAATGATATGCTCCATAAGTTTCAAACCAGATTAGGCCCGTTATATCTTGAAGCGCTAAATACCACAGTACTAAACGAGCTGGTATCCGCAGGCGGATTCAGTCAAATATTATCCGAAAATATTAAAAGTGGCGTTTTCGAATATCAGACACAAATGAATTCAGCCCAAGAGAGTGTGAAGGTATTATCAGATTTCTTTTACTCCGATGAAATTAATTATTTGAATGATAATTATAGTTTACTGGACATGTGGGCGACATGGCAGCATGTGTCGATAGAAGCCACCGAGAAGAAACTTGGAAGAACGCTACCTACCTTTGATCATGAAGGTGATTTCTTTGAAAATAATAGCGATGCATTTTATAACAGTAGAAAATTTTCGAGTCTATATATTATGAGATTTTTTCTATTGAGCACGGTTTTGGACGACACGGAAAAACTAAAGGAATCAATCACTGATCTGGTGGAGGAAATAAATGCAAGTAAATAATGAATTGTTTCGTCGAGATAAAAGCGGTTAACATATGATTTTACAAACACTCAAACGTAAATGGGCTGAATACCTGCTCGAAATCATCGTCATTACCATTGGTATTCTGGGAGCCTATTCGCTCAATAATTGGAATGAATCCAAGAAAGAACGGAAGATGGAACTCAAATACCTGTCTAGCATGAAGGCAGATTTACAAAAAGATCTGGTACGCTTGGAATTCATGTCTGCGTATAGAGCAAGAACCGTTTCGTCGACCAAGGAGCTTATAAGATACCATGACGAAAGATCCGTTTATGAGCCTAGTGAATATTATAGTCACATGATTAACGTTTTTTATTGGAATGAATACGTTCCCAATAGGAATACACAAGATGAATTGGTGAGTTCCGGACATTTGAGTTTGATTAAGAACGATTCTGTCAAGAATCAGCTACTCGTTTTAGACAGATTGATTGAAGAAATGGAGACACTAAACATGCACATGCGAAGAGAATTTGACCACTACATATATGACAGATCAGTACTTTATTACGACCTGAATGATTTCATGGATTTAGAGAATATGACTGTGGCAAATTTGTTTGCGGAAGATACCGTCTCTACCAGTTTGAATAAAGAAAGGCTGATTGATGAGATTTCTGGATTTTTATCAGATAAAATGGTTCGGAATGGGTTGCTCTTAGCTGGTGTAAACAGCACCTACATGGTAAACTTGTACAATGGTGCGCATGATCAAACAAAAAAGCTCATAGCTGTGATTGATCAGGAACTAGAAGGGGGTTGACATTTCAATAGAGCCTTATTCCAACCCCTCCGCCCAAGTCACCAACTCATCAGCACTGGGGTGACCAAGCTCTTTGCTTCTGTAGGCGTATTTTAGAATGATCGCTTTGTTACCCATCACCTTTCCCTCACCAATCAACGTCAGGCAATTGACAGCCGATTGGGCGTCTCCGGCTTCTGACCCAAGAGCAAACCAAGAAAAAGCTTCTTCAGCATTAATCTCCACACCTTCACCAGCAGAATACATTTCCCCCAGATTTCGATAAGCCAATCCATTTCCTTGTTCACCCGCTTTTTGGTAAAACTCCATGGCCTTGGTCACATCCCTCGCTACCCCAGAGCCATTTCTATACATATAGCCAATGTCGTAAGTGCAGGTGCTATGTCCCGCATTCATTCCTTTGGTAAATAGTTCCAGTGCCTTGGCATGATTGGCTTCTATCCCCTCGCCTGTGAGGTAGGCCTCCCCCAGTAGCTGCGTTGCATCATGATTCCCTCCATCCGATAGTTTTCTGTAATAGGCTAACGCCTGATTGTAGGTGCCTTTTTCTCGGTGCGCATTGCCCAGCATATAGATCGCATCTTTGTAGCCCATATCCGCAGCTCGTGTATAATATCCAATGGCCGTCTCTAAGTTTTTCTCCACCCCAATGACGGGTAGACCTTGCATATATCCATCTCCCATTCTAGTCAGCCCCGCCAGGCTTCCCATATCAGCCGCCTGACGGACACTTTTCCACCATCGTGGAAAGTTCTTATTCGCAAGAAAAATTTCAGAAAGATCATAAAGTTCCTTCGCCCCATTCTCTTGTGCGCGAATGCCAAGAGAGAAAGAAAACAAAACGAGAACGAGTAGAATTTTCATGATTCAAAATGTTTATCGCATCAAATGTCTGGAACTCAGCCCATGAGGAAAGACGCCATCAATTGGAATTTTGAGCATCACACCAATCAACTAATCAACCAGTAACTAACTAGTCAACTAACTTCACCAGATCACCCCCCTTCACGACCATCACCACGTCTCCCATCACTTGGATGTCCTGGAGTGGATTTCCTTTCACCGCAACCAGATCAGCAATAAAACCCTTCTTTACCTGACCAATTTGATCCTTCATCCCTAAAACCAACGCATTCACGGAAGTAGCCGACTGGATTGCCTTCATGGCTGGCATACCGCCTTCTACCATGTAGATGAATTCCTTGTGGTTTTCACCATGTCTGAATACTCCGGCATCAGTTCCAAAAGCAATGGGCACTCCTTTTTTGTATGCTTTTGTAAATGTGTCCATAATTTGTGGCCCCACCACTTTTGCCTTGGCGGCAACCACCGCTGGGAAGTATCCCGGAATTTCTGCTTTTATCATCACTTCCTTTCCCGCAGAAATAGTCGGCACATAGTACGTATCCATTTGGATCATCAGTGCCATAGTTTCTTCGCTCATGTAGGTGCCATGTTCAATCGTTTTCACTCCGGCCCTTACCGCTCGCTGCATACCCTCATCGCCATGCGCATGAGCTGCCACATGATAGCCAAGGTCTCTAGCCGTCTCCACGATTGCTCGAATTTCATCTTCCTGAAAGTGTGGCCCTGTCCCATCTTTAGCGACACTCAGTACGCCACCAGTCGCAGTGATCTTGATTAGATCAGCGCCATTCTTATAGCGCTGACGAACAGCCTTTCGAGCATCCGCAATTCCATTTACCACGCCTTCTTTTGGGCCTGGATCACCCATCAAATCTTTTCGGTAGCTATTGGTCGGATCGGCATGGCCACCCGTAACCCCAAGCGCTTTTTCGGCTGTCAGAATCCTTGGCCCAACGGCTAGGCCTCTATTAATCGCATTCCGCAAAGAAACATTCACTCCACTTCCTCCAAGGTCGCGAACAGTTGTAAAACCAGCCATCAACGTTCGTTCAGCAATTTCGGCTGCTTTGTAAGCAACATCGGCGGTATTTTCAGTGAACATTCGAATGTATCTATCCGGACTGGACTCGCCCTCGATGTGTACATGCATATCGATCCATCCAGGCATGACCGTCATAGCCTTCATATCGATCGTTCGATCGCCATCGCTACCAGCCATGTATCCTTTTCGTACTTCCGCAATCTTATTTCCTTCTACCACAATCGACATTTCGATTAGTGCCTTGTCGGAGGTACCATCTATTAAGGTACCCGCATGGATAATGGTTTTTTGTGCTATCGAGGCAGTCGCCAAAATGAACAGAGAGATAAATAAAATTTTCTTCATGGTTGGTTTAAATGAATTGAAATCTCAATATAGCTGAGTTGGACGATACGACAAAAAAGAATGTTAGATCAGAAATTGGCGACTCAATTCCGCTATTCAAAACTGACAGAATATCGTATACTGAAAAAAATTACTTGCTCATTCTAAAATTAGGATCTATATGATTTGGTGTGGATTACAAATGGAGGTTGTCGAAAAACGAAGATCGTGATAGACCGCATCCCGAAAATTTGTACAACTGAAATCAGCCCAATCCTAAATCAATTGCCCCACCCTTTAGGGCGGGGGATTAGGGATTTTTGGTTGTAAATCAGGGCTTTAGCCCTTTTCAAAAACAGAAATTGGGCTGAAGCCTTCATATGTTTCCGATGCATATCTCAGCCCTAAAGGACGGAATTATTGCTCAATAAAAATTGAGTGAAAACTAAATTACCCACAGTATTCCACATAGACCCATTATTACTTTCGTGTGCATCACGAACGTTCTTTAAAATATTTCTTATCAAGAAAGGTGGAGGGAGTGGCTCTATGAAACCTTAGCAACCCTGACGGAAGTCAGAAGGTGCTAATTCCAGCTCTGGCGAGCAAGATAAGTCGAAAGATATCAAGCTTCTTTTGACTATGACCCTAGTTGAACGAGGCTTTTTTTATGTCCCCCTCTCTACCCTTCTTGAATCGTCATGTTCTCGTTCTACCAACCTCACAGTGCCTTCGTCCAATAACTGATAACCAAGGTCATAGCAATAGAGATATACTTCGCCAACTGGGGTGGTCAGGCTGCTGGTATAGAAATCAAAGTCAAAGCCTTTTTTCCACAGCTCATCTTTGTGCAGATTGATCTTGTCTTGTGCTAGTAAGTCGGCAAGTACTCGTCGGTTTTTGGCAAGGGTGTTATTGACGCTACGGACGTAGTTGGTGGCTGGTGCATTGGCCTTATTGTTGTGTGAATTGCGGCATGCGTCTGAGCAAAATTTTTTATCTGATCGCCCATGTACTGGGCGGCCACATTCGGAGCATGTTCGTTCTTCATACATCTTGCTTCCTTTCTTTTGTAAATAAAGGTACTATCTCTGAAAAATCATAATACGTTGACTTCCAATCCCACCGGTGGCTTTTACCTATCCTGACAAAGGCAAGCTTGCCCCGAAATTGATTCCCAAAACCAATCACAAGCGTGTACAAACGAATGTAAACGACTACAAACGCTTAATTACCGAATCGGATAAGCCAGTCACCTCACCTTTGCTCCTGTCAAACGACAAATTCATCTACCAACAGGTGAATCAATTAACATTTAAATATTTAGTATCATGACAAGTTTAAGAAACAACGTACAATTAATTGGTAGATTAGGTAACGAACCCGATGTACGCACCTTTGAAAGCGGCAAGAAAATGGCCACCTTCTCACTCGCAACAAATGACAACTACACAAACGCTCAAGGCGAAAAAGTAGAGGAAACCCAATGGCACAATATCGTGGTATGGGGAAAGAAAGTAGACGTAGTGGAAAGCTACCTAAAGAAAGGGAACGAAATAGCGATGAGTGGCAAAATCATCAACCGCTCCTACGAAAAAGACGGGGAGAAAAAGTACATCACCGAGATCACACTGAATGAACTGCTCATGATGGGCGGAAAGAAGGATTGAAAAACAATTCATCAATGAAAGGTCACTTGAATTCCAGGTGACCTTTTTTGTTTAATGTTCTACCTTTGTTGCATGCGGCTTTCAACATTGATCCTACTTCTTTTCGCATCGATTGTCACCCTAGGTCAGAAACGAGACTACATCCAATTCATATCCGACCTGCTCGTTCTCTATTATGACAATCCTGAAATCAAGGAAGCTGAAGATTTCAAAGATTCCGTCATCCAAGTGCAACCCTGCCCTATCGAGAACCGCAATTACCGAGAATTAATAACTACCTATATCGATAGGACACATGACAAAAATCTGTCTTTTGGTCAGTCCGACATAACATACTATTTAGCGCTTGCAACTAGCTTCAATAACGACACAATTAATCAACTTGGTTTCATCCGATATATGGAATTTGCATTGGCAAATTCTGAAATTGACACGGTGGCCTACCATCAGCTTGCAGATTCAATCCAAAGAAATTCTTTGCATAATGTCATCCCTGAGGTACTCCGAAACCAAGCCTATCGTTTGAGACTTTCCACTCAAGTACCAGATTTCGTTTATGAATTACTCAATGGAGAAAAGGTTCAAATATCAAAAATGAAAGAAGGTTATCTTCTTTTTGAATTCCCCTTGCCCACTCACATACCTGAAGAGCACCGACCTAAAAGTGCTAAAAGGTTTATGAAGGATTTTCCAAATCTTCTAGTTTTGAGAACCACAATGGGGGTTTCTCAAGCTCAAAAGGAATCCGATTTTTTAAGTTCTTTCTACCCCAAAAATTTGGATTTCCTGATGATTCAAGGATCACCCGCTGATGATTTCTTTAAGATGAGGTCTTCTCCAAGATGGATTCTGATAAACAAAAAATTGGAAATCATGAGTTCGGATTTCGATCTTCGGAAGGATGAGATGGTTCAAAACCTAAAAAATCTCCTTGAAGAGGATTTGAATTCGTCAAGATCAGACTAAACATAAATCGAATCCGTCTCAATCACTTAATCTCCTTCTCCCGTTGGGCATTCACAAACAAAATATTCCCCACATCCTCATAACCCACGAATACCGCTTCTCCATTTTGTTTAACAGCCTCCATTCGGAAACCGATAATTGTCAAATCAGCATGCTTGGATACTTCGCCAATGATTTCCCTATTTCCTTTCCCTTGTGTCTGTGCAATCACTTTGATGTTGTTTGTAGAAATCGGCAGACGCCCTTCCCTCGCAAGTGCCAACAACTTTTGTTTTTGTTCTTTCACACTCTCCTCTGGGAAGATGGCAAATATTTTTATTTGGGCCTTTTTCCACTCAGGATGCCCCATGATTATGTACCCCATCAAGATCATCAGATTTGCATTTTCATAGTCACTTTGAGTGATCCAAATATGAATTTCCAAGTTGTGCCCAAAGCCTTTCTCAGACGAGGACAGAATGCAGATGTCAAATTCGACCGCTCGGGCCAACGGGATGTTTTGAATAATCTCTTTGGTTCCCTCTCCATTAATTCGTGAGTATTCAAACAAAAACATGTTTCCCTCCTTACCAGAAATACTTGGAAGCTGCACCGCTTGAGCAATTGCGGTGGTGTAGGACGGTGAAATCATGGTGTCCAAATAAACGTTGCTGTGCAATTCGCCAGCCGTCTTGATCAACTCCTCCAGCTCTTCGTTGGCCCTTCGGCTCGTGTCCTTGGATAAATATTCTTCAATAAAATGAATGTACGTTCCGAATCCATAACTGTGGCACATCCACCGAATCAAATCAAAATCTGCCGTTCGCTTGAAGGCGTTCCGAGAAACACAAATCACCGAAGGTCTCCAATCGTCTTCGTCTTTATCTGAGGTCTGTAGGAAAATTTGTATTTTTCGCGAAAGTTGGAAAATAACTCCCTGAAAAATCTTTGCCATTCCTTTGTTGTCATCATTCACTCTTGATATGATCAAGTAGATAGCGACCATGATAGAAATCGAGCCAATGGCATAACCAGCATTCATCGAGAACATCAAATAAAAACACATCACCGCACCAATTAGCGAAAAGTACCATTTGGACTTAAAAGCTGGTCGATAAGAAGGATCCGCAGCAAAGTGATGAAAAAAGGAAATCAGGCAGATCGCACCATACGAAACCATAAAAAACATGGAAATAATCTCTGCCACAAAGTTGACATTGCCAATCGCCACAAATACGAGCGCCAAAATACCTGTCAGAATTGCACCATTTATTGGCTCTTGGTTTTGACCACTTTCTTTCCTGATCCATCTATTGATAGGTGCCAGGCCGAATACTCTGTCCCCAGCCAATGCCTGTAAGGTACGGGGGGCAACCATGATAGATCCCAGGGCAGATGACAAAGTAGCGCAGACCAACCCAATAGGAATGATCGGCCCCCAGATGGCGATCTTTGACATGATCAACTGATCAGCAGCCAAATCCTGAGGGCTAGCTGCAAGATTCAACTTGACGGCTGCAAAAACATAAATGAGCATTCCGGCCAAGGTGGCCAGGATTGTCCCTCTGGGGATCGATGTTTTTGGATCTTTCAAATCGCCAGACAGCCCTACCCCTGCGGCCATTCCTGTAAAGGCTGGAAAGATGATAGCAAACACGAAGAAGAAGCTATCTCCGTCTGGTATTTTTCTGAGGAAGTCAATGGAATGCTCCGCTTGATAGTTAGTGGATCCTATAAAAAACATGACGATTGACAGAAACAAAATTGCCACTACTCCATACAAGGCCTTCATACCCAAGTTTGCCCCTTTGGTGATCATCAGCGTACAAATCATAAGTGTCAGAGGAATACTCACGATGCGTTTGTCCGTAAGATGCCACCCGAATTGTGCATTGAGAAAATCAAAAACAGGAGTGAACGCCTCAGCACAGGCAATAATGTAAAAAGCTATGCTGATGGCTTGCGCCAGATAAAGCGTGACACCAATGGATGCTCCGATATTGATCCCAAACGATCTGGAAATGATGTAGTACAATCCCCCACCTTCTACTTTTTGGTTTGTAGCAATTTCAGAAACGGCTAGGGCTGTGGGCAGAGTGACCATGTGGCTGATCAAGATGATTCCGAGGGTGCCCAGAAGCCCCATATGTCCAACGGAATAGCCAAACCGCAAAAACAGGATGGCGCCCAGGATAGTGGAGATAGTGGTCATAAAGACTGGCAAAGTCCCGAAGTTGGCTTTTGAAGGTTTCCTGTGTGCGTTGGTGTTCATTTCTAGAAGCTGGTCAACAAGTTTGACTCGTTAACTCGAATGGTCAGCAATGATTTTCCATTCGCCTTTGATCTTTTCAAAAAGCAGAGAGAAGTGGCCTTGGGGTGAATCAGACTGACGGGTCAATACCCATTTGCCTATAACCAAATAGTGCTTCTTTCCGATGGGTTGAAGCTTAAGTAGATCAAAAGTCAATTTACCCATGGCGTCCTTATCGGGGTAGCTCTTCTTATAATTATTTAGCGTGACTTGCCATCCGTACTTTGGCCCACTGGAGCCAACAAACACCAGGTCATCGGATTGCAGATAGCCTTGCATAAAGCACTCAAGGTCGCCCGAATTCCAACAATCCTGTTGAACTGATAGTAATTTTCTGATTTCATCTTCTTGGGCTTCAGCCACTGATGCGGTGATCAGGGCAGCAAAAAAGATGACTAGATTTCTCATTTCTTTAAGTATTTCTGAATGGACGCCTTCAATGAACCTTTGCCCGTAGTGATGTGCGGATCGCTATAGATTTTGAGCATCAGCTCGGTTAGCACCTCCTCTTCATACCCTAGCCCACTTGCCATTTTTGCACAATATTGAATTTCCTCTTTGTACAAGCGACCATCAATTTTCATCACCTGAACCATGTTATAAATAAGCTCATATTTTTCATCGTCCGCAAGACTTGACAAATCTCCTGTATCATCGGGATCTTCAAAACAGGCACTGATTTCTTCGGAAGACATGCCAAACCCAGTTCCAATATCCGTGATTAAATCAATTTCCTCTTGTACCACTACGCCATCCACTCGGGCGAGTTGGACGAGCATATTCATGTGCGCTCGAATGCTGGTTGTAAAACTAGTGCTGGCCAATTGAGTTCGGTTTAAAAATTCTAACTTACCTTAACTATAACAAATCTATTGGATTCGGTCATCATTTCAAATCATGAACTTCTTAGCGCACATATTCTTGTCAGGTGAAAACAAGAAGATTACTGTTGGCAATTTCATAGGTGATTTTGTAAAAGGCAGCAAGATCAATGATTTTGATACTGACATCAAACTGGGCATCCAACTACATCGAGCAATCGACCATTTCACGGACACTCATCCAGTGGTCAGAGAAAGTAAGCTCAAGTTGCGGCCAGAATTCCGACATTACTCACCAGTGATTGCCGATGTGTTTTATGATCATTTTTTAGCCAAGGACTGGTCTGCTTATTCCAAAATCCCCCTGATAGAATACACGCAAAATTTCTATCAGATGATCGAAACGTTCAAGACAACCATCCCCTCAGCAGCTAACCACATGATTGGCTATATGCAACGAGACAATTGGCTCTACCATTATCACCTCATTGAGGGAATAAACAGAGCCCTGACTGGAATGGCGAGACGAACATCCTTCGAGTCGAAGATGGAACATGCTTCCAAAAATCTGGAAGCAAATTTTGATGAATATCAAGATGAGTTTCGTAGATTTTTTCCTGATTTGCAAGCACATTGTGCTAAATTTTTAAGTGACAATACATGAAACAAATGCTATTGATCGGTTTGGGTGGATTTCTTGGGAGCATTTCCAGATATGGTGTTCATGTCTTGTCACAGAAGTGGGTCAGCAATTTTCCGATCGGCACTCTTTTGGTAAATCTGGTTGGTAGCCTGCTTATTGGATTCCTGATTGGGTTTTCTATTAAATCAGACCAACCGATTTATTGGTTCGTGGCTATTGGCTTTTGCGGTGCATTCACGACATTCTCAACGTTCGCATTGGAAGGTGTTAATTTCATCAAAAATGGTCTTTGGCTTCCTTTCATGGGTTATTTCTCAATAAGCGTTGTTGGTGGTTTGGTGGTTTGTTTTCTGGGAATTTGGGTGGGGAGTAAATTGGTTTAAAATTTAATTCGATGAGCTAATGTGCTGATTTGAAGATGTGCAGATGTAAAGAGTTCATTCACATCAAAATCTTGTACCTTTATTGCATGAATTATCAGGGATTTATAGAAATAAGAGCCGATAAGCGATTCGGTAAACCGTGTATAAAAGGAACAAGAATATCAGTGTACGATGTACTTAATTGGTTATCCAATGGAATGAATCGAGAGGACATCAAATCAGATTTTGAAGAATTGACGGATCAAATGATAGATGCATGCCTCGCCTACGCCGCTGACAAAGAGCGAAGGCTTATTCCCGTAGTGTGAAACTCCTCTTCGATCAGAATATTTCTCCAAAAATTTAGAGTCATTTACCTTTTGAACTTTCAGGATGTACCCAAGTTCGATTCGTTGGATTAGAAGATTCGTCAGATTTAGATATTTTCAAATTCGCACGTTCTACTAATCACACTGTGGTCTCTTTCGATTCGGATTTTGTTGATCTCAATGCTCTCCATGGAACACCTCCCAAAATCATCTGATTGAACACTGGGAATTTGACAACTAGCAAAGTCTCCGATCTGATATTGAACAATATCCAAATTATAAAAACATATCTTGAATCTGAAACAGACGACATACTTGAATTAATAAAAACCTCGTAATTCGAATAGGCGTACAGACTATTGAGTTAGTTTGATCGTTTTATCCAACGCAAAGTGAAAAACCATTACCAAACCCTTGGCGTACCCACAGCAGCTTCTGAGGAGCAGGTCAAAGCTGCATTCAAGAGCCTTGCCGTTCAATTGCATCCTGACAAGCATCAAGGGAATCTCGAAATGGAAGAACGCTTCAAAGAAATCAACGAAGCGTATCAGGTATTGTCGGATCCCTATCAAAAAGCCCAGTTCGATCTTAAATTACATTATCAAAATTTCTCTACTTCTCAGGCTCAAAGACCTGGATATTCCTCACCAGCCCCAGCCTACAAACACCCACCAGGTCGTCATCGTCCATTTGTTCAGTACGATTATAAAGGAAATGTCAAATCGACGCTATTTGCCTTTGGGATCACCTTCTTGATTGCTCTTGTGGCCATGGGTGTTAGCGGCCTCCACACGCTGTACTTGCAAAACAAATACGAAGAGTTGCTTGTGGAGAGGCGAGGTGTATTCGACAAGGCACAGGAATTGTATTCGTCGAACATTAAGGAATCACTGACGATTCTGGCGGATCTGGCTCCATTCAAGACAGAAGAAGAGGACATGAAATCCTTTAGAAGTGAGAAATTGGAAGAAATTATTTTTAAAGGAGAAACCTATTATTTGGAAAAGGATTTTGAGCAAGCGATTGCCTACTACGAACTTGTGGATAGATTTTCCCCCTACCGGCCGCCTACGATGAAGGCCAGATTAGCGCAATCGTATCGGTTCATACACAAACCCAATCAATCGCTTCGTCTGTTTGCAGAGCTCATCGAAGATAATTATCAAGTTATTGCCACATTGGTACAAATGGGTGAAGTGTATCGAGACGAGCTGGAAGATTTTGAATCGGCCAGGGACTACCTGGAGCTTGCCCGAGATGCTGCCATTCGGCAATATCGCTCACGATTCGGGCGAGCCTATTCGGTGGTTGTGACTAGTGAATTCATTCCCGTAGATCACTTCTATTTGTTTGAAGATTTGGGCAAGTTATACAACGAAATGGATGAACCAGAAAAATCTCTCGGAGCTAGCCATTGGATGAAACGCGTGTGGCCTGATAGTGCCAGTGCCTATGCCATTGCAGGCAAAAGTCACGAGCTAATGGGGAATACGACATTAGCCTGTGGTGAATATCAGTTGGCCATTTTTCTAGGGCATTCTGATCCATTGCCCATAATTTGTAAGTGAATTCTGAGGATTGAACACCCATAGGGTTGTATTCCAACTAAGCGTCGCGTGTGTGGCAAATTCTGCTTCATTGATGCCTCAATTTCATTTTAACATCTCTCCTCATTTCGTGAGAAACAAATAGCGAACAAGGATTAGCGATTTATGAACAACAATCCAGTTCTGAAATCACTAATCGGTGTTCCTTTTTCTTAATTCAAATCATAAGGTAGATTTGTAGAAGCTCAAGCCCTGTACTAAAGTGTACAACTTAAGTTAGCGTATTGATTCTAGTGAAACAAACATCCGAAATGAGGTTAAGCCTTCTCTCTTTTTATATTTTTATACTATCAACTAACGCCATTTGTCAATGGGAGGCGCTCGACATCCCCTCCTCTACACGCTACGACGATGTGTTCTTTATAGATGAAAATACGGGATGGGCTGTTGGTGGGCCTGCTGGAACTATTTACAAAACAATTGATGGTGGTGTAATCTGGGCTCATAAATTTTCAACTCCATTCCAAAATGGCTCAAGTGGCTCAAGGTTCTACCTCCGAAGTATTGAATTTGCCACACCAACTCTTGGGTTTGCTGGCTCTTTGGATAGCCTTTTATATAAATCAATTGATGGTGGAGAGACATGGACTGATATTTCCAACAACATCCCTTTTGAAATTGAATACGAAAACACAACGCTGACGCACGTGCCAGGGATCTGCGGACTATCCGCGCCAAGCGCCAATGTGATTTATGGATCAGGGATTTGGAATGCTGGGCCTGCTTATATCATCAAATCTACGGATGGCGGTGACACCTGGACGACCACAGACATGTCTCAGTGGGCAACACAGTTGGTGGATGTTTTGTTTCTGGATGAAAATGAAGGATACGTCACGGGCATGGCCAACCCTCGGTCTGACGGTGGTGTTATTCTTCATACCATCGACGGTGGGGCCAATTGGGAAGTGAAACACAAAACACTGACGGACCGTGACTACATCTGGAAAATTCAGACGCCAGATAGTGTCAATTTCTTTGGGTCCATTGAATCCCTACCCATGACCAACAATGTGCGGTTCGTGAAATCCACGGACTCGGGTGATTCGTGGGCTACCTTACCCGTGCAAACAGATAAATGGAATTATATTCAGACCATTGGGTTTCGTACCCCTCTGCATGGATATACCGGCGGCACGGCCAACTCATCTCCAAGAGAAACGACCTTGTTTGAAACGATAGATGGGGGGCTAACGTGGAAGTCTATTGAAGAGGGTACGAACAGAACCTTCAATCGGTTCTTCATGGTGAACGAAGAAACAATTTTTCTCTCGGGAAGAAAAATCTACAAATACAACCCTGACTATGATCCAAATCCGCAACCATTAGGAACTGCGGACAAAGACATTGGTCATACCATCACCACGTACCCGAATCCCACGAAAGGGCAAGTACGCCTGACCATCAGTATCCTTCGGAAAACCAAATGTTCGTTGCTCTTATTTGACAGTTCAGGCAAACTGATTGAAGAGCTATTTCATGGAGAAATAGCCCAAGGTGACCATGTCTTCGATTTCTCATTGGAAGAAGAAGCAGACCAACTCTATTTCGTGAGCCTAATGACGAATGAAGGGCTGACCTATCAAAAAATTCTTAAAGAATAATGTCCGCTGGATATGCGGTCTTGTGAGGTGAAAGGGTTTTAAAGCCCTCCAAGAATTAGAACCCTCCAAGGGTTTGAAACCCTTGGAGGGGTGTTCGATTACCCCAATTTCAGCTTACACCGATGGCCATCCAATAAATGAAGATCATCGTCCATAATAAATGTATGGGTCTCATCTGCGAGTTTGGTTTCAGCCACTTTCACGGTCAGGATTGAAATTTTATGTGGAGGAGGAGGAAGGTCAGTTAAGGTCCTCCAAGGGTTTTAAAGCCCTCCAAGAATTAGAACCCTCCAAGGGTTTGGAACCCTTGGAGGGGTGTTCGATTACCCCAATTTCAGCTTACACCGATGGCCATCCAATAAATGAAGTTCATCGTCCATAATAAATGTATGGGTCTCATCTGCGAGTTTGGTTTCAGCCACTTTCACGGTCAGGGTTGAAATTTATGTGGAGGAGGAGGAGGAAGGTCAGTTAAGGCCCTCCAAGGGTTTTCAAGCCCTCCAAGAATTAGAACCCTCCAAGGGTTTGAAACCCTTGGAGGGGTGTTCGATTACCCCAATTTCAGCTTACACCGATGGCCATCCAATAAATGAAGATCATCGTCCATGATAAATTTATGCGTCTCATCTGCGAGTTTGGTTTCAGCCACTTTCACCATCAGGGTTGAAATTTATGTGGAGGAGGAAGGTCAGTTAAGGCTCTCCAAGGGTTTTCAAGCCCTCCAAGAATTAGAACCCTCCAAGGGTTTGAAACCCTTGGAGGGGTGTTCGATTACCCCAATTTCAGCTTACACCGATGGCCATCCAATAAATGAAGATCATCGTCCATGATAAATTTATGCGTCTCATCTGCGAGTTTGGTTTCAGCTTCCTTTCTTAGCTTCCTCCGTTTGATTGCCTCCGTGAACCGGCGTACATCTGTCATGCTTTCCAGAACCAGTTCCGGCACTTGGGTTGGCTTGCCATTCTCATCTTTGGCCACCATCGTGAAGAAACTCTTGTTGGTATGTTTTACCGTATTTGTCTTAACGTTCTCGGCGACCACCTTTATTCCTACAATCAAGGAAGAATTACCGACATAATTAACCGAAGCGTACAAGGAAACCAGTTCGCCAACCTCTACGGGCTGGAGAAATTCTACTCCATCTACCGTCACGGTCACGCAATAATTCCCGGCATGTTTGCTCCCACAGGCATAGGCTACTTTGTCCATCAATGACAGAAGAATGCCTCCATGGACTTTGCCACCGAAATTGGCGTACGAGGGAATCATCAGCTCAGTGATGGTGGTTCGAGAAAAACTTACCGGTTTTGGATTCATTTTTATTATTCGTTTTGATTTTCTCTGCGATCCACAAATTGGTTATAACATTCAAAAACGTATTGTTTTACCATGAACTGAACCACTAGATAACTAGGCTGTTAATCAACCATTTAGCTAAATCACCCAATCCCATCCCCGCTCCTCAGCCGGCAATCGTCCAGCCGCTTATTGAGTATCATTTTCCAAAAAGGGGTTCTTGTAAGCACCAATTTCGATTTTACCAGCAAATTATTTAAGAAATAACCCATCGGAGATTTTCCATGCCCCTGTACTAGTGGTACATATTCAAAGCCCATTTTATGCGTCACATCTATCGCACATGGATTCCCGTACATTGTACCCTTTGTGTTTTTCGAATACAGACGATCATACCTCTTTATTTTTGGGTCATTCTTTCTGTGATCAAATTTCTTACGAACGGTATTGTTCGTTGGGATTTCTTCGCTCAAATCTTGAGCCATTGGACGGCAAAAAAACCCTATCAAAATCACAAAGAATAACGCCCGTCTGAACATAGGTCTAAAAATAGGGGTTTGTAGCATTCTTGAATAACTTTGGCCGTCAAATAAATCATCCTTGAAATTTATCATCTCTTTCTTCCTCAAGCATGTGCCGAGGAAGTACCTTCAACTCTTCAGTCACTTTGTTCTCAAAATCGCCGCTTTTTTCTATCGTGGTGAGAAAGTTCAATGCCCTGTTTGTGAATCTACATTCAGGAAATTTCTTCCCTATGGGAGAAAATCAAGAAGCAATGCCCTCTGCCCCAATTGCTTATCGCTGGAGCGTCACCGCCTCATTTGGATGTACTTACAACAGAAAACGGATTTCTTTTCAGCTAAAGCTAAGATGCTCCACATTGCTCCAGAGCTTTGTTTCATTGACCGCTTCGAGGCGTTGGAGAATTTGGACTACATCACTGGAGACATTGAATCTCCGTTGGCGAAGGTAAAGATGGACATCCATAAGATTCCTTTTGAGGATAATTCCATTGACATCATATTCTGTAATCATGTCCTTGAGCATGTGGAGGATGATTTGAAAGCTATGAGTGAAATGCATCGCGTCCTCAAACCAGGTGGCTGGGCGATCCTACAAATCCCCTGGTTTCACCCGATTCCAGCGGTCACTCTCGAAGACGATAGCATCACCCATCCGAAAGAACGTGAGAAGATTTTCGGTCAAGACGATCATGTTCGCCTATATGGCAAGGACTATCCGGATCGTTTGCAAAGTGTCGGATTCCACGTGATTGAAGAAAAACTCGTGATGGAAATGGAAAATTCGGAAGTTGAGCGCTATGCTTTACCGAAGGGGGAGATTATTTATCGGGTGGCGAAGGTTTGATTCCATGGAACTCACCCAATATCATTTCCAATTTAGCAAGTGAGCGCTGATCCGTTTTTTGCGTGTCAATAATCAACTCATCATATCCAACTTTCAAAATATAGGCTTCATCCACATTCTTCACACTTTTAACTACAATGGGTAGTAGTTTCTTAGTGAGACTGTATTTATAAATTCTATTCTCCTGTATCACTAAATACTGCGTGGATTTATCGTAATAATAAGCTACAATAGAAAACACACCTAAGAATACCTGAAGACAATAAAACCATTTCAAATCACCTTCTATAAAGAAATTAGCTGAGCCAATAATAAGCCACATTATGCCTAGCAAAAATGCGGGATTAAATCTCCTATTATTGTATGGTATTCTCATTTTTTCTGGTCGTGAATTCTTCAATGAACCCTACCCCATAGGACATCAACTGAATAAATGCTGCCACAACGCTAAGCATACCAACAAGGAAATTCTCTGTCTTGCCCGTAGCACTTATCCAAATGGCCATGAAATAGAGCAGGAATATCCGCAACCCAATCAAGGCTGGGTATAGGCCAAATAAGGTGCCGAATAGGGACAATAAAAATCCAATAAAAAAAAAGACAGGAAACAAATGCACTAGCTTAATTTCCTTTGGATAATACCTCCCAATATTGATCCGAGCCGTACCAAAAAAATGCAACTGCTTGAAAAATTGAATAAAGTTGGTTCGTCGCTTGTGATACACGAAAGCTTCCGCGATCAGTCCTACCCTGAATCCATTTTCACCAATCCGAATGCTGAATTCAATGTCCTCGCCTTTTCTGGTGATTTTGTATCCACCCGTCTTTTCAAAAACCTCTCTTTTGATTCCCATGTTGAAACTCCGAGGATGAAATGATCCAACCTTGGTTTTGCCTCCTCGAATGCCTCCAGTAGTCAAGAAGGAAGTCATCGAATAGCTGATGGCTTTTTGCACAGGTGTGAAACTTTCGGCTGCTTTATCGGGCCCGCCGAATGCGTCCAATTCATTCACCCTCAAGTGATCGTCCACAATTTGGAGGTAATTTTCAGGAATCAAACAATCTGAATCAAAGACAAGAAACCAAGTTCCCTTTGCCCTTTCGAATCCATAATTTCGACTAAATCCCTGTCCTGAATTTTGTTTAAAAAAATATTGAATAGACAATTCTGTTCCATACTGTTCTAAGACCATATCGCATTTTTCTGTCGATCCGTCCTCAATTATCAGTACCTCAAAATCTTGAAATGTCTGCTTTGTCAAACTCTCCAAAAGTTCATCCACTTCTTGGGAACGATTGTAAACCGGGATGATGATTGAGTATTTGGGAGGGTGTTCCATTTAACAACAAAGTAACTTTAACCACGGAGATTCACAAAGAAGGCACAAAGACACAGAGAAAATAAATTTATGCTTCGATCATGTCACCCAATAAACAGAATCCACTGGTTAACTATTCTACCAGTTAACCAATCAACCAATTTCTTCAACGACCAAGTAGTCATTCTTCTTGGGATTCACCTGAATCATCATCTCAGCAAGGAAGCCGGCAAGAAATAATTGTACACCAATTACTAAGGCAACCAGTGCTAAGAAAAATAGCGGCTGATCGACCACCGCTCTGGGATTCATCTGATTGAACTGGCGATAAAGCTTCTCTCCAATAATCCAGGTTGCGATCCCCGCTCCACCAACAAAACAAAGCGTACCCAGTGTGCCAAAAAAGTGCATTGGCCGCTTGCGAAAACGCATCACGAAAGTCACTGAAATTAAATCAAGAAATCCGTTGACGAATCGTTCCAACCCGAATTTGGTCACGCCATACTTACGCGCTCGATGCTCCACTTCTTTTTCTCCTATTTTGGTAAACCCACTCCACTTGGCCAAAAGCGGAATATATCTGTGCATTTCGCCGTACACCTGAATGTGTTTGACCACCTCTTTTCGGTAGGCCTTAAGTCCACAATTGAAGTCATGCAATTTGATTCCTGAAACCCACCGAGTAATTCGGTTGAAAAATTTGGATGGCAAGGTCTTGGTAATCGGATCGTGACGTTTTCGTTTCCAGCCAGATACCAAATCCAATCCGCCTTCATCAATCATTTTGAAAAGTTCTGGCAATTCGTCCGGGCTGTCCTGCAAGTCGGCATCCATGGTCACTATCACATCACCAACCGCCGCATCAAATCCCGTTTGAAGGGCAGCAGACTTCCCATTGTTTCGGTTGAATTTGAAGCCTCGGACTCCAGCATACTTTTCTGATAATTCCTTTATTACCTTCCATGAAGTATCCTTACTACCGTCATCAATAAATAAAACCTCTGTTGATAATTTAGCCTCATCCACAACACGAAAAATCCATTCCGTCAGTTCAGGAATGGATTCTTCTTCGTTGTAAACAGGTACAATTATCGAGAGGTGTACGCTCATAAAAGCTCGTTCTCGGGTTGTTTCTTTTTGATTATGGCTGCTGTTATTAGACTAATAACAGCAGCAGCCACTACCACTCCTATCATCCCCATTAATCTCCCTTTTACCGAAAACTGATCTTCAGATTTTTGTCGCATTTCATCCAGCATATCATCGTCAAGAGCGTCGGGATCTGCACCAAAGCTTTTCATCATTTCAAGCGATTGCTCAAGACTTGCATCGGCCAAAATACCGGGTAACTCTGGATCAATTACTGTCGATAAGATAATTGTGAAAAGTGTTGAAATTACACCAGAAACTATAATCATCACAAATGAATAGCCATAGGCCTTTCCATATGATAAAAAGCCATCCATTTCTTCATTTCGATACTTGATCCCGAACCAACTCACTAGTGCAATTGAGAAAACTAGAGAAGCCAAAGCAAACCACAAGTTTATCATTAGTTCAACATTGATCACATAGACAAGAACAGTGAGAATGATGGAAATTAATCCTAGCATTACTCCCGATTTTATTGAATCTTTATTCATATTAATTTTATTAAAAGTGATTAAATAGGTTTCTTCCTTAAAATTATCGCAATGACTGGGGTTACAAAGAATCCTGCCATAAATTTTTTGAATACAGCACCTCCGATCATTTGAGAGGAAGTCACCAGTTTTATTTGGTCAGTACGTGTGGCGAATTGCTCTTCGGTCATGTCTTGTAAGAACTCTTCTTTGTTGGATTCCATATAAAAAAGTGCCTGTGCTTTGAAATCGTCTAATAAATCAGGATCCATCTGAAAGAAAATGACCAAACCAACAAGGAATATCAAAATGGCCGGCCCATAGGTAAGAAACCCCAGTGTCATGCCTTGCCAAAAATGAAGTATGCCATCGTTGCGGTAGGACTTGAATTCTTTATTGGAGAAGAACACGAACAAAATAAAGATGATCAGGTCAAAGAACATGTGCCTGAAATCAATCATCGGATTGCTTCCTGCTCGATAAGAAACCCAAAACAAAAGGAGTAAAAACCCTCCACAAATGGCTGAATACTTAGCCGCTACTTTCCACATCAGTCGTTCAGTTCTAGTTTGTTACCAATCACAATTCCCAAAGTTCTTCCATTCAATTCTGTTTCCCAAAACGGAGAATTCTCAGATTTGGATTGATTTGATTTCTTATTTAGCGTCCATTGTTTTTCAGGATCAAAGAAGGCCAAACGAGCTTGCGCTCCTTCTTGAATGGTGGCCGTTTCAAGTCCCAGGATTTTTCTAGCCCCGTGAGTCAGCCGGTCAATGGCTGCTTCCAAGTCCAGCTCACCTTTCAATGACATCAGCACAGAAAACACCGTCTGCAGGCTGATTACGCCCGGAGATGCCAGATCAAATTCCAAAAATTTACTTTCTCGATCCTGTGGCTGATGACCAGAAACAATGGCATCAATCGTTCCGTCATTCACCCCTTTGATCAACGCCTTCCGATCTGCTTCCGACCGATAGGGTGGTTCAATTTTGTAATTCGTGTCGAAATTGGACACGTCCCGATCCGTAAATCGCAGATGGTTGATGCCCACATCACAGGTCACTTTCAATCCATCCTTTTTTGCGATCTTTATCAATTTCAATCCGTCGGCCGTCGAGATCATTGAGAAGTGCAATCTGCCACCTGCATATCGTACTATTTCTAATTGATTCGAAATGGCGAGTTTCTCCGAAATAGCAGGTTCGCCACGCATGCCAAGTGACGTACTCGTACGTCCTTCATGCATCTGGGCATTCCGACTGAGATGTGCATCAGCCGGACGACTAATAATCAGACCACCAAATTTCTGAACATACTGAAGTGCTTTCACGAGTAGCTCCGAATTCCAAATTGGTCTCATCCCATCAGAAAAAGCCACAGCACCTGCCTCCCTCAGATCAAGCATTTCGGTCAGGTTCTCGCCATTTATTCCCTCACTCAGCGCAGCGATTGGATGTAGCTTGATTGGGCGGTCTGATTTCGATTTCAGATATTCTACATCTCCCTTGGTTTCCAAAACAGGATCGGTAGTTGGGGACACAGCCACATCGGTGAAACCTCCATATTGTGCCGTTACACTTCCTGACTCCAAATCTTCTTTGTGTTCAAATCCAGGGTCTGTGAAATTCGCATTGATATCTACCCAGCCAGGGGTAAGAATCGCTCCATTAAGATCAAGTTCATTTTCCCCAGAAACCTTAGCTCCGATAGATTGGATGATTCCTTTTTCAACAAGTAGATTGACTTTTTTGAGATGGTGACGGGATTGTCGATCGTAGATGAGGCAATTTTTTAGCAGAAAACTCATTTTAGCCATCTATGTAGTGCGGTCTCAACGACCAAAAATAGGAGTGCCAAAAGTAATGCATATTTCCATAACTCCTTCCCACTTGAAAGCTCAGACAAACTTGCATTGAGTGAATTGGAAGCCCCAGATGCCAACACCCTCACATTGGGGCTGGCCGCAAAATGAGCCGACAGTTCGTCCGCATCCATTCTGTCCATAATCGACTCTTTTCTGTCGCTATTCAGTGCAAGCACTTTCAGCGTGTCAGCACCAGCAAGCAAGTAATAAAATCCCGGATCGTTGAGGTCTGGTGATAATGTCAAAATTAATGACGCTTGATTGAAATAAAATGAAGGCACGTACTCTCCATTCTCACCCGCTAGTTCTAACAAGTCGCCCGGTCTGCTTTCTACATTTATTTGGATCGGGGCATCCGTCAGCACGTGAGCCAATGCCTCATTGAATCCTCTGGAGTCCTCCGCTATACGATACAAGATCGGAAGAAAGAGGGCGTGATTTTGTAATTCAGAATATCCATCGACCAGTGGGCTGTTGAACCAATAGACTTTGTTTTCACCCTCAAACCTTTGCAGATAAGGCCTGTCAGCAATCAAAAGCTCGTCGGTAGCCCCTCTGACATTGTACAGGTTTTTGACATTTGGAAAGGCTGTTTTTGAATCTAATTCATCAAATAACCCATCGAAAAACGGATGTTTAAATCCCGATGAGTTGAGTTGTGAAAAAGTAGAATCTTGGGATGGTGTAACCGTCATCCCCAAGCGACTTGAGTAATTCGAAACATCAAGTGTGGCACTCGGCACAACAAGCAGGTCGCCAGTCAACCGATCCATATCAAACCATTCAGGGAGCTGATCCATGGAATGAATGATCACCAAGTCTGAAGAAAAAAATCGTTCAAAATCAATGGTTGAATTAGAATAAATTCTAAGATCAAAATAGTCCGGATTCTCAAAAATCGCTTCGATTGCACGATTATTTTCGTCACCTATTACTGAAATTTTTAGTGCCTCAAAATCAGGGAGGGTGAAGAAATAGTCATTGTCAAAATCTACTCCATAATCCTCCACTTCCAGCCTGTAGATAGACTTGTTGGAATTTTCAATTTCGAAAAAAATTGTCTCAGAAGCTCCAGCTTCAATAGAAACAGCCACCGAGCTTAGCTGCCGATCGGCGTTGTAAACCCGCACAAGTGCACTTTCGATCTTGGTCGTACCGCTATTAGACAACCTTACGCCTACTATTCGCTTGTTGTCCCCGATAGAAAACGGATTTTGCAGGAAAACGGAATCGACGTACAGATTTTGTGTGGCAACTGATTGAATAGGAATAAGGAGCAGAGAAATAGAATCTCTCACCAACCGATCTACTTCATCTACTATGTGCTCCTGAAAATCAGATATGATCGCCAGTTGGCGATTGGCCAAAACATCTTCATCAAATTTGAGGCTGAATTGTCCCTTGTTCAACTCCAATTGATCCAGCTGACCAGACAGCTCCACAGCATCAATGAATCGCTTGGCCCGATACGCACCTTGATAAAAAAGATGCCCCTCCTCAAAGGAATTGGCCGCTTCAATCGTTAAAAATTTAGCTTGGTCAATGCATGGAATCTCAGCGCATGGTGAAGCCATGCTTCTGGAATTATCCACCACTAACAGTTTCTTTGTGGTTGAAAAAAGTAAATCGCCTGTAGGAAGAATTGGGTCTGAAAATGCAAAAACTAAAAACGCTAATGCAAACAAACGAGCAAGCAGGATCAGCAAATCTTTCAGTCGTTTTCTAGGCGTGTTTTGTTTCTGAATCGTATGCAGAAACGCTACATTCGAAAACTGTATTTTTCTAATTCGCCTGAAATCAAAAAGATGAACCAGTATGGGAATGGCCAGCAAAATAAGTCCCCAAAGAGCACTCGGGTTTTGTAAAATCATGGTTGAATTTTCAATACGATGATTCGCAATTTGGGTTCAAGCCAAAACTACTATGACCTCAACGAAATAAGTGCGATATTCGTCGTGAAAAGCATCAATCATGGACGAATTTTTACAAGCGGCAATCAATGAAGCAAAGCAAGGCCTGAAAGATGGTGGCATTCCCATCGGATCGGTGATTGTACATGAAGGCAAGATTCTGGGCAAGGGACACAATCGTAGAATTCAAAAAGGAAGCGTGGTGTTGCATGGAGAAATGGACGCATTCGAAAATGCGGGACGCCAATCTGCCAAAGTCTATCAAAGCAGTGTGCTTTACACGACACTATCGCCTTGTCCCATGTGTACAGGCGCGATTCTTCTATACGGAATCCCCAAGGTGGTCATTGGTGAGAATCAGACCTTCATGGGTGAAGAAGAACTCCTAAAACAAAGAGGTGTGGAGGTGAGCCTTGCTGATAACACCGAATGCAAAGAAATGATGGCGTCTTTCATTCGCACACATCCGAACTTGTGGAATGAGGATATTGGGGTTTGATTTGGTGATGTGCTGATGAATCGATTTTGAAATGTGGTGATCTGGTCAGCACCCTCTCTTTCTTCAGGCGAAATCGCATGAGAATCGTCCCTAATAAGTCCATAAAGAGGCCAATTTTAAAAGTCGGGTGAATGTCGGGTTTAAGTCCCGGCGATAATTTGAACCTTGAAAAATGATCGCCTAACCTTGTCGAAAAAACACGAACAATGGACACCTTACAACAACCGCAACTGGGACAGACAATATTGGCTCTTCGACAAGAAAAAAAATTAACCCAGGAAGAACTGGTCGAGCAATGCAATCTGAATGTGCGAACGCTTCAACGAATAGAAGCTGGGGAAGTCACGCCGCGCGACTTTACGCTAAAAGCGATTTTTTCGGCATTGGATTTTCAAATTGAGCAGGTAGCATCGTCTATCAAGAAAAGAGTGGCACTCTCGCGCATACAAATAGGCTGGATTGCCGGGATCGTCTATTTTGTCATTGGTTTTATTGAGACTGGTATGGATTACTCCCGTTTTGGGGGTGATGACGCGGTGTATTTTTCGCTAATTTATACGCTTGTCAAAACCATTTCGCTCGTGTCATTTGGTTTGCTGATGCTCGGATTTGTAGCCGTGGGGACAACCTACAAAAGTTCACTTCTCAAGATCAGCGCTTACCTGATGATCGGATCATTTGCTATCGTCGAATTCTATGACATCATTTCCATCTTCTCTCAGATATCCGCTGAAGATTTTATACTGATCAAAAGTAGTGAAGCAGTAATCTTTGGTAGTGTGGACATTGTTCTCGGAATTGCGATATTCCGATTGGGTACTGATCTGGGAGTCATTGCAAAAGTGACTGGTATCTTCGAAATCTTGGCAGGTGCTCTCTTTGTTACGTTTATTTTGGCATTCTTCGGATTGATTTTACTAATTCCGGCTACCATTCTGGAAATCATTCTGCTCCACAAATGTTATGAGAACTTGAGTTCCTCAACCCAATCCTAGTTCAGCCTAAACTCTCCAAGAATTTCATACTCTTGGAGAGTTATTTTTGTTTTCATCCCAAAGCCGCCACTCCAGGCAGCACCTTACCTTCCATAAATTCGAGCAATGCGCCTCCGCCTGTGGAGACATACGAAACTTTGTCTCCATAGCCGAGTTGATTTACCGCTGCAGCTGAATCCCCGCCTCCAATCAGTGAGAAACCACCAGCCTCGGTAGCCGCTACCACGGCCTCCGCCACTCGATGGGTGCCTTTGGCGAAGTTACTCATCTCAAATACCCCCATCGGACCATTCCAAAGGATGGTTTTTGATTTCTCAATGATCCCCGAAAAAACTTCCGCCGCTTCTGGCCCAATATCAAGGCCCATCCAACCATCGGCAATGGCATAATTATCTACAACTTTGATTTCGGACGCATTGCTGAATTCCATTGAAGCCACTGAGTCCTTGGGTAAATGAAGTTCAACCCCTTTTTCTTTTGCTTTTTGAATTAGTTCTTTCGCCAAGTCCAGTTTGTCCTCTTCGACCAGCGAATTCCCAATCTGGCCGCCTAGCGCCTTGAAAAAAGTGTAAGACATTCCTCCACCAATTAGTAGGTGATCCACCACATCCAGAAGCCGCTCTACGATCAGAATTTTATCAGAAATTTTTGCTCCCCCCATGATTGCGGTGAAAGGACGACTCGCATTCTCAAGCACTTTCTTGGCATTATCAAGCTCCTGCTGCATCACAAATCCACAGCACTTATCTTCAAAGAACTCAGCCACAATGGTCGTGGAAGCGTGCGCACGATGGGCTGTCCCAAACGCGTCATTCACATAGATATCTCCTAATACTGAGAGCTTCTCAGCAAAAGCTCGATCACCAGCAGTTTCTTCTTTGTAAAAACGTACATTCTCCAAAAGCAATACCTCCCCGGATTGAAGTGTCTTTGCCTTGGCGGTAGCCTCGTCCCCGATGCAGTCATTTGCAAACTGAACCACCGTCCCCAACAAAGCGGACAACTCGGATAGAATATGTCTCAACGAAAATTTCTCTTCCGGCCCGTTTTTGGGTCGTCCCAAATGGCTCATCAAAATCACGCTTCCACCATCTTCGATTACTTTCTTGATTGTTGGGACCGCCGCACGCAGACGTGTGTCATCGGTGACTTGTCCTTGATCGTTCAATGGCACGTTGAAATCAACTCTTATCAGTGCCTTCTTATTGGAAAAATTATAATCGTTCAGGGTGTTCATGGTTTTACCGGTTTGGTTACAGCAGCTTAATTATCAGCTCTAATGGTGGTTGAAAAACTTACCCACCACTTGTCCCGATTTTTCGGGAGAGCGCACAGAGAAAGCACAAAGGAACACAAAGAAACAGATAGGCTAAAATCTTAAATCAACGACTGGGATATTTCCAAATCAACGAGCAGCGGCTCGCTCCAATCTGTCGTTGATGGCTCTACCAATCCCCTCTTCAGGAAATTTTTCTGTCAGAATAATGTCAACGTTCTCATCTTTCATCACTCTCAGAGCGCCGAATAGATTCTTTGCGGCTTGTTGAATATCTCTTGTTGGAGACAATACCTCCATCACATGGGCATCATGAAATACTTCTCCAAAAGAAATAACGCCAATTTTTTTACTACCCACATTTCGTAATTCTTCTCGAATGTTTCCAATGATCAAGGGCACTCCCGGTGAGTAATGTGACTTCAACATTCCCGGTGCATCAGGGTTTGAGCTCTTGTTCAATTTCATTTTTACCTTCCCAACCACCCTTTCAATTTCTTCAATCCCCAATCCTCCCAATCGGTGAATCACGACCTCATCATCTTCAAAACCAACAATTGTTGATTCAAGCCCTACTCGACATTTGCCTCCATTCAATATGTAAGAAATTTTTTCGCCTAGCTGATCTTGCACATGAGATGCCTTGGTCGGGGAGACAAAACCAAATGGGTTCGCACTGGGAGCAGCAAGCGGAAAATCCAGCTTTGACAAAAGCTCCAACGTCATCGGATGATCAGGAATACGAATGGCGACTCGGGAAAGACCGGAAGTAAGCAGGTCAGGGATTTTATCACTTTTCGATAGCAGCAATGTAAGAGGCCCAGGCCAAAATGCTAGTGCCAGTTGTCTAGCCTTTTCGGGAAACTCACACACCAGAGTTTCTACTTTTTCGATGCTATCCGTGTGCGCAATTAGGGGATCAAATTTGGGTCGATTCTTTGCTGAATAAATCTTCAGAATGGCCTCCTCATCCAAGGCATTTCCCGCCAAACCATAGACTGTTTCTGTCGGCAGACCAACAATCTCACCCGCATTTAGCAGGCTCTTAGCGAAATCTATGTCTTTACCTATCTCAGCCATTGGGCAAATGTCGGTCGAATTTCTATTTTTACCCACTAGTCAGCTGGACAAGCCAGAAAAAACAAAGGACAATAAACAAATAACAAAAAAAACAGTCATTGAGAATCCTATGTTTTGCAAAAAAAGAGACACTCCTATCCTAAATACGATACTAACCCAACCAATACCATGAATTCAAAAACCAGAAGCACCTTTCGCATGATCTCCATTTTGATTGCGCTGATCGTTCTCTTTATGTATTTCGGACTTATCCCCTTTATTGATGTCATTGATGAATTCTGGACCATGACGATTGCGTATGTGCTGTTGTTGGTGACGATAAAGTAGCTACCTCTCAAAAACCATCCGCCCACCAGTAATCAGCCCGTCGTAGTAGATCCGGTAGATGTACATGCCATCCTTCATGTATTCGCCCTGTTGGTTCTTGCCATCCCAGGACACCACATTTTTCCCTGCATACTGTGGCCCCAAGAAAAGGTTTCTGACGTGCTTGCCAAACATGTCATAGATATCTACTCGCAGGTATTGTGTCTCCGGTATTTCAAATTCTATTCGAGTGCTTTCCTTAAATGGGTTTGGATAGTTATTGGCCACTTTGAATTTACTCCCTTCGGGAGTCGAAGGACTTATCTTTTTGAATCCCTCAATGCTTGTCCGAAAAACGCCATTGCCATGGGTAGCCACCACAAAGGCACCATCCAACGGACGGTAGTCCATCATTTTCACAACTGACTTCCCGATTTTGTCCGCACTTTCCTTCAACCAAACCGTAGCAGCTCCATCAAGATTCTCGGTACTGTACAATCCTGTACTCGTGCCTACAAAATATCTTGTCCCTCCTATCAAGGGCACTACTTCTGCCCAGCGAATACTTGGCCCATTGCCTGTTCCATCGGGAAACTCTTCCAAACTGCCACTTACATCAGAGAAACTCTGCCCAGCATCTGTGGAATGGAAAATAGAAGGGATTCCGTAGTTAGAAAATACGGTTAAAATCTCGGCGCTGTTTTCTGGATTTACAGCAATACTGGAAACATATGCTTCGGAAGGCAAATTCATTTGCCAGATATCGCTCGTCACTTCGTTCCCCATATCTGCTGGATTGTCCACCCGAAACAATTCGCCGAAACTGGTTCCATAATAAAGGTATTTTGAATCATTCGTGACTTCCAGAGCGGAAATTGTACCCTCTGGTTTTTTAGTTGTTTCTATCAAATCCCAATTAACATCAGTTGCTTCCTGAGACCCACTTGGAATCTGCACGAGATTGTTGTTTCTCCAAATGGCATTTCCCCCAGCCAAAAACATGACATTTGAATTATTGGGGTCTAGGACATACGGATTGATAAAAAGATACGTACCTCCAGTGCTGGTCGCGCCACCGGTTGGGTCAATTCTGGCAAAAGATGTGAGTTCCAATTGCTCATTAAATGACAATCGATAAATCTGGCTTTCTTGAAAAGAAAAGTACCAGAACAACCCAAGTGGAACACTTGCCGTAAATGCCCCGTCACCGCCAAGCACACTTGACCAACTGGCATTTTCCTGATCGGATAGATTCATCACACTACCGTTATCCTGTAAGCCACCCAGGATTATATCGGTTTCGTCATTCTTGGGAATATTGATGGTGTAGAATTGGGAGGTCACGTACCCATTATTAAGAGGTGTCCAAAACACTTCTGAAGCGGACGAATTCTGGGTCACATAGAGGCCTCCATCATTTGCAGAGAGCATCTTCTTCGGACTCGATTCAAAGAACAATATGTCGTGCTGATCGGGGTGGTGATTAGCATACAGTGATGCGGTGCTCCCTTCCTTGTATCCGCCGATCCAATCAATGTTGTCGGGGGTTTGAAAACCATCCGTGGAGCGGTACAGATTGGTGCCGCCCAGAAATACCAGATTACTATTGGCCGGGTCTATTTTGATGGTCATGTTGTATCCTGACTGGGTGCTCAACTCACCGATTTCCTCAAAATCAGGAAGGTTAGTGGACAAGTCTGTCCATGATCCATTGGGCGATCCATCAGGATTGACATCAATAAAATCATACTTATATAAAACAGTTAAATCATTCTTGCTTGAAAAAAAGTAAGCCTGATTTCCTTGAGCAGAAATAACCGTTCTGGATAATTTGATTTGATTAATACTAGTAGGAGAAATGTCATACCAATCAGCGCCATTCTCTGACCAATAGTACCCGCCATTAAGATATATCTCATCTGATGAAGTCGTATGGCTCAACGCGGCATAGAAATGGTCAGAACCATTCTTCGCGATTTCTGTGAAAAACGGAGCGGCTGACTGATTCAAATCTGTTTCTGGCAGTAAATCAAAAAGCTCCTCTCCCAGTTCTACAGTCCAAGTAGTTCCTCCATCTTCCGATTTCAAAATTGCACCATAAGCAGCCACCAAAATTTCATCTACATCTGCCTTGTTTTCATTCGTGACGATTCGCCAGATATATTGAAACTGGCTTCCAAAAACTGAAGGTTCAGAATCATTTGTTGATGCCAGCTGACTCCAACTCTCCCCTGAGTCAATAGATTTGAAAATGCCGTCTCCCCTGTAGGGGGCGCCTCCCCCTCTGGGAGAATTGCCCAACAACTCACCCGTACCATAATACCAAATATTTTCTTTTCCAGCTCTAGTATCCTGAGCCAGACTGGTTATGCTGTTTCTGTTTTCGGGATCGGAGGTGCGCATCCAGCTTGTGCCACCATTTGCAGATTTCCAGATCCCACCTGAAATGCCACCAGCGATGATCGTGTTTTCCGTAGCGTCCGACTCATCCAAAGCAACCGCGCGCGTCCTCCCGCCTACATTGAACGGGCCGGCTAATTCCCAGACTTCTTCTTGAGAACCGTCACTTCTTTGAGCCAATAGGACTGATCGTGAGATGTGTGATTGCGAAAACCGCAATTCCTTTTGGCGAATGTTCTTAGGGATTTTACCTGTCTCGGGATTACGGATTTGACTTTGTTCGAATTCCAACCTTGCTTGAGGATTCTCCTTGCTCCCAATGGATCTCTCTGACTCATCGAGTCTCAAAGCAACTCGAGTCACATCAGGAAGAGACGATGATAAAACAGTCGCCAGAGCCAGCCAACCAACCAGTTTCCGCATTACTCGATGATCGTTGCGAGCATATTCTTCTTCTTGGCGATCAACTTGGTTGTCTGTACACCCCGACCATCATTGTTCATATCTCCTTTTCTCACATCCATGTAATAAGAAACAGGGTTTAGTTCTTTGAAAGTGATCCTCCCTTTTTCGTCCGTCGTTCCTGACTGAATAGGGTTTTCACTATTCTCATAATCCGATTGAGTTTTGTACAAAGTCACCGTTGCGCCTTCGACGATATTGCCCAGATCATTTCGGACAGTTACTTGAAGTTTCGTTTTGAGCTGAGCGTTCGACTCGTGAGCCAACACAAGAAATAGGCATACTAAAATAGGTAAGGCTAACTTTTTCATATTTTTAAATTTATCTAATCAAAACTATAGCACCGTATTGTTCTTGCAAACCAGCGGAAGAATCAATTGTGCTTTGGAATTTCATTATGTAGGTATAGGTGCCAGGTGGTAGCAGTTTCCCATCCAACCTACCATCCCAGGTAAATGTCTGATCGACCCCTTTAAACACAGGTTCACCCCAACGGTTACTGATCACAATCTCAAAGGAAGTGACCATGGGATTCGGAATTACTGCAAAAGCATCATTCAACCCATCTGCATTTGGTGTGAACGAATTCGGCGCAAAAATAACTGGCGTACAATCATCTCTCACGGTAATTCTGTCGGTGGTGCAAGTGAACCCGTTGTACAATGTTACCTCATACGTCCCTCTGGTGGTAACATTGAAAATTTGATCCGTGGAAAGGATGGTCGCATCTGGAATCTGCCGCCACTCGTAGGTATTAAATATTCCCGGATTCAAATCAACCCCCGGGCTGGCTGTATTCAAACTACAAAATGTCGCCTCGTCCTCTAACAAAAGATCATCCTCTGTAATTGGTGTAATGATCGCATTGAACTCAGATAAAAAAGAACATGTAGCTGCTGCATTGGTTGCTGTCACCGAATACAACCCCTCCTGAGAAATCGTAATCACGGACGATGTAGAAGCGAGACCTCCGTTCGGCCCAGTCCAAGAATAGGTTACGCCATCAGTAAATGTTGGAATTGCTTCGAGAAAAATTGACCCATTGTCGTCACAATCAGGGGTCGCAGAAATACTCACTTCTAGCAGTTCTTCAACCACAATATCTATTGACAAAGAAGTCACTTCGCAACCCGTCATCTGATCTCTTACAGTCACAAAATACGATCCCGAAGTTTCGGTAGTGAATTGCTGCGTCTGATTGCCACTATTCCATTGGTAGGAGAATGACCCAGAACCTCCCGTAATATTAGCGTTCAGTACCAATTCTCCATCACATGGATCACCCGAAACCTCCGCGACTACTGAGTGTGCTATATTGAAATTGACCAAAATATCTTCCTCACGATCGCAAAGGCCAGCTTGCACAGCCGTGACTGTATAAGTCCCTGATTGATTTACTAAAATTGATTCAAGATTGTTCGCGCTTACGATATTTCCATCCAAAGTTGTCCATAAATAGTTCGCTATACCTCCACTCCCATCGATCACGAATACTGCGCCTGGGTTGTCACACACATCTTGAATCTGGTCAAAAGTAAAGGCCGGCTCACCGGGAAGAAGTGGTATCGTGACCGCAACTTGCTCAATGCAGCCCATCCCTGCAACTTCCTCGATAAACAACGTGTAATCTCCTGGATCAAGATTGGGAACGTCTAGATTTGACAGTATCGAAGGATCAGTTGTTATGTTGACAATCTCCACTCCATTTTGATCTGTGACAATATAGTTGACCATTGCGGGGACAGGCCCTCCAAAAGTTACGGTAATCAATCCATCTCCAGGACAGGCGGCTGCCGGTGTAGAAGCTGCCATCATCGTTGGAGGGTCGTCAACAATCACCAAATTGTTACTCACACAGCCGGTTACATTGTTCGTGACAATGAGCGTGTAACTTCCACCATCCAATCCCAATCCTCCAATCATCGGAAGGGCCATTGGCCCATCTACAGTCGCTGGCCCAAAGGTGGCAAGTCCTGTTAATTCATACGAATAATTACCTGAAGTATTGAAAGTCAGATCAATGCTTCCATCCGTATTTCCACAACCACTCGTTGTATTTGAAACAATGGTGATGTCAGGCAGTTCCAAAACAGTCACCCCAAGGGTATCCCTGCCAACACACATCGTCACAGGGTCAGTGACTGCTACGATATACTCAAAGACTCCTGCTGTGGCTGTGCTAACACCAAGTGTTCTATTATTTCCACTTGCTGCTCCATCGATCGTCCAGACATAGGAAGCTCCTGGGTTATCAGCGTCCAGATCAGGTGGTGCATCGCCTTGGCAATAGACCACATCAACTCCCAAATCGACAGGTGGCCTACCATCTGCCACAAAGGAAAAGGCCGTTTCGGATTGACATCCATTGGCGTCAAACATGATGGCCGTAATGATGGCTGGCTGGGCTACCTGAATACTTCTGGTAGTTTCACCTGTTGACCATAAATACGTGTAATCCGTGCGATCTACCGGCCACATAGATAACGCAATCGGCAGATCGCAAATGACCGTGTCCAATGGAATTTGAGGCTTCTCTGTTTGAGGTGATATGACCACCTGCTGGTTTATCACCGTATCTGCATCGCACCGATTACGCAACACCAATTGCACATTGTAAGTACCCGGTTCTGCATAGACGTGGGTGGTATCTTGGCCATCCACTATCCATCCATCTCCAAAAATCCACTGATACGTTTCGATTGAATTGTCTCTCCCTGTACCTGTGAATCTAGATTCCTGACCGAAGCAACCCACCTGAACCGTGATGGCTGGTTCTTGAGTATTACTCGACTGCTCTTGTGCAAAATTCGGCAGCCCCAGCCGACTAGTTCTTGTCAACAAATCGAACCCCGATGGGTCGAATCCTGCACCCGCATCATCGCCTCCTGGAGAGCCAATGGTGCCCAACATGTTAGAATTGTCAACTGCCATGTAAATGGTGCCATCAGGGCCAAGTTGAAGCGAGCCATATCTTTCTCCTCCAGCATATCCGTCAAACTTGGAGGCTTCTATATCTGCCTCGGCTGTTGGCGCATTGATACTGTCCAGATCGTATTGAATGAGCTTTGAAGTGGCTGATAATGTCGTCAAATACAGTTTGGTGCTTCCATTGGAAAATTCCAGTCCATACACCGGATCAGCTTCCTGTACATCAATTAATCTGGAGTTAGAAACTGCCCCTGTGGTTTGGTCAAAATCAAATAATTCCAAAACGCTCCCTGTCGTTTTGGGCAAAGCCACCCCAACATATTGTGAACCATTGGAAAATTTCATCGAACCCGTACCCTGAATTTCATCAGTAATATCATGGACTTCTCCAGCTGGTGAAAATACGTTTTCGCCAATCCCCTGCCCACTTACGAAATTTGATCTAAAAACATTTGACCCCAACTCGTGCGACATCAGCCAGCCCGGACCAGTGACGGATGTGGCCGTTAGTTTTTCAGTGCTTAAATTATTAATGGCAAGGTTCTTTACCATTACCTGTCCCCGAGCAGAATCCTTTTTCATATCTACAAGAGCCACCTTAGTCTGGTAGGTACCATCACCATATACCTCTTCGGTGGTGAAAATATAGAACAACGTGGTTTCACTTTGAAGTGGCATAATGATCGCAGACTGTGTAGACACACTATCTCCTCCAATACTATCTCCATTCATCATTATTTTATGAGCCTTGTTCCAGACGGTTGAGCCGTTGGTGTAGAAGAGTAAATCACCATTTACATCTGAGACAGAAGCGCACCCCTCCTCTGAGAACATGCTATTATCATCGGTAATCGCTGAGGCACCATTGGTGAAATCTATTCCTGCAAATTCTCCAAAATACCATTGATTATTGACGGTACTCAATACGCCGTATTCGGTCACAATTATTTCATCGTACGCCGGACAACCGCTCTCAATCACTTCCACCCAATAGGTTCCTGCCGTATCCACGCTTATAGTTTGAGTTAATTCACCGGTACTCCATAAATAGTTCCATTGAGATCCAGGTGGAGGTGATCCAGCATCTAGCTGAAGAATTTCGTCGACACAAATGGTGGTGTCATTGCCCAGATCAACCATGGCCGTGTTGGTCAGAATTCCAACATTTTTGGGAAGGCTTGATTGCGAAATACCATTAATGGTGACTGTAAGGGTGGCAGAATAGTTGTCTGCGGCCTGATATCCATAAATGGGCGCGACTGCATTCGATCCACTCCCGTCTCCAAAATCCCAGGCATACTGATGTGGCGATGGATCAACTATGGGGAAAAACTTGGTTTCATCATTCTCGCAGCTATCCAAATACGTGAAATCCAGTGTGTTAAATGTAAACTGATATCCTGCTGTGAACATGGGGAATTGCTGACTATTGAAATCATCATCAAACACCAAACTGTCGTACTGCACCCGATCAAACAAACTGTCTGGTTCATCGATTCGCCCTAGCGTGAAAGGTGATCCTCCATTCAGCTGGTACAAATGATAGATGTTCCCGTCCAAGGCGGTCTGAAGCCCATAGCTTCTAAAAATGGGTGAAAACAAAATGGAATTCACATTGCCGGTAGTGTCTGCAAAATCATATTGGTACAAATCACCCTCCTGAGCTGCCGACCCAAATCTTGAAATGTAAAGTTTGGCGCCATCATTGGACCATTCTAAATCGTAAGCGGATTCGCCCTGCCCATCATCAAAGCCCGTATTGGCCAGCGATTCTTTAAATGTCAAAATTCCTGTGGCAGGATCAAAATCCAAAATACGCACATTTCGATTGGCTGCTTTTGGCGCTACGGCCAACAAAAGAGAATCTGAGTTGAAGCTGAAATGAGCTGCTTCGGTACCTGGGTTCATCGCATTCACAAAATTATAATTGATCGTACCCCCGATTCCGCCATTGTCTATTTGGGTCACCCGATAATCGAAGGTGGTTCTATTCTGAGAAATAAGCCAGAAGGTGATTCCATCACCCGCCTCCACTACAATCATTCCCTCCGAAGGGCTGCCCAATCCAGTTGCTTGTTGTGTACTAGCCACGTCTCCCATAGGAAAAGCCATGGAGCCATTCCCCATAAGGGTGGCATCTACGGTAGCATATTCGATCGCATCAATCCCACTATTCCCAGAATTGGTAAACAAATAATATTGTCCCGGACTCCCGCTAACCGGAGCTGTGACCACCGGCACATTGATAGAAGCATCGCCTCGAAGCACACCAACACCGGTCAATACAGTGTGTGACGCGTCAAATAATTGCTCTCCATCCGAATAGAAAAGCATATTGCCAGTAAACTGGTCGGTAATTACTGCCGCCCCTCCCATTCCATAGGGGGTTGCTTGATTGTTCAGCAGATTGGTGCCACGACCATTCAAATCGAAAACCAGATTTTGGGATGAATTACCAAAATACCAGTTGGTCTCAGTAATATTCTGAGCCGAAACCAGACTTGCTAGAGTGGAAGTACCAATAAAAAGGAAAACGAGGATTGCCCGAATATTATCAATCATTCTTATGTAAGGGTCATTATTCATTCAAATGTCCTGCTAATTAACGAAAGTAAAAATAGAATAAAATTCTAACGCTATTTAGTTCGTTACATTACCAATTCATTTTACTTCGCTCATAATTAATTAATTTCACAGCAAGGATGCAGGTTAGACGATTATTGTGTTTTTCTTTTTTGGCTTTGATATTGAACAATCTTGCTGCGCAAGACCCTCAATTCTCTCAATATTATGCCGCGCCCATGTACTTGAATCCAGCTTTGGTAGGGATCAATCAGAAGGGCAGTTTCGGGATTAATTACCGTAATCAATGGCCAAATATTCAGGCCAACTTTGAGACGTACTCCTTTTATATCGACAATCATTTTGAGGATCAGTACAGCAGTGTTGGGCTGATCTTCACTACCGACCGTGAGGGAATTCTTGGTTTGCAGTCCAATACCATCGGGTTGCAATATGCCTATCAGGTGGAACTTACGCCCCAATGGACCTTCAGGCCCGGGGTAGAGGTGGCCTATAATATTCGGGATCTCAATTTTAGCAAACTAACCTTCGGTGACCAATTCGATCAGAATGGTTTGGTGAATGCCACTTCATTAGAAGGACTGAATACGGGCCTCAAGGCTAACTATTTTGACATCTCCTTCGGTGGCCTGTTTTATAATCCCAATATGTGGCTGGGTGCTACTATTCGTCATATTACCGAACCAAACCAATCTCTCACCGGAGAGATTGCCAAATTGCCCAGATTGATTTCAGTTCACGGAGGCTATCGGATTCCTTTTGCTTCGAGAAATGACAACAGCGAACGGAGCATCACTCCTTCTTTCAATTATCGAACCCAGGGAGATTTTGAACAATTGGATTTGGGTGCATTTGTGACGCTTGATCCGCTATTGATGGGTGTTTGGTATCGCGGTGTTCCAGTGAAAAAAGTAGATGGAGTAGCAAATAGTGAATCCCTTGTTTTTATGATTGGCCTACAGCAAGAACGCACTACGATTGGATATAGCTTTGACTACACTATCTCTGATCTTGGAATAGGGACGGGAGGTGCACACGAGATTTCGTTCACGTATTCGTTTAGCCTCGCCGACCCGAGCAAACCTCCGATAGACGTGAGGCGGTTGAGGTGTCCGGTTCCATTTATTTTCTAATCCATGAATCCCAAACAAATTAACAGCATCGCCACTGTTGGGGTACTCATCTCGCTGGTGCTGAGTGTTTGGTACTTAATCAAGACCTATCAGGCAGGTAACCCCAAATGGTATTTTCTAATTATGTCCTGCGGCATAGCGATTATGCTCACTTATGGTTTCGTGGCGAAGCGGAAGGGCGGTAAAAAACGAAGGAGAAAAAGATAGTTAGCTGGTTGATTGGTTAACTAGTTGATAAGTGAATTAGTTGATTATCAACTGGTTCACTGACAACTAGCAACTGGTTAACTGACAACTTATTCACTCCACATCAAAATCAAAATACCTTTTCGGAAAAGGCTCATCTCTCAACGTATAATGCCACCATTCTTTGGAGTAAGATTTGAATCCGAATTTTGACATTACGTCCTTCAGTTTCTTTCGATTGGCTTTTTGCTCCTCGGTGATTTGATCATACGAATGCCACGATATCTCACCAAAGAAATCCCAACCGCTTCCCATGTCAATCCCCTGTCCAGTTTCTAAATCTAATATGGTCAAGTCTACCGTACTGCCTCGCGAGTGTCCCGAACGACTAGCGACATAGCCCAATTTGAATACATTGGCCTTTCTGGTTTGCGGATAGTATTTAGATTTTGTCAATGTATCGGCAGGAATTTTCGCCCATCTCACGAAATGGTTGACGCCTTTTTGGGGACGATAAGAATCAAATATTTTCAATCCTAACCCCTCCTTGGCCAACTCGCTTTGGACTTTTTTCAATGCTGTTCCGGCTTCTTTTGTAAGTAGAGCAACGGGTTTTTCATACCCATCAATTCTAACCCCGACAAAATTGTCGGTGCTGAAATAGCGGATATCAAGGACAATTGATGGTATCGCTTCCTGGATATTGATGAAATACTCACGGCCAGATTGGGCGTGGATTTGCATCTGAGTAAGCAATAATAGAATGAAGTAAGCTCGTCTCATCGCGTTAAATTCCTCTCGAAGATAGTACAGAAATAATCTAAACCAATTCGAGCCTCTTGACCAGAAAAACAGGCCTCCAATCGTAAAAAATGTGTCGTAAAGAGCTATGATGAAAGTAGTTAACCTACAGAGCTTTAACTCCGTAAAACCACGAATCAAGGCTGACTATGATGCCTACTTTAAAATACGCTTTTAACCATATTGAATCCATCAAAATCCACCAATACATTTGTATTGGAATTAATCTAAGAACTAAAGAGTGAATTATGATTAGTATAGTTATAAGTATTGTATGGGCGATTGCCTACATCTACGTGGATAAATATTGGGAAGTAGATCGAACCTGAAATTTAAGGAATGGTCAACAGCGGTAACATAGAGGATGAAATAGCTTCTTGCTAGACCGCCCTTTACACAATTATGCTGGCGCACGTTTCAGACGCATGACCGTCATCTTTTCGCACCCTCCGCAAGCTACTATTTCAGCGAACATTTTTTTCTTGCCAGCCGCAGATTACAACCGTCATTCGCATGAGTTTCAAACGTACACTCAATGTGGTTTAGTTAGGGTCTGCTGAAAAACTCAAGTTGATTTGTTTTACTATTCTGTTTTGCCCTAAAGCCGGGCAGGCGCCTACTTTCTGTCTTGATACAGAAAGGTACTGTGTTAAAATACAAACTTAAACGGTATTATAATTGGGAATAAACTCCGTGTTGTTTTTCCAAAGTGTATACATCAAGATCAAGAGTT
>Ga0316209_1000809_pt1 | contig 43506 bp, 34 predicted proteins | sample 6monopyrite_MG_FD_204945 | JGI IMG/M metagenome (GOLD analysis project Ga0316209, IMG submission 204945) | Microbial mat bacterial communities from mineral coupon in-situ incubated in ocean water Damariscotta River, Maine, United States -... | ecosystem: Environmental > Aquatic > Marine >...
ATTATTACAGCTCAATCTGTTTGAAAAGCGGGACATTATGGCGCTACTGAGAGGTGACCCGCCCGACAGCAGGCAGCCCAATATTAATCAGTTGGTCTTATTATGAAAGTTAACGGGACAGCAGTGAGGGACTCTATAAAGTGATTAATTGATACTGAGGCTTGATATACGTATTTTACAATTATTGCAAATAACATAGTAAAGAGTCATTTTATGGTAGCTACATGTCTTTTTTTATATGGTATCGTAATACGCTTGTAACAATTATTCGTTTTAATTCTGGTCATGATGATTTTTATAAAAGTAGATTAATGATGGCTGCCAAAATCCTAATTATTGAAGATGAGCCTGCTATCAGCGAAATGATAGAAATTGCGTTGGTCAGAGTGAACTTTGAGGTGACCAAGGCGGAGGATGCTGAAGAGGGAATGGGGTTGCTGGGGGGAATGTTACCAGACTTGATATTGCTCGACTGGATGTTACCCGGAACCAGTGGAATGGAGTTTGCACGCTGGGTGAAAAAAGAACCACTAACGAAGCATATTCCCATCATCATGTTAACAGCCAAAGGCGAGGAAGCCGATAAGGTTAGTGGGCTTGGGGCAGGCGCTGACGATTACATTACCAAGCCGTTTTCTCCACGTGAGTTAATCGCTAGGATAAAGGCAGTGTTACGTAGAAGTGCGCCGCACACAGAAAGTGAAACGATCGAGATTGATAACTTGGTACTTGATACTGCCAGCCATCGCATTATGATCAATGATGAGTCGCTTGAACTTGGCCCAACAGAGTACCGTTTATTACATTTCTTTATGACACATCCCGAGCGCGTTTATAGCCGTAGTCAATTACTCGACAGGGTCTGGGGGAGTAATGTTTATGTTGAAGAGCGTACCGTTGATGTGCACATACGACGCTTACGTAAGGCATTGACGCCTTACGGGTATGAGCGATACGTACAGACAGTACGTAGCGCCGGTTACCGTTTTTCTATAAAGGTTTGACGATTGCGAAATCCTTGGGCATCTGAGCTTTGGCGTCTGCTTGCGCTGACACTAGTCACCTTATTGATGGGCTTACTCACTGGTGAACTATTAGCGACCACACTGATCATCACAATAAGTTATTTTATTTGGCACCTGGTTCAGCTGGTTCGCCTCGAAAAATGGTTACGCACGGGCGGTAGCAGTATACCGCCGATCGGCAACGGTGTTTGGGGTGAGCTCTATTATCATATTTATCGCATGCGCGTACGAAACAGGAAAAGTAAACGTCGTTTAGCCGATGTGATTAGCCGTTTTAAAGAGTCAACCTCAGCCTTGCCGGATGCCGCTGTGGTATTGCGTTCCAGTGGGGAAATTGAGTGGTTCAACGATGCTGCCGGAAATTACCTTGGGCTGAATGCGCCGGATGATATCGGACAACGCCTGATAAACCTGTTACGTAACCCCGCTTTCGCGAACTTTCTTATGCAAAATGATTTTAGTCATTCACTTGAAATGCCTTCGCCTGCTGATGAAACCATGACACTTGAAATAAATATTGTTCCCTATGGCGGAAAGCACCAGAGTCTGATGATCGCACGTGATGTGACACCAATTAAACATCTGGAAAATATGCGTAAAGACTTTGTCGCCAATGTATCCCATGAACTGCGTACTCCATTGACCGTATTGACAGGTACCTTGGAAACGATTGCGGACGCCGACGACAGGGAGACACTTGAAACATGGCGACGTCCACTCAGGCATATGCAACAGCATAATCTGCGGATGTTAAATATTGTCGATGATCTCTTGATGATTTCAAAATTGGAGTCAGATAATAGCCCGCATGAATATTACCCGGTATCGCTCACGGAAATGCTATCAATAATCTATGAAGAAGCGACTGTATTAAGTAATAAACGGCATGAAATTAATCTGAATGTTGCGCCTACTACTTCATTGCTCTGTTTAATGGGGGATGAACAGGAGTTGCATAGTGCTTTTTCAAATCTGGTGGCCAATGCGATCCGCTATTCACCCTCCGGTGGTGAGATTGAGATAAAATGTCAACTGCAGGATGACGAAGTCGTTTTTTGCGTTAAGGATAGCGGTATCGGCATTGCCCCTCAGCATATTCAACGTTTGACTGAGCGTTTTTATCGTGTTGATTTAGGTCGTTCGCGTGCCAGTGGCGGGACGGGATTAGGCTTGGCTATAGTTAAGCATGTGCTTGATCGTCACGGCGCGCGACTGAAAATTAACAGTCAAATTGAACAGGGTAGTGAGTTTAGTTGTTATTTTCCAGCGGCACTCATTTGTACGGCAGAATAAAGATACTGACCTATGTAATAAAACTGTCACGTTTCATTCATATCATTGACACCTGTCGGGCTAATAATAGCAATATCGAATTCGGAACTACTTCCGGTTCACGGGTTAATATCCACAGAGGAGTCATTTTGATGAAATCTAGTACACTCTCCATAGTGCTGGCGGGTTGTTTGACCGCGACGACGACAAGCTCAGTAGTGGCCGCAGGCACTCAGCTTGACCCCAATTTGCCGGTTTATGAGCGTGCAAGCGGCGTCTCTGGCAATCTTTCGAGTGTGGGTTCGGACACGCTGGCTAACCTGATGACCCTGTGGGCGGAAGAGTACAAGCGCTTTTACCCGAACGTGAATATTCAAATTCAGGCTGCAGGTTCTTCGACCGCGCCACCGGCATTGACCGAAGGGACCTCTAATCTGGGGCCAATGAGCCGTAAGATGAAGGGCAAAGAGCTGCAGGCGTTTGAAAAGCGACATGGTTATAAGCCGGTTGCGATTCCCGTGGCAATTGATGCGTTGGCGGTTTATGTCCATAAAGATAATCCAATTAAGGGTATGAGCATTGCAGATGTCGATGCCGTATTCTCTTCAACCCGCAAATGTAAGGGGAAAGAAGATGTAGTCAACTGGGGACAGTTAGGGCTTGATGGGGCGTGGAAAAACCGTGATATTCAGCTGTATGGACGCAACTCTGTTTCCGGTACTTATGGTTACTTTAAGAAGAAAGGGCTGTGTAAAGGAGACTTCAAAAACAGCGTTAATGAGCAGCCCGGCTCCGCATCCGTGGTGCAGTCGGTCAGCGCGTCAATCAACGGCATCGGCTATTCAGGCATTGGCTACAAGACCTCGAGCGTGAAGGCGGTTGCGTTGAGTAAAAAACCGGGTAAACCCTTTGTTGATGCAACCTCGGAAAATGCAGTGTCAGGAAAATATCCGCTCTCCCGTTTTCTGTATGTTTATGTGAATAAGCATCCAAACAAGCCTCTTCAGCCTTTGGAAAAAGAGTTTTTCAAGATGGTGTTATCTAAGGTTGGCCAGGAAGTGGTGGCCAAAGATGGTTATATTCCATTGCCCGCGAAAGTGGTTGAGCGTGAGTTAGCGAAATTACACTAATTTTAGTCCAGTAAGCTGGTCAGACAGACCCTGTCAATTTGGCAGGGTCTTTTTGTTTGTGATGTCTCACGATTAAGTTCATGGTCGACGTCAGAGAACTCTGGTGAGTATCCTGTCTTTATCATTTTTGAGGTGGATTTTGAGGTAGAATAGAGCGCTTTTAATGCCACGGTATATGAGAGGACAGTGATGCAAAGTTCCCATTATGAGCGTCTCGGCGGCGCACAAGGGACGCGTCGTCTGGTGGATCGTTTCTATGACCTGATGGATGCGCTTCCTGCGGCAGCGGGGATTCGCCAGCTGCATCCAGCGAATCTGGATGGCTCACGTGAAAAGCTCTATCTATTTCTTTCTGGGTGGTTGGGCGGACCGGCACTTTATGTCGAAAAACATGGGCACCCTCGTTTACGCGCACGCCACCTATCTTTTGCGATCGGTGAGGCGGAGCGTGATGCATGGATGTTATGCATGTCGCAAGCACTGGATGAGATGGAGCTGGATACGATGCTGTGTGAGCACCTGAAACAGTCGCTCTGGAATACTGCGGATCACATGCGTAATACTCAGCCATAATCTACTTGGTTTTACTGCGAAACTGATGGGCAGTCTGAGCGGCAATCTAGCTATGTGTTATCGATAAAAGATAAACGGACTGATGGTTTGTGTATATTGCAGTTAAGCTTTGGGTAGAATGGCCGTCTAAATGAATACGTTGAAAAGAGAGATACAGACAATGAATAATGAAGTCGTTGATGCAAGAATTACCCCACAAGGGCATCTGGATGTGCTCTCTAGAGTCGAGGTCAGCAAACTGCTAGACCGTAGCCAGAGTGGCCTGTACACCATCTTTCGTAACTGTTCCCTCGCTGTGCTGAATTGCGGCAGCGATATGGATGATGGCAAGGCGTTGCTGGAGCGCTATCCTGACTTTGATATTCGTGTGCTTCAGCAAGAGCGAGGCATTAAGTTGTCGGTCACGAATGCACCCTCGAATGCCTTCGTGGATGGCAAAATGATTAAAGGCATCAGTGAACATCTGTTTGCTGTTTTGCGTGACATCATTTATGTCAGCGATGAAATTCAGGACAATCCAACCTTTGATCTTACCGATTCAGAAAGCATTACCAATGCCGTTTTTCATATTTTACGTAATGCCAATATCCTGCATCCACGCACCACGCCGAATCTTGTGGTTTGCTGGGGAGGACATTCCATCGGGCGACACGAATATGAATATTCCAAGGTTGTCGGTTATGAGATGGGATTGCGTGGTATCGATGTAGGGACGGGCTGTGGCCCCGGCGCAATGAAGGGGCCGATGAAAGGGGCCACCATCGGCCACGCTAAACAGCGAATCGCAGACGGCCAGTACATTGGAATTACTGAACCGGGAATCATCGCGGCTGAGTCTCCCAATCCGATTGTCAACAATCTGGTCATTCTGCCTGATATCGAAAAACGACTTGAGGCCTTTGTGCGCACCGCTCATGGCATTGTGGTCTTTCCCGGTGGCGCCGGTACGGCTGAAGAGATCCTCTATATGTTGGGTATTCTGCTGCATCCGGAAAATAAAGGAATGCCCTTTCCTCTGGTATTTACGGGGCCGGAGAGCGCGCGTGCCTATTTTGAACAGATTGATCAGTTTATTGGTTTGACGCTGGGTGCGCAGGCGCAGGCGTGCTATCAGATTATTATTGATGACCCCGTTCAGGTTGCACGTGAATTAGTCACTGGCATTGAAGCGGTACGTCAATACAGGGTCGAAAAGGGCGATGCCTATTACTTTAACTGGCTGTTGAAGATTGCGCCTGAATTTCAGCGTCCCTTTGCACCGACGCATGAAAACATGAGTGGGTTGGCGTTGCATAAAAATCAGGAACCTCATCTGTTGGCGGCCAATCTGCGGCGTGCCTTTTCCGGGATTGTTGCCGGCAATGTAAAGGATGATGGCATTCGTGCGATTGAAGAGCTGGGACATTTTGAGATTCGCGGAGATGTCGAAATTATGGAGCCACTGGATGCGCTGCTTAATTCATTTGTCGCGCAACAGCGAATGAAACTTCCGGGGAGCACTTATACCCCTTGCTATAAGATTATTCGTTGATGCCTGTACCTTTTTCACTCCCCGGTGGGATGAGTGCCGAGCAGTTTTTAGCCGAGTACTGGCAGAAAAAACCGTTGCTGATCAAGACGGCGTTTCCCGCTTTCGAGACACCGCTTTCGCCGGATGAGATCGCCGGCATGGCCTGTGAAGAGGGCATTGAGTCTCGACTTATTCTTGAGCAGGGTCTGGATAAGTGTGAGCCACAAAAGTGGCAGCTGATGCATGGCCCATTTGATGAAGCGCTGTTTGCAGAACTACCAGAGAACCATTGGGCACTGCTGGTTCAGGAAGTGCACAAATATGTCCCGCAACTGGCGCAATTACTCGAGTCGTTTCGCTTCATTCCCAACTGGCGGATTGATGACATCATGGTGAACTATTCACCTGTCGATGGTTCGGTGGGGCCGCATGTCGACCAATATGATGTCTTTCTATTGCAGGGATTGGGGCGTAAACGCTGGCAGATTTCCACCGCTGATGTGAGTGATGCCGCGATGGTGGCGGGGATTGAGCTGCAAATCCTGGCTCAGTTTGAAGCAGATGAGAGCTGGGTGCTGGAACCGGGTGATATGCTCTACCTGCCACCAGGTGTAGCGCATCACGGTGTCGCGCTGGATGAGAGTTTGGCCTATTCTATCGGTTTTCGTGCCCCGGCTGAGAGCGACTTGATCACCAGTTTTATTGATTATCTGGCGGATGAGCGGCTGCCTGTCAGCCACTATCGTGATCCTGATCTGACGTTGCAGCAGCATCCCGGTGAAATCAGTGCTGTGGCCTTGCAACGTGTGCGTGAAATTATCACCAACATGCCGGTGAGGGATGAAGACATTGCACGCTGGTTTGGACAGGTCGTCACAGAATCGAAGAGTGGTGACCGGGTGGAGCCGCAATTGCAGCCTCTGAGCGTGACAGACTTTGTGGATAGGTTTCAGCAGGGTGAAGCGTTATGGCGTTGTGAATTGAGTCGTTTTGCCTGTGTTGATCAAAATACTATCGTATTGTTGTTTGTGGCGGGGCAAATAGAAACGCTGAGCGATACTATGAAAGCAGTCGTTTATCGGTTATGTGATCAGCGTGTTCACGTTTGGGCGGAATGGGAGGTACTGCTTCGCTCTGGTGATAATAGTGCACTGTTGTGCCGCCTGTATAACGAAGGGCACCTCTATTTTGAAAATGATCAGCATTGAAGTCGTCGATTGGCAGGTCGTACAGACATCAATATCACAGATTCGAGAGGCCGTCTTTATCGAAGAACAAAATGTCCCCGTTGAACTAGAGTGGGATGGGCTTGATACGCACTGTACGCAATTATTGGCACTGAAGGGGGCGGTGGCAGTGGGTACCGCGCGCATGACCGTGACGGGAAAGATAGGCCGCATGGCGGTGTTAAGGCCGTGGAGACGACAGGGGGTTGGCGGGCAGTTGTTATCGAAGCTGATCTCTGTCGGGAGAGCGGCGCAGTTGCCGTGCGTGACATTAGATGCACAGATCACGGCAATCCCTTTTTACCAGCACTTCGGTTTTAAGGTGGTCAGCCAATCATTTATAGACGCAGGCATTGAGCATCGGAGCATGGCATTATTGCTTGAATAAAAACTACTAAATCACTTTTGTTTGATATGGAGTTAGTCACTGTGAAGAGGCCGCTAAAAAATGAACAATGCCCATTAGAAACGAGAAGCCAGCGCTGAATCGCTTTCTGATTGAGTTTGAGAAGCCGTTAGCCCCTCATATTTAGAAGCGGCTGTGACACAGATTGATTGGCTGTTTCGATGCCTACGCATTATCTAAACAGTATCATGCTTTATTTTGTGTATTTGACTATCGAAATGCTCCCATACTTATGAAAGTATAAGTCTACGCATCACAAATTATCAGCTCAAAGTAGAAATAAATCAATTTTAGATAAAGTTCCACATTTAAATACCGATAATAGGTTTAATCATTGCGGCGCATAATAAAGGTATATTTAATGTAAAATATGGCTTAATTTGAGCGTAACTAATTCAATCAATTAAAACTCGTCAAATTTTATCAAAAAATAGATTTAAACTGAAATAATTAAATAATACTTATGTATCATAATATCTAAGATCATTAATTTAACACCCGGTACTAATAGCAATAAATATAGGTAGATAATATGACATTAACATCACATCCCTCTGAAGATGGATCAGCAATCACAATATCCATCGATGGTAATTTCGATTACACGCTATATAAAGGTTTTAGAGATGCATATCAAAAAGGGCTAAGTGAGGGTGTTACAAAGTTTATTTTAAACCTTTCAAAAACGAAGTACATGGATAGCTCAGCATTAGGCATGCTGCTTGTACTAAAAGATCGTTCAGACTATGGAAATATAACTGTAACCATAAAAAACTGTAATAAAGAAATTAAGAATATACTTGCAATATCTAATTTTGAGAAATTATTTTCAATTGAATAATTTAGCAACATATAAATGAGTACACCAATCGATAACGATACCTCCACAGAAGATAAGGGTGGAGTCCAGCCGCCTATTCATCACACAAACAATATATCAATATTAATTGTCGATGATGACAAAACAAACAGGCTTATTCTATCCACGTTAATTAAAAAACTAAATTATGACGTCATTTCCGCAGTCAATGGGCAAGAGGCAATAAACATATTTGAAAATGAGAATCCTGATATTATTTTGATGGATGTCATGATGCCGATTATGAATGGTTATGATGCTGCTACCCAGATTAAGTCCCTCTGTCATGATGTCTTTGTGCCAATCATATTTCTGACTGCCATTACAGATGAGAATGCACTTGCTAAGTGCATTGAACACGGTGGCGACGATTTCATCACCAAGCCTTACAACAGGATAATCATAAAAGCAAAAATAGATGCCATGATGCGTGTCCGTAACTTATACAACAAGATCTCGGATAGTAAATCAGAATTACAGCAACACCATAACCGGCTGCAACGGGAACACGAAATATCAAAAACGATTTTCACTAATATTACTAAGCCCAATAATCTGAATATTGAGAATATTAAATATATTTTAAAACCAGTATCAATAACTAGCGGTGATATATTGCTTTGCTCTCGTACTCCATCAGGTGGCATTCATGTAATGCTTGGAGATTTTACTGGGCACGGGCTTTCAGCTGCCATTGGTGCTATTCCCGTCTCTGAAACATTCTATAACCTTTCATCAAGTGGGTATTCTATTGGAGACATTGTCTTCAACATCAACAAAAAACTAAAAGAAACGTTACCCCCTGGTTTTTTCTGTGCTGCATGCATTATTGAGGCTGATGAATCCTTTAGAAGCGTTGCTGTTTGGAATGGTGGAATTCCAGATGTTATTATTACATCTGATCATGACAATCCTATTAAAATACCATCTAGCCACCTCCCGCTTGGTATTCTTAATAATGACGAATTTGACAGAAGTGTTATTTTTACACAGCTCTCTCACAACAACAAAATTTACTTAGTGTCAGATGGAATAGTAGAAGCGATAAACAGTGATGGACAAATGTTTACGCAAGAAAAATTAGAATCTGTTTTATATAAATCAAAAAACTCCAAAGAATCGTTTACTCGCATTAAAGAGTCCATTGAAAAATTCTGTGGGGGTACAAAACAAAGAGATGACATCACTCTAACAGAAATTACAGTATGTCCACTAGATACGCTTAACAGTGGTTCAAAAATAATTGAAGGTTTATATACTGCTCCCGCTAAATGGAATTTATCTATAAAGCTAGAAGCTGAGGCACTGCAACATACGAATCCCTGTCCGCTTCTAATTCAGTCTATTATGGAGATTCAAGGAATATCTGAGCACCGAGAAAGAATTTATACTATTTTATCAGAATTGTTTTCTAATTCACTTGAGCACGGGTTACTTGAATTAAACTCTTCAATTAAAAATAATTCACAAGGGTTTCTTGAGTACTATAACTTGCGTGAATCTTCATTATCCTGCCTCACTGACGCACATGTAAATATAAGAATAGATCACGCGCCAGTAGATTCAGGTGGGAAATTAACCATTACAATCGAAGACTCGGGATCCGGCTTTGACGTGTCAAAGTATAATTCAAATTTACCGGAGAATACCAGCTCATATGGGAGAGGAATCAATCTTGTGAAATCACTCTGCTCTATACTAAAATACTCAAATAATGGGAAAAAGGTAGAAGCAGAGTATTCCTGGAATATTAAAAAATAGTTCTTCACAATGTAATCCCCTCATTAATAACCGAGGTTAAAAATAGAGATTAAGCCGCATTGAGTAATTGCCTGGGAGGTACCCCGCCAATTTAGATATGCGTAAATTCGAATTATTGTATGTTCAAAGCCACTGCGTGGCCAATAATTGAGCATGCTCAATGCTGTTAAACAGATATAAATCTAACCATTCATGCCTCGCTGTCCGATTAAAACGCTCAATATAAGCATTCTGAGTAGGTTTGCCGGGTTGAATATAAAGCAGTGTAATCTGCTGCGCCATCGCCCAACCCCTCAGTGTCTGGCTGATATATTCCGGGCCATTGTCACATCGAATGGCGTAAGGTTTTCCGCGCCACTCAATGATCTGCTCCAATGAGCGAATGACCCGGGTACTGGGTAATGACAGGTCCACATCAATGCCCAACCCTTCTCGGTTGTAATCATCCATCACATTAAAGGTTCGAATACAGCGCCCATCGCTTAATGAGTCACTCATAAAATCCATTGACCAAACCTGATTAATGGCATCAGGGACACTCAGCGCTTCTGGTTTTTCGCGCTTGAGGTAGTCATGTCGTAGTGTAACGAGTTCATTTATGAACTAGGTTATACGGAGACGTGACGGACGCAGGACAGTCGGGGAAAAAGGAATCAGTTATCGCGTAAGTGAGTGAATTATCGGCATGGACGCCGAATAATTTTTAGCGAAGTAGCGACACAATCGAAGTTAGACTGTCGTTTATCCCGACACTTCCTTAAAGGTATCGCTGGCGGCGAGATTAATCTGTTGCTCGCAGCAATGGCATGGAACTTGACGCGGTGGAACTCGCCTTTTTGGTGTTATTTTTACCAGTATTATTAGCGGCCTCCCCATTGCGAAGGGGCGTGTCAGGGTTATATTCGAATGAACCGCCACACGTTGATAATAACCTGGCATTCTGAGTAATACGAATGTGTTGCTACGCGGTAATGAGCCTGTTTCAGGGGCGATTATTTACAGCCATCAAAACGACTGTACGCTTTTGGTGCATGCCCGGATTTTAATGTACACACATTACGCACTATCGCGTTTCAGTTGGTCAGTGTGTAAATACAGAATCTGCCATAAAATTCATTAAAAATAGTCACTTAATATGTTTTTTGATGATTGGCACAGCCATTGCTATGACAGAGTATGAGTTTTCCTGTGTGGCAGCAATGAGATACCCAATGCTGCCGCATTACAAACAAGCGCTGTAATGGCGTACCGCATCATGGCAACGAAGCCATAGCAGGGAAGCGGCCTGCTATGGTTTTTTATTTTGAAGTATCGATAGAGGAGTCATTCATGTTCATAAGTAAACTTCCCAGAAAGCATCTGCTTACCCTGTTGGCTGTTGTGGCATTGCTAACCGCCGCGCCGTATTCAGCCGCTAAGGCCGAAAGTGGAGTGAACAAGGCGCTGGCGGAGGGTACCGGTTCTGCAAGCCTGCGTTATCGCTATGAAATGGTTGACCAGCAGAACTTTACTAAAGATGCACTGGCATCTACCGTGAGAACCCGAGTGGGGTATAACACGGGTGATCTTTCTGGGCTTAGTGGTTATGTCGAATTTGAAGATGTTCGTGTCGTCGGCTCCGAGCGCTATAACAGTACCGCTAACGGCTTGACTATGTATCCCGTGGTGGCGGATGTTGAGAGCACCGAACTGAATCAGGGCTTTCTTTTATATAAAGGCGGCGCAGAGACGACACTGAAGGCGGGTCGTCAGCGAATCATCTTTGATAACGCCCGTTTTGTTGGTAATGTGGGCTGGCGTCAGAATGAACAGACCTTTGATGCGCTGATTGTGAGCAACCAGTCACTGCCTGATACTGAGGTCAAATTTGCCTACCTGAGTAACATTAATACTATTATTGCAAAAGATGTAGGCCTCAAGGGTATCCTGTTGAATGCTACCTATAGCGGCCTGAGTGCAGGCAAGCTCACCGGCTATAGTTACATGCTCGATTATGATAACGCCACTATTGACTCACAGACGCTTGGGGTACGATTTAGTGGTAAGCATAAAGCGGGTGATGTCGGCATTCTCTACACCGCAGAGTTCGCTACACAGAGAGATTACGCCGATGCGCCGAGCATGATCGGTGCTGATTATACCCTGATTGAAGGTGGCATCGATATGGCAGGCATCACTGCCAAGTTAGGTTATGAGGTCCTTAGTGGTGATGGCACCTACGGATTTCAGACCCCGCTTGCAACCAAACACGCCTTTAACGGTTGGGCCGATAAGTTTCTTGCGACACCAGTATCCGGGCTACAAGATACCTATATTTCGGTAATGGGCAAGGTCGCTGGGACAAAACTACTCGCGATCTATCACGACTTTAGCGCCGATCAGGGCAGTGCAGATTATGGTTCAGAGATTGATTTACTGGCAGCAAAAGAAATCGCTAAACACTACACCGTCGGTGTTAAATACGTGAGCTACAATGCAGATACCGTCTCGCTCGATACCAACAAATTGTGGTTGTGGGGGCTGGCGTCATTTTAGTTTGAGTGGGTACTTGATGAGCGATTAAAAACCTTATTAATTCAACATTTCGGACATAGCGAAGCGAGGGCCAGGAGTTAAGCAATTCTAAATGTAGATGTTGCTGGATGCCGCTATGCGGCGGAATGACAACTAAGGCTTTGATTAAGGTTTAACATAATGAGGGTATTTATGGTGATAGATTATTTTGATTTCTTTGAAAATCGCGAGAATATTTTTGTCATTTTTTTAATCGTTTGAAGCAGTTATGCGGAAGTTTTCGGTTAGTTTTTCGGCATACTGATTGTGTCGCTATCCCGGTGACTGTACTGAAACCTGTGTGACTATTCACAGCCGCTTAAGTTAGGCAGAGTAAAGAAGGAACAGCGAGAATAACCGCTGTCCCTTGCGCCGAATGACTATCCGGTATTGCGCATTCCCGCCGCAATAGCATTGATAGAGCGTAGGAGTGGGTCAAGCCATTGTTGACGTTCTTCATCGCTGAGTGAGGTATCACGAAAACGCTGTAGTAACATTACCTGGATATAGTTGAGCGGATCGAGGTAAGGGTCACGGCGACTTAGCGACAGCGCCAGTCTTGGGTTATCAGCCAGCAACATCGTGGTATCCGCGGCATTAAGAATAGATTCAACGGTACGGTGAAATTCAGCATCGACCATGGTTGAAATTTGGCGTGCCAGCCCTGCATTCTCACATAAGGTGGCATATTCTTTCAGGATTGCGGTATCCGCTTTGACCAGCGCCATTTGTGTGTTGCTCATGAGGGCGCGAAAGAAGGGCCAGTTTTGATACATTTCTTGCAGTTGTTCGCATTTCTGTGGGTCATTGTCACTCCATTCTTTGAGTGCGGATCCTATGCCGTACCATGCCGGCAAGGTGTGGCGTGACTGTGACCAGCCGAAGACCCATGCAATGGCACGGACGGATGACTTAGAACGGTCTCCTTTTTTACGATGGCTGGGGCGTGAGCCGATATTCATCATCGAGATCTCGGTGACAGGCGTGGCCTCATAAAAGTAGTCGAGGAAGCCAGGGGTGTCATCGACCAGCGTGCGATAGGCCGCTTCGCCATCTTCTGCGATCTGTTCCATGATCGTTTCATAGCTTTCTGGCGTTGGCGTAGGGGCTTTAATAATGTTTTTACTGGCTTTGATCAGCCCGGTAACGCCCATCGTCAGTTCGTAAATTGCGGTCTCTTTATTACTGTATTTATAGGTGACCATTTCACCCTGTTCGGTGAATTTGATCTGCCCTGTAACGGTACCCTCTGGCTGCGATAATATCGACTCATGAGTCGGGCCACCGCCGCGCCCGATGGTGCCGCCGCGCCCATGAAATAGACGGCATTCAATGCCGTGACTCGAGGTCAGAGCGATGATTTTTTGTTGTGCTTTGTAGAGGCTCCATGAGGAAGAGAGAATACCGCCATCTTTACATGAATCGGAATAACCGAGCATGATCTCCTGCACATTACCTGCACTCTTTAATAGTTCTCGGTAGGTGTCGGTGTTGAGCAGTGATTTCATCACATGTTCGATATGACGTAGATCTTCGATGGTTTCGAACAGCGGGCTGATCTGGATATGACAGAACCATTCGTCCTGCGCAGTCTTACCGACAAGGCCGGTGTGCTGGGCGAGGAACATCACTTCCATAATGTGGCTGGCGGTGTGTGTCATGGATATGACATAACTACCAAAGGCATTGGCACTGATCTCATCGCGCATGTTTTTCATCACGTCGAACACTTCGAGCGTTTCACGGGTGCTGTCACTCAGCGATTTACGGTCGACTGTCAGCGGTTCATTTTCGAGATGCTCACTGAGTAAACGCATCCGCTCACGCTCACTGAGCGCGATGTAGTTGGGGTTGCTGGTTCTTTGTGAAAGAATCTCGGTGACCGCATCGCTGTGACGCGTCGATTCCTGCCTTAAATCAAGGCTGACAAGGAAAAAGCCAAAGGTTTCGGCAAGACGAATCATATCCTTGAGCTCACCGTCGGCGATGTTTTTATCACCGTGTGAGATTAATGAATCACGGATCAGGTGCAGGTCATTAATAAAATCTTCATCCGAATGATAGCCGTCTTCAGGGGTTTGGGTGTCCTGCGTGTTATAGAGGCGGTCGCGTACGGCCCACAGGTTGCGTTCGAGGCGGTAGCGCATAATATGAATTTTTCTGCGATAGGGCTCATTTCTGTAACGATCTGAACTATCGGAAAAGGCGTTGGCCGCATAATGGTCGTCGCTATCGAGACTTTGCTGGAAGGCGTCGTTCGGGGTGCAGAGCTGGGATGAGTGGGTCAGGATCTTGGCCAGTGAACTGAGGCGCGGCAGATACTCTTTCAGGATCGCCTTGGCATGGAGATTAACCGCAGAAATGGTTGTTTCTGGCGTCACATTGGGGTTGCCATCTCGATCACCGCCCACCCATGAACCGAAGCGAATGAAACTGGGAACGGTGATGGGGTTGCTCTCGCTGGCGTAGATTTTATCGCATGACTTTTCAAAATCGCGGTACATCAACGGCACGGCTTCAAACAGACTTTCCTGAAAATAGAAGATACCGTGGCGAATTTCACTGGTGACTTTTGGACGTTCAGTGCGGACTTCATTGGTTTTCCACAGAATCTGGATTTGGCTTTCCAGCATATTAAGAATATCTGCGCGCTCTTCGCGCGTGGGGCGTGATTCATCCAGTTGCTGACTGGTGACGAAGATGCGTCGTAGCGCTTCAAGGATGGTGCGGCGCTTCGATTCCGTTGGGTGTGCCGTAATCACTGGAATATAGGCCAGCTTGTTAAAAATGGTCTGTAGCTGATCGGGGCTGACGCCCGCGTCACTAAAATCCCGCAGTGCTTCTTCAAAAGAACCTGTGCAGAGGATGCCACCTCGGCGCTTCTGTTGGCGGCGTTGTTGGTATTGATGGGATTCTTCCGCGATATTGACCAGGCTGAAATAGATGCTGAAGGCACGTACCACGTGGGTGAGGATTTCAGGGTCGAGCTTACGCATCATGCGTGCAAGCTGCTCATGTTTTTTGGGGTTATGCTCTTTGCTGAGTCGAATGTATCCTTTGCGGAGCGTTTCGACGGCAACTAGGACACGCCCCCCTGCCTGTTCATGCAGAATATTGCCCAGCAGATTACCAAAGAGTTTTACGCGCGCACGCAGTGCTTTATCACTAACCATGATGTCTCTTATTTATATTGATCGGCAAAGTGCCCCGAAGGAGCATTATTGAGTCTAAATTGAGCGCGTATTATACCTGATCATTACTCTTTCCCCGCATTTCTATCGTTTTCTTATATAAATCAATATATTGCTTGGCAGTTTTGCGCCAGCTACAGTCTTGTTGCATGCCGTGGACGGCGATTTTTTTCCACGCCTTGGGCTGCTGTTGATAGAGTGAAATGGGGCAAATGAGGGTTGAGAGGAGGGAGGAGGCGTCGTTGAGATCGAGTAGAAAGCCACTGGCCGTATCGTTGGCGAGTGATGCTTCGTTGGTGTCGATGACACTGTCGGCGAGTGCGCCGCAGTTGTTGACGACAGGGACAGTGCCATAGCGCAATGCCATGCGAGTATGGCTGGCACAGGGGGCGAAACGTGATAGTGACAGGTAAATATCGCTCCCGCCAATAATCATGTGCGCGAGCCGGTTGTCATCACGCACGTGCGCTGCAATTTTTTCTGAATGGTTGAGACAGATATCGCGTAATTGGGAGATGTAGGCCATGTCGGCTTTGCCGAGCAGGATGATTTGTAACTCTTGCTGCAACAGGGCTGGGAGGATCTCCAGCAGCAGTTCAATGCTGTTGTCATCGTTCAGATCGCTAATGATGCCGATCAGGCAAGATTGCTCACGTGGCGGCAGGTTGAAGGCCCGCTGCAATGCGAGTTTGCTGAGTACTTTATCGTCGAGTGTGTGGCTGTTGTAGCTTCTCGCGAGAAGCTTGTCTTTGGCCGGGTTCCACTGCTGATAATTGATGCCGTTTAGAATGCCGGAGAGATTCGGTTGGCGTTGCTGTAACAGGCTGTCACAGCCATCGCCGTGAGTGCTGGCGCAAAGTTCTCGGGCATAAGTGGGGCTGGTGGTGCTGATGTTATCTGCATAGCGCAATGCCGCTTTGGTGAAGCAGAGCTGGCCTTCTGTGAGAATCGAGGTATCTGTGGCGAATGACGACGGAAGTCCCGCGTGTGTCATCTGTTCGAGCGATAGACACTGCTGTTCATCAGGATTATGAATGGTGAAGAGTGTCGCGATAGCGTGATCACGCTGAGCAAGCAGGGCAGGCACTAGCCCCGTTTGCCAGCCATTGCAGTGTACTAACTGTGGTTGCCACGATAGAGTGGTTTCACCACGAGCAATGATGGCGACCACTTGGCAAAAGTAGGCAAAGTAGACGTTGTTGTCATCAGGCCCAGCGGTAGCGGGAATAACGGCTAGCAACAGTTTAACTGAGCTACCGGGTAGTTTGGCTTCAAGTAGCCGCACCGGTGAAGCGAGCCCGTTAATTTTGATTTCGGCGCATAATGTCGTATTGCCAATAACATCTAGTAAAGAAGGGCTGCCTGGAACTATCACATAGATGTGGCGTCGGAGGGTTTTTATCGCGGGGGGAAGTCGCATGGTCATATCGGAAATGCGGCTGATCGGCTGTGGTGGCGCGATTTCGCTGGTCGCAAAGAGGACATTGTGGATATTCATGCGGTATAGTTAGGCCTGTAGTCTATAATGTGGGTTATTGTGATCGCAGTGTTGAGTTTTTTAATTTAATCGCTTTCGCCGCCAAGTTATTAAAGGGTATCGGTATTTTTTCCCTGGCATTTAGAAAAAATATAAAATAAAAAAGGAAATGTGGATGAGATTTGTTCTAATTGGTCTGGAGGGGATGGCAGGGAACATGGCGCGCAGGTTACGTCAACAGGATGTAGAGGTGGTGGTGTGTGATGAAGATGCTGCACGGGGTAAGCAGTTGGCTGACGAGTGCGGGGTGGTTGCGACCACTTCTGTAGTCGCGGCGCTGAGGAAATTACCGGCGGATGCGCCCAAAATTGTCTGGCTGATGTTATCGGACAACGCAGCGGTCGATAAAGCGATTAAAAACTTGGCCAGCCGTCTTTCGCTAGGCGACATTGTAGTCGATGGCACCCATTCGAATTACCATGATAGTCAGCGTCGCGGCGCGCTGCTGTCGCAGAGTGGTGCCTGGTTGGTGGATGCCGGCATCATTGATGGTGGCCGCGGGCAGGCGCAAGGCTACTGCATCACCGTAGGCGGCGAGCGTGATCATGTGAAAACAGTTGAACCCTTATTGCAGGCGTTGGCCGCTGATAATGGCACTGGCTGGGCGCATGTCGGTCTGCTGGGCGCCGGTCACTTTGCACGGATGGTCCACAGCGGTATCGAATCGAGCGTGCGTCAGGCCATTAGTGAGGGCTTTGCATTATTGCAGGGGAAAACGAGCTTTTCATTTGATCTCTCAACGGTTGCCAATACCTGGATGCAAGGCTCTGCACTGGGTGGCGAGGTGCTAGATGATGAGCTTGCGAAAGCAAAGTCTGATACGTCTGCGTCGGCTGATGCGCAATTACCCAATTATGATGAGGTGCGCTGGAGCGCCATCGAGGCGGTTGAGCAAAATGTTGCAGTGCCCGTGATCTCGGCGGCGTTACAGTGCCGCACTGGTAATCGGAATGTTTAATTAATCTCGTTGCAGCGCGTGTATTCCCAGTAACGATTTCCGTGTCTGTATTTCAGGCGAGTGCGATTGGCGCTCGCTTTGTTTGTTATGGAGAGAATTATTGCTCAACAGGCTAGTCATATGCGGCGCAGCTGTTTACACTGGTTGCTTTAACGAGTTTGATTAAGATGTTGAAAAGGCTGTTTTTATAATGGGTGCATCGGTCCTTGACGCGATTCTGGTGTTGCTGGCGGTCGCGGTGATTGCTGTCGCCGTGTTTCGCAGATTCAATCTGCCGCCCATCCTTGCCTACCTGTTTGTGGGGATGCTGGTGGGGCCCTACGCACTCAATTGGATCCCCGAGAGTGAAAGCACCCGTTTTCTTGCCGAGTTCGGCGTTGTGTTTCTCCTCTTTACCATCGGTCTTGAATTCTCACTGCCACAACTGATTGCGATGCGTCGCGAGGTGCTGGGGCTGGGCGGCGCACAGGTAGCGTTCACCTCGTTAGCTGGCGGTGGCATTGCGTGGCTGTTTGGCATGCCGCTGATGGCCGCGGTGGTGATCGGTGGCATTTTGGCGATGTCGTCGACCGCGATTGTGATTAAGCAATTGACCGAGCAATTGGAAGTCAGCTCGCGCCACGGTCGTCTATCGATAGGTGTGCTGCTGTTTCAGGATGTGGCGGTGATCCCGTTTCTGATTTTGATCCCTGTACTGGCCAGCGATAGCGATACATCCGTCGCGCTGGAACTCGGTGCCGCACTGCTCAAAGGGGTCTTTGTGATTGGTGCGATGCTGGCCATCGGTCACTGGTTGTTGCGCCCACTGTTTCACATTATCGCGGCGCAGCGCTCGTCAGAGCTATTTACATTGGCAGCGTTACTGTTTGCACTGGCGGCGGCATGGTTGACCCATCTATTCGGCCTTTCATTTGCATTGGGTGCCTTCATGGCGGGTATGTTGCTGGGTGAGACTGAGTTTCGTCATCAGGTCGAGGCCGATATTCGCCCGTTCCGAGACGTATTACTCGGGCTATTTTTTGTCACGATCGGTATGTTACTCGACCTCTCGGCGTTACCTGGCATTATTCATTGGGTACTGTTGTTAGTGGTAGCGATCATCTTTTTTAAAGTGGTGCTGGTGACTGTGTTGAGTCGATTGCTGGGTGCAGAGCCGGGCATCGCATTACGCACCGGTATTGTGCTGGCACAGGGGGGTGAGTTTGGTCTGGCGCTGTTGACGTTGGCGTTGGTTGAAGGCGCACTGGCACCTGAAGCGAGTCAGACAGTGCTGGCGGCAATCATTATTACCATGTTACTGAGTCCTTTTCTCATCTCGGCCAATGGCGCGATTGCGAAGTGGCTGTATGCGGGCAGTTATCTGCGTAACCGTGAAAGTCAGGTGATTGAGATGGAAGGGCATACCGAAAATCTTGATCAACATGTTGTGATCTGTGGTTATGGCCGGATTGGACAGAATATAGCGCGCTTTCTTGATCAGGAAGATGTCAACTATATCGCGCTTGATCTTGACCCAGTGCGGGTGCGCGATGCACGTGCGGCGGGTGAACAGGTCTTTTATGGCGATTCGACACACATTGAAAACCTCGGTGCCGCAGGCATCGGGCGCGCCAAGGTGCTGGTGATTAGCTTTGACGATATCTCGAGAACGATGAAGATCCTGCAACAGGTTAAGCGCCTATGGCCGGATCTGCCGGTGCTGGTGCGCACCCGCGATGATGCCAATCTGGATGCGCTGCAACAGGCCGGTGCGACTGAAGTGGTGCCGGAGACTTTGGAGGCGAGTCTGATGTTAGCATCACACTTGCTGTTGCTGCTCAATGTGCCGGTCTCGCGCATTGTGCGTAACGTGCAGGAAGTGCGCAGTACGCGCTATCAAATGCTGCGCGGCTTTTTCCACGGGCAAGAAGCTGAATCACTGGAGGAGGCGACAGCCTTTCGCGAACGTCTGCAATCAGTGGAGCTGCCCGAGGGCGCTCACGCCGTGGGTTGTGCGCTGGGCGCTTTGAAGCTACAGGACTCGGACGTCATCGTCACGGCGGTGCGTCGTGGCGGTATCAAAGGACACCAGCCCGAGCCAGATATGGTGCTGCAGGCCGATGATATTCTGGTGCTTTACGGCACACCGGAAGACCTTGCGCATGCAGAAACGCTACTATTGCAGGGTTAAATGATGGGTGCTGTATGCGAATCGCATTAGGGATTGAATATGATGGTGCCAACTTTTGCGGCTGGCAGGTACAGGCGCAGGGGCGTACGGTACAGGGGTGTGTTGAGCAGGCGCTAGCACAGGTCGCCAATCATGAGTTGCGCGTCTTCTGTGCCGGGCGTACCGATACCGGCGTGCATGCCACCGGGCAGGTGGTGCATTTCGAGAGTGATGCGGTGCGCAGTGATCGTGGCTGGGTTCGCGGCGCCAATGCCCATCTGCCGGATGATGTCGCGATTGTCTGGGCCAAGCCGGTCAGTGAGGAATTTCACGCGCGCTTTTCGGCGCAGCGCAGACGTTATCGCTATGTGATCTATTCGCGCCCCGTAAGGCCGACATTTTTGGCGCGACGGGTCACCTGGGAATATCGTTCACTCGATATCGAGCGGATGCAGGCGGCGGCGAACCATTTGATCGGTGAGCATGATTTCTCATCCTATCGTGCCTACGGCTGCCAGGCGAAGAGCCCGCTGCGCACGGTGCATGCGTTGCAGCTGAGTCGCTCCGCGGGCGGCGAATTTATCATGCTGGATATCGAAGCCAACGCCTTTCTGCACCATATGGTGAGGAATGTGGTGGGGGTACTGTCGGCGATTGGTGCCGGTGAACAAGCGGTTGACTGGTCGCGTGAAGTGCTGCAACAGCGAGACCGTAAACTTGGTGGCGTCACTGCCCCGCCGCATGGCCTGTATCTGGTTGGCGTTGAATATCCAGCAACGTTTGGCATTCCTTACCTTTCACCACCCCAGATGGTCTGGTAACCTGCACCCTCTATGCGAACACGAATTAAGATCTGCGGGATTACCCGCCCTGAAGATGGCGTCGCAGTTGCGGCGGCCGGTGGCGATGCGATAGGGCTGGTCTTTTACGGGCCGAGTCCGCGCCATGTGACCATCGCGCAAGCGCAGGCGATTGTGGCTGCACTGCCGCCGTTTGTCACGGTCGTCGGCCTGTTTGTGAATGCCAGTGATGATGAGATTCGTGAGGTCCTTGATAATGTGCCGTTGGGTTTATTGCAGTTTCATGGCGATGAACCGGCGGGGGCATGTGGTGGATATGATCTCCCCTATATAAAGGCGTTGCGTATGGCCCCGGGGCTCGATGTCGCGGCGACGGTGGCATGCTACCGGGATGCGCAGGGCATTCTGCTTGACGCCTACCAGCCGGGCGTTGCAGGCGGTACCGGCGAGGTATTTGACTGGCAAGCCGTGCCTGATGGGCTGAAAAAGCCTATAATTCTTGCCGGTGGTCTGACCCCGCAGAATGTGGGTGAGGCGGTGACGCAGGTTCGCCCTTATGCGGTCGATGTCAGTGGTGGCGTCGAAGCGGCTAAAGGGATTAAAGATATCGGTAAGATATCGGCGTTTGTCGCAGCGGTGAACGGCGTATGAAGAATAGAAAGATTAAAAGAGAGAAAGATTAAAAGTAAACCGCAATCTTTTCACCTTTCTCTCTTTTAATCTTTAATAATATTTATTTATAAGTGAGATTCAATGAGTAATGAAGTAGCAGGCCCAGTATTTAAAGCGCTGCCGGATGCCAGCGGTCATTTTGGTGTTTACGGCGGACGTTTTGTCGCCGAGACCTTAATCGAGCCGCTGGATGAGTTGACCGCCGCCTATGAGCGGCTGAAAAATGATGCCGGATTTCAGGCGGAACTGGACCGAGATCTGGCGGATTACGTCGGTCGTCCATCACCACTCTATTTTGCCGAACGCTGGAGCAAAATGCTCGGCGGGGCAAAGATCTATCTTAAGCGTGAAGACCTCAATCACACTGGTGCCCACAAGGTCAATAACACCATCGGTCAGGCGCTGCTCGCCAAACATCTCGGCAAGACGCGTATTATCGCCGAGACCGGTGCCGGCCAGCACGGGGTTGCATCGGCCACCGTGGCTGCTCGTCTGGGGCTGGAGTGTGTGGTCTACATGGGCGCGGAAGATGTGAAGCGTCAGGCACTCAATGTCTACCGCATGAAACTGCTGGGCGCCACGGTAGTGCCGGTTGAATCCGGTTCGAAGACCTTGAAGGATGCGCTCAATGAGGCGATGCGTGACTGGGTCACCAACGTCGATAACACTTTTTATATTATTGGTACCGTGGCGGGGCCGCACCCTTATCCGATGCTGGTGCGCGATTTTCAGGCGATCATTGGCCGTGAGGCGAAGCAGCAGATTATGGCTGCAGAAGGACGACTGCCGGATGCGCTGATCGCCTGTGTCGGTGGCGGCTCGAATGCGATTGGTCTGTTTCATCCCTTTATTGAAGATAGCGACGTCGCGATGTACGGCGTCGAAGCTGCGGGTGATGGCATCGATACCCCGCGCCATGCTGCGCCGCTATGTGCAGGGCGTCCCGGCGTACTTCACGGTAACCGTACCTATCTGGTCGAAGATGATAACGGCCAGATCATTGAGACCCATTCGATCTCGGCCGGACTGGATTACCCAGGTGTTGGCCCAGAGCACGCATGGCTCAAGGATATCGGGCGCGCTAACTATGTCGCAGTGACCGATGACGAGGCGCTGAAGGCATTCCACGACCTGACCAAAATTGAAGGGATCATGCCGGCGCTGGAGTCGAGCCACGCGCTTGCCTATGCCACGAAGCTGGCACCCACCATGAGCAAGAATCAGATCATTATCGTCAATCTCTCAGGGCGCGGTGATAAAGATATTCATACCGTCGCGGGACTTGAGGGGATTACGGTATGAGCAGAATTAAAGCCTGTTTTGCCGCACTCAAGGCCGAGAATAGAAAGGCGTTGATTCCGTTTGTTACCGCGGGCGACCCCAACCCTGCCGTGACCGTGCCGCTGATGCATGCGATGGTCGAGGCGGGGGCTGATCTCCTCGAGCTTGGCGTACCATTTTCCGACCCGATGGCCGAAGGGCCGACCATTCAAAAGGCGTGTGAACGAGCGCTAGAACACAACACCAGTCTGCGTGATGTGCTGGCGATGGTGAGCGAGTTTCGCCAGACCAACAGCTCCACCCCGGTGATCTTGATGGGCTATATGAACCCGGTTGAGATTATGGGGTATCAGGCGTTTGCCACTGCTGCCGCCGAGGCCGGTGTTGATGGCCTGTTGACGGTCGATATGCCGCCGGAAGAAGCGGGTGCGCTGGTCGAAGTACTGAAGGCGCTTGAGATCGATCCGATCTTTCTGTTGGCCCCGACCACGACTGATGAGCGCATCGCCAAAATCTGCGCCGAGGCGAGTGGTTTTGTCTATTATGTTTCACTGAAGGGTGTGACCGGCGCGGCCAATCTCGATGTCGCGGCGGTGGATGCCAAGATGGCGCAGATTCGCCGCCACACTGAGCTGCCGATCGGTGTCGGTTTTGGGATTCGTGATGCTCACACGGCGCAACGTGTCGCGGCGGTGGCGGATGCGGTGGTGGTAGGTAGCGCGGTGGTCAATCGTGTCGCGGAGAATGCCGCGTCACCCGAAAAGATTAACGAGGCTGTGGCAACACTGCTGCGCGAGATGCGGGTTGCGATGGATGCCGGTCCGCCCAGGGTGGGCTGGTTTTTGAAACTATTTGGAACAGGTAAGTAGACATGAGCTGGTTTGAAAAACTGATCCCATCGAAGATCAAAACAGAGACAAGTAAAAAGCGTTCGATCCCTGAAGGGCTGTGGACCAAATGCGATGCCTGTAATCAGATTCTTTATCGTGCCGAGCTGGAGCGCAGTCTCGGTGTGTGTCCCAAGTGTGATCACCACAGTCGCATCGGTGCGCGCCGTCGTCTTGAATGTTTTCTCGATGAAGAGCCTCGGATGGAGCTTGCCGCTGATATTCAGCCGGTGGATATCCTTAAGTTTCGCGATTCCAAGAAATATAAAGATCGCCTCACTCTGGCGCAAAAAAATACCGATGAGACCGATGCGCTGATAGTGATGATGGGGCAGGTGAAGACCATTCCACTGGTGGCCGCCGCCTTTGAATTCCGTTTTATGGGGGGCTCGATGGGCTCAGTGGTCGGCGAGCGTTTTGTGCAGGCCGCCAATGCCAGTCTTGAATACAATATTCCGCTGGTCTGTTTTTCAGCCAGTGGCGGGGCGCGCATGCAGGAGGCGCTCTTTTCATTGATGCAGATGGCCAAGACCAGCGCGGTACTGGCGAAGCTGCGTGACCGTGGTATCCCTTATATTTCGGTATTGACTGACCCCACCATGGGTGGCGTCTCGGCGAGTCTGGCGATGCTGGGGGATATCAATATTGCGGAACCGAAGGCGTTGATTGGGTTTGCTGGGCCGCGTGTGATTCAGCAGACCGTACGCGAGACACTGCCGGTCGGTTTTCAGCGCAGTGAATTTCTGGTCGAACACGGCGCGGTCGACTTTATTGCCGATCGGCGGGAGATGCGTGACCGTGTGGCATCACTGCTGTCGATCCTCACCGTACCTTCACTGCAAACGGATCAAATATCTATTCCGCTCTCTTCCTGAATCCCGTTGTCATTAAGTTAACTGGTCATCGTCGTTACTGAATCGTATGCACTTTGATACGCTTGATGCGTGGTTAACATGGCAAGAGCAGCTCAACCCGGCTGAGATTGAACTTGGGCTTGAGCGCGTGCTGCAGGTGTTGCAGCGGATGGAATTGCTAACGCCCAATTTTGCCGTCATCACCATCGCGGGCACCAATGGCAAGGGATCGAGCGCCGCGATGTTGCAGTCAATCTATGACGCGGCGGGGTATCGTGTCGGCACTTACACTTCGCCGCATTTACACTGTTATAACGAGCGGATTACGCTCAATGATGTGATGAGCGATGATGCGACGCTGTGTGAAGCGTTTGAACAGATAGAGCAGGCTCGCACAGCGGATGGGGATGATATCCCGCTCACCTATTTTGAATTTGGCACATTGGCCGCGATTGTGATCTTTGCGCAGGCCAATGTCGATATCGCGATTCTCGAAGTGGGGCTTGGGGGGCGACTGGATGCCGTCAATGCACTGGAGCCGGATGTCGCACTGGTGACGATGGTCGATATCGATCATCAATCATGGTTGGGTGACGACCGTGAGACCATTGCGCGCGAGAAGGCCGGCATCTATCGCGCAGGGCGGCCGGCGATCTGCGCCGAACCATCACCAGCGCACAGTCTGGTGGCGTATGCTACCGAGATTGGCGCGCTATTTTATAGTCTGAACCATCAGTTTAGTTATGCATTGAATGAAGTCGCGGATGGTGGCACTTGGCACTGGCACAGTGAACAGCAATCTTATGATGCATTGCCCCTGCCGGGATTAACGGGCGCCTTTCAGTTACAGAATGCCGCAGGTGTGTTGATGGTGATCACACTGTTGCAGCCTCGTTTTCCTGTTGCATTAGCCGCGATCGAAACAGGTCTAAAACAGGTGCAGATTGCCGGGCGCTTGCAGCGCGTCGTGCATGATAAATTTGCCGGGATCGAATGCCTGCTCGATGTCGCACATAACCGTTCCAGCGCGCAGGTATTGAGTGACACACTCGCAGCGCAGCCATGTGTTGGTAAAACGCACGGGGTGGTTGCGATGCTGGCGGATAAAGATATTAACGCGGTGGTGGCGGCGATGCGGCCGGTGGTGGATAACTGGTATGTGGCGAGTCTGGAGGCAGCGCTCTGTCCTCGTGGTGCGGCAGCGGGGGACATTACCGCGGTGTTGCCAATGGAGGGTGCAAAGTCGCAATCATTTGCCAATGTGGCCGCTGCTATGGCGGCGGCACTACAAAATGCGACGGAGGGTGATCGCGTGGTTGTTTTTGGTTCTTTTTACACCGTCGCCGAGGCCAAAACCTTTTTGCATGATATTGGGTGTTGAGCGCCGAATTGAGGTAAAATTCCGGTTTCGGATGAAGGGCGAGATTAGACTGGATCGGCATGGTAGACGCTGACACCGGAATAACAGGATTTGAAAGGAATAATGCAGGAAGTCAATATTAAGCAGCGTGTGGTAGGGGGGCTTGTATTACTGGCGCTGGCGGTGATCTTTGTGCCGATGGTGCTCGATTTCCGCAAAGATTATGACCAGGTGATCAACGGCACCAATATCCCGCCTAAACCAAAAGACTTTCGGGTTGAAACGTTTGCTTTGAATGAAACACCGCAGGTAAAGGTGCCGAGACTCAATCCAGCAGGATCGGTCGAAGAGACGTTGCAACAACATGAACTGGTGCAGCAGAAGCGTGCCGCAGATGCAGCGGCGCCTAAAGTAGCGCCAGTACCCACATCGAAACAATCGTTACCAAAAGCAGTGCAGCCTGCAGCCCCCGCTGCGGCACCTGTGTCATCACTGCGTGAAGGGTGGACGGTGCAGGTGGGCAGCTTTGACAGCGAGAAAAACGCGCAGGGGCTGAGTGATAAAATAAACAAGCGTGGATATGCAGCGTTTGTCGACGGGGTAAAGGTAAAAGGCCGGGTGAGTTACCGGGTGCGTGTCGGGCCTGCGGCAGATAAAGCCAGGGCAAGCCGTTTGCAAATGACGTTGCAGAAAGAGATGGGGCTTAAAGGGCTCGTGATCTGGCATCAGCAGTGAAACAACATCAAGATATGAATAAGATGGGGCGTTGAAGCGGTGACATTAGTATGGCTTGATTATGCACTGCTGGGCATCATTCTGTTATCGACGCTGATCAGTGTCTTTCGTGGTTTTGTGAAAGAGGTGATGTCACTGCTGGGGTGGGTGCTGGCGGGCTGGACAGCATTCCGGTTTTCGGGTGATTTTGCACAGTTTCTTGAGCGCTTTATCACGCATGAAGGGTTACAGCATGCGCTGGCCTTTCTAGTGTTGTTCGTTGGCGTGCTGATATTAAGCGTGCTGGTCAATCATCTGGTGGCGAAGTTGGTGCACCTCAGTGGGCTTAAAGCGATTGATCGTATTTTAGGGTGTGTGTTCGGTGCGTTGCGTGGCGGATTGATTGTGGTGGTGGCGGTATTTCTAGGTGGAATCTCACCATTGGCGGCGGAGCCAGTATGGTCAGGTTCATTTATGGTGGGGTATTTTGAGCAGATTGCGACGTGGCTTGCCGAAAATCTGCCCGGAACAATGACGCAAAGTATCAAAGGCCAGCCAGTAGATCTCTAGCCAGTTGACTGCTATTTGGTTGAAATGGCATTAGCAAGCAAGTTTATTTTTTTGATGAGGGTTTTTTAATGTGCGGTGTGGTCGGACTTGTCCAGAAGAGTAACGTAAATCAGGCGATCTATGACGCCCTGACAGTATTGCAACACCGTGGGCAAGATGCCGCCGGGATCATGACCTGTGATAACGGAAAGTTGTATCTGCGAAAACAAAATGGTCTGGTGCGCGATGTCTTTCATACTTCGCATATGATTAACTTGCGCGGTAATGTCGGGATCGGTCATGTGCGTTACCCAACCGCGGGCTGCGCGTCATCGGCTGAAGCGCAGCCGTTTTATGTCAACTCCCCTTACGGCATTGCGCTGGCGCACAACGGCAATTTGACCAATGCTGATGAGCTGAAAGAGGCGCTGTTTCGTGATGATAAGCGCCACATCAACACCGAATCAGATTCCGAGGTGTTGTTGAATGTCTTTGCCCATGAATTGCAGAGTGCCAACAAATTACACATCAATGCCGATGATATCTTTGAAGCGGTACGCAGTACACATCGTCGCTGCAAGGGCGGGTATGCTGCCATCGCGATGATCACCGGCATCGGTATTGTCGGTTTTCGTGACCCTTACGGAATCCGCCCGATCGTCTTTGGTAAACGTACCTCGGAAGCGGGTGATGAATATATGATTGCTTCCGAAAGTGTTGCGCTCGATGCGCTCGACTTTGAACGCATTCGTGATATCGCGCCGGGCGAAGCGGTATTCGTCACCACCGACGGCGTACTACATACACAGCAGTGCGCGGAAAATCCAATCTCCTCCCCCTGTATTTTTGAACATGTTTATCTGGCACGTCCCGACTCAATCATCGATGATATCTATGTCTATCGTGCGCGCCTGCGCATGGGTGAGAAACTGGCGGATAAGATTAAACGTGATTTCCCTGAGCTTAGTATCGACGTTGTCATTCCAATTCCGGACACTAGCCGAACTGCCGCGCTGGCACTTGCGAACCGATTGGGTGTGCGCTATCGCGAAGGTTTTATTAAAAATCGCTATATCGGTCGTACCTTTATCATGCCGGGGCAGACGCAGCGCAAGAAGTCAGTGCGTCAGAAATTGAATGCGATTGAGCTAGAATTTAAGGGTAAAAATGTATTGCTGGTGGATGACTCTATTGTGCGGGGCACGACTTCGGATCAGATCATTCAGATGGCGCGCGATGCCGGTGCGCGTAATGTCTACTTTGCGTCAGCAGCGCCACCCGTGAGACACCCTAATGTTTATGGTATCGATATGCCGGCGGCCGAAGAGCTGATTGCCTACAATCGCACTGATGAAGAGGTGTGTGAAATCATTGGGGCTGACAAGTTGATCTATCAGGATCTCGATGATCTTATTGATGCGGTGCGGGCGGGTAATCCTGCGGTAGAGCAGTTCGACACCTCCTGTTTTAATGGCGAATATGTAACGGGCGATGTAACACCTGAGTATCTCAGCCATCTGGAAAAATCTCGTGCCGATAATGCGAAGGGTGCCGATAAGCCAAAAGCCAACATGATTGATATGCATAATACGCCCTGAGTTTTTTCTCGTGCCTGCGCGCCTGTAGCTACCAGATCACGAGGATGGACCGCTGGTATTGACAGCCATGGTGTGCGGGCGTAAGGTATGCGGGTAGTAAAGCGGTGGGTAACCACCGGGCGCCGATTTGATAATCAGCTTGCGGGCGCCATATAAATACAGCTAAAGCGGGAAGAGCCTGCTTTAGTTTTTATGACTTGGCGGGTTTTTTTATGCCTGAGGTTTTAGCCTCGGGACGCGATGATATCCGTTGACTGCTTTGAAAATTTTCGTGAGGGTGTAGCAATGATAGACAAAGATTTTAGTCAATATGGCGTGGCCACACGCGGTGTGCGTGCCGGACAACGACGCACGCAGGAAGGCGAACAGTCGGAACCGATCTTCACCACTTCCAGTTATATATTCGAGAGTGCCGAGCAGGCCGCCGCACGCTTCTCGGGCGAGGAGCCGGGTAATATTTATTCGCGTTTCACCAATCCGACGGTGAATACCTTTGAACGTCGGCTTGCCTCGCTTGAAGGCGGCGAGCGTTGTGTCGCGACGGCGTCTGGAATGGCGGCGATCACTGCCGTCTGTTCAGCACTGTTAAAACAGGGCGATCACATTCTTTCGTCCAACGGGATCTTTGGCAGCACTACGGTACTCTTTAATAAATACCTCTCTCGGTTTGGCATTGAGCATAGTTCAATCCCGTTGAGTGATCTTGATCGCTGGGAGTCCTCGATTCAACCCAATACCCGCATGCTCTTTATCGAGACGCCTTCAAACCCGCTGGCTGAAGTGGTGGATATTAAAAAGCTTGCCGAAATCGCCAGGCGCAAAAATTGTATTTTAGTGGTGGATAACACCGTCTGTACCGCCGCGCTGCAACGGCCGTTAGAACTGGGTGCGGATCTGGTAGTGGTGTCGGCCACTAAGTACCTCGATGGTCAGGGGCGTTGTGTCGGCGGCGCGGTGATTGGCAATGGTGATTTGATCGAAGAGGTCTATGGTTTTTTGCGCACCGCGGGACCGAGCATGAGTCCGTTTAATGCGTGGGTTTTCATGAAGGGGCTGGAGACGTTACGTATTCGCATGGCCGCGCACAGTGCTAGCGCGTTGCTACTGGCGAAATGGATCGAGCGTCACCCGGCAGTGAAGCAGGTCTTCTATGCTGGGCTTGAATCGCATCCGCAACATGCGTTGGCGGCACAGCAACAGGATGGTTTCAGTGGTTTGCTGGCATTTGAACTGAATGGCGGGCGCGATGAGGCGTGGCGTTTTATCAATGGCACCGAGCTGGTATCGATCACTGCGAATCTTGGTGATGCGAAAACCACGATCACTCATCCAGCGACGACGACGCACGGACGCCTTAGCGATGAAGAACGTGATATCGCCGGTATCCATCAGGGGTTAGTGCGTGTTGCGGTGGGGCTTGAAGATGTCGAAGATCTGCAAACAGATCTGCAACGCGGTTTTGATGCGCTGTAGTATTCCTCGATAATGACACAGGTAGATAGACAGCATCTGCTGACGATCTATCAGGCGGCCATTGAAGGCGTGAATGGTCGTCGTGCTGTCATGCGTTACTTTGCGTCGCATACCTTTGCTGATGATGCCCCCTGTTATCTAATCGCGATTGGCAAGGCCGCTGCCAGCATGGCGCAAGGGACCTTTGATCAGCTGGACAGGCACATCGAACATGCGCTTGTCATTACTCGCTATGGTTACGGTGAGTGGTTAAATATTGCTGATTATCCGCTTGAATTAATCGAAGCGGGACATCCTCAACCCGATGAAAGTAGCCTCATCGCGGGTCAGCGTCTATTGGCACTACTGGATGAAGCGCCCAGTAATGCGCACTTTATATTTCTTATTTCAGGGGGAACCTCGGCACTGGTCGAGCAATTACCTGCGACGATTGATCTTAATGAACTGCAACAGATCAACCGCTGGTTATTGGGCAGTGGGTTGGCGATCGATGAGATCAATCAGATTCGACGCGCATTGTCATTGATTAAAGGGGGGCGTTTAATCCCTTATCTTAACGGGCGTACGGCGCTAAACCTGTTGATGTCTGATGTGCCGGGTGATGACCCGGCAGTGATTGGTTCGGGTCTATTGGTTGCGCAACAAAACAACTGCAGTCAGGCAGTGATGGATAAAGTACCGGTGTGGTTACAACATCATCTTGAAGTTGCCTCAGTCGATATGGATGGGATGAGCGCGCAGATTGATACAGTGATTGTTGCGGCATCGAAGGATGCGCGCCGTTCAGCAACAGTTGCGGCCAAAGCGCTGGGTTATCCAGTGCATTGCCACGATGACTTTATTGACGGCGATGTTGTGACTGCCGCGCAACAACTGGCCCATGAATTGAATCATAGCGAGCCGGGTATTCATATCTGGAGTAGTGAAACCACCGTGCAACTGCCCGATGCAGTAGGGCAGGGCGGGCGTTGTCAGCAGCTGGCGCTTGCCGTTGCGCAGGCGATGTCAGGCGATCGTCAATGGCTACTGCTGGCCGCAGGGAGCGATGGCAGTGATGGGGGGATCAATCAGGATGAAGCGGATGCGGGTGCAATGGTCGATAGTGGTACGATCCAATGCGGTCAACTGGCGGGGTTTGATGTAAGCATTGCACTTGAACAGGCCAATGCGGGCGCATTTCTGGAGGCGAGTGGCGATCTGATCATGACTGGGCCAACCGGCGCGAATGTGATGGATTTGATCATCGCTTATGTGCCGGAATGAAGGTAAATCGACGGTGGCTTTCAGGTTAATGGTCAGGATAGTGGCGGTGGTCACTGGGGGCGAGTGGCTAGCTTGAGCAGGCGTTCACTTTCGCGCTTGCTGAGCTTCATCAAGTCAATGCTGATTAAAAGAGTTGTATATAGCGGTTTCGAACTGACTACGCACGGATTAATTAAGTATAATCAACGCTGGTTCTTTAGAGGATGAATGGAAATGACTAAGTTAACTAAACTGCAAGTGGCCCCGGATTTCGCTTTACCTAACGCCAGTCAGCGTGAAGTCAGCCTAGCTGATTTTAAAGGGAAGAATAATGTCGTTTTATATTTTTACCCTAGAGATGATACGCCGGGTTGCACACTTGAAGCACAGGAGTTTACAGCGCTTGCGAGTGAATTCGCCAGCCTTGATACGGTTGTCATCGGTGTGAGTAAAGACTCTTGCAAGAGCCATCAATCTTTTATTGATAAATATAATTTAAAGGTGGAACTGCTGGCGGATCCCGATGGCGTGCTGTGTGAGCGTTACGGCGTCTGGCAGGAAAAGGTGAAAAATGGTGAGGCGAAAATGGGCATTGTACGTTCTACTTTTATCATCAATAAGAAGGGCGTGCTGACGAGTGTTGAATATGGGACCGCGTCGGGTGGTCATGCACCGCTAGTGCTGGAAAAGATTAAAAAACTATAAGTTGGGCGCGTTGTACTGCACACCAGGATGGCTAGCGTGCTTCAAATACGCCGACATGCACGAGCGGTATCTGGACATTTTTGAATAGCGGTAATGTCGTGTCCAATGTCATATCGCCATTTAGTTTGTATTCCATCGCCTTGCCCTGCGTCAGCGCCTGAAAGAGCGCCTGTCCCATATCGGCGAAACTCAATTGCACTGGAATATTTATTTGAGTTTTCCCTTTTTCGGGCAAGTTGAGCACATCGGTTGATTTGATGGCCGCCCATGAAGTGCCATTGACCAGCAGGTTGTAGTCTAACTGGGTGAGGTCGATGCCAAAGGTGTTGGGATTCTCCACCGCAATGACAACCGTTAAGTCAGCGCCGCTGAAACCCAGGCTGTTGATGTTGACGTCAGAGACCTGAATCGACGGCATGGCTGGAATGGGAATGCGATTGTTATGGGTGGCAGGAATAGAGACGATGCCGAGGATCGGCAGGTCGACACGCACGTTAGTATCAATGCTGTAAGCCAGCTCGTCTCTGTTTTCCTCGCCATCAAATAGTTTTGCCAGCTCTGAAAATTTAAAGGCAACGGGCACTTTCACCTGGCTGCTGGCGCGCGCGCCGATATCAACACCACTGTGTTGTTCGCCTTGGGTAAAGGGTTTGCCATTGACGCTTACCGCGTAATCGAAACCGGCCAGTTTGATTGGCAGGGCATTGGGGTTATCAATATTCAACAGCATCGTTAGTTCAGCACCGTCAAATGAGAGTGCGCTGACCTCGGTGCCCGCGAGGTTGACCGAAGGTTCGCGGATATCGGCCGCGCTCATGAGGGTATCGAGTGATGCGCAACCGTGCAGAAAAAGGAAGCTGCTGGCGACGAATAGAGTGTGGAGTCTGTTAGAAATAAGACGGCATGCCATGAGTTTTATCCTGTTTATACACGTGCTTTAGATAGTCTCAGCATACCGCAGAAGTGACCTGTGGAATAGTCACCTGCAGATTGAAAAGCGATTAGCGGTAAATGGCAATGACTTATCATTAAAATGACACAGCGTCGCTATAGAAAAATTTCAACACCTTCAATCAGCCCTTCATTACTCTCTGTATTCGCTTTGACTTTCGGGTTGCACTCGAACAGTCGGGATAAAGCTACGTCCTGTTGCTCGATGAGATAACTCCGTGCGTTGTCGCCGCGTGTTTTCGCGAGTGCGTGTAGCAGCGCTTGTTGAACCGCGGCCTCTTTTTCAGCCATGGTGCTGCGGTCACCGCCATTGGCGATGCCGCACAGGGTAATCGCAAGTTGTGGGCGTTTTTTAAGCAGCTCACCAATCTTATCAAGATAGGCTTGCATCTCTTTGCTGAGGTTAGCTTCACCGGGATTAAAATCCAGCGATTTGAAACGCGGCTTGGTCGCCACCCCGAGCAGGTCTTTTGCGAGTAATATCGTGCCGAGGGGTTGCAACGCACCCGCGAGATAATTCATCGCCGCCATTTTCATCCCTCTGCCCAGGGCGAGTTTGATGACACCATCGAGTTTAAATTGAGGGTCGTCCAGTCGGCCTTCAACAGGCAATGTAAAGGTGATGTTTTCATCTTTGTCGCGCAGCAGGTCGAGTGCGCTATCGAGTGGCATCTCCAGTTGCTTGATGAGCCCTTGCGCCTTTTCGGGATCGCTCTCTTTAATACTGAGTTTGGTTAGGGTCAGTTTGTTTTTTGCCTGTAATTGGCCTGATTTTATGCTCAGATCTGATTCGACGCCAAGCCGTCCGCGACGTAATTCATAGCCAATATATTTTTCTGTATAGGGTGACAGCGCAGGTAATGCCAGTCCGGTGAGATGGGTGTTGAGCGTCACCATTAATTCTTCCGCGAGCGGCGTCACTTTACCCTTCATTTTAATGGTGCCGTTTTCATTGATGTTGGCACTCAGTGACACAGGCGTTTCGGCGTTAACCTGTGTGGTGTCGATGCGCCCAACGGAGAGTGCGATGGGCTGTAGTTTGATGTTGAATTCAGGTGTGACCGCGGCGTCCTTAAACAAGAGTGAACTGTTCCCTTCTATCGAGAGACTATCAATGGCCAGTGCAAGGGGTGTCGCTACATTTTCCTGAGGTGCTGGGGTGGCCGTTGCGGGTGTCGTCGCGGCTGGGTCTGTTTGCGGCTTGCTCAGAAGATTGCCTTCACTGTCACGAAAAATCGAGCTGTTGAGGTCTTTTAGTACGATAGCGCCAATCGAAATACGCGTCGGGTATTGAACATCGATCTGCTTAACTTCCACTGTTTTCAGTTTCACATAAGTGTCGCTATGCAACGTGGAGGTGATGTCGAGGTTATTGAGTGTCGAATGGCCGGTGAGGTTCAGGCGAGGGCTGCCCTGTTTGGGGATGGTGCCATCAAAGGTACTTTGCAGTGAGACATTCAAATCATTGAGCGCCAGATCGGGCAGCGAGATAAGGGAGGTAAACGGGGTGACATCAAACGCCGAAATATTCAGATCGCCACGGAAAGCGGGCGTGTCAGCAAAGACAAATAGCTCACCCTGATAGTCGATCCGTCCTTTATTAATGCCTAGGTTGAGTGCTACCTGCATGGCGTCGGAAGATGGGTCTTTGCTGTGCGGGTATTGCAGCTCAATCTTGTTGAGTTTAATTGATGCCAACTGGAGTAGCGGATCGCCACCGCTGCTTGACGTAATATCAATATTGCTTAACGTAGACTGGCCTGTGATTTTGAAATGGGGCGCGCCTTTTTTGGGCAACATGGCGCTGACTGTTGTTTTCAGTGAAATAGCTAAATCGTTGATGACGAATTCGGACGGTGGGATAAGCGCGTTAAATGACGCGATATTCAGACGGGAGATCGCAAGTGTGCCCTGTAATGATGGCTCATCCGTAAACAGGCGTACTTCGCCTTGATAGTCGACCTGGCTGTTATCAAACTCAAGCGTTACCGCGACCTGAATGGACTCGGCAGACTGCTGTGTGCTGATATTTTTTATTGTCGTGTCATCAATGGTGATCGCTTTACTAATGTCATCGCTGCGATAATCGAGCGTGACCGCTTCCAGTTTGATCGAGTTGATTGCAAACCTAGGGGCGCTGGAAGGCGTAGTGGCTGGCGCGGCTGTGTCAGGCGCTGTTTGGGGAATGGTGATACCCGCAATTTCCAGTTGCCCCTTTGTGCGGTCAATAATGATGCGGGCGTGGCTGAGGGTGATCCCTTCAATCACGATTTCCTGGTTGAGGAGCGCACTCATGTCGATTTCGACACTGGCGTATTCTATCGATGTATCTGGTGCCTGTGCTGTATCTCGAGACGGAATCGTCAACCCTCGTAGCGAGAATTTCCCTGCAAAGAGATTAAGTTTGACTTCGCCAATGGTAACTGCGCTTTGTGTCTGTTCGCTGAGCCACTGCTGCGCACCTGTTTTGATCGCAACCGGGGCGCTCGTCAGCGCGACGAATATCAGAAGTAGCAGGGCAAAGAGTAATCGTGACAGCCATTTTCTGGTGCCAGAGGCCTTTTTTTGTGTTGATTGATGGGGCGCAGGGGACATGATGATGTGAATGATAGTTTTAGAATTATGTGATCCACATTCTAACGTATTTGAGGCGGGATATGTGCCTGTGATTAATTGTTCTGAAATGGCGCACGTCCATGTTTTGTGCACTCTAATGGCGCGTGAATGGCATTACTAAAACCTTTTAATAGAGCTGGGTTGTAATTAAATTTAATTTAAAAACAATTGGTTATAGTTGTTGTTTGTGCTGGTACAGTAATTGCTAAAGCTCTGTATAGTTCATTTATTGGGATGTGCGAGTAATGAAAGAAAAACTGGTTTTAGTGGGCAACGGCATGGCGGGAATGCGGACTCTGGAAGAGTTACTTAAGATCGCCCCTGACAAATATGACATCACTGTATTCGGTGCAGAGCCGTACGGTAACTATAATCGTATCCTGCTGTCACCGGTGTTGGCCGGTGAAAAGACCATTGATGAGATTATGCTCAACGACTTGCAGTGGTATGAAGATAACAACATTACTCTGCAGAGCGGCAAGAAGGTAGTGAATGTCGATCGCAAGGCGCGTAAGGTGATCGCCGATGACGGCACCGAAGAATCTTATGACCGACTGCTGCTCGCGACGGGCTCCAACCCTTTTATTATTCCGGTGCCGGGGCATGATAAAGCAGGGGTGATTGGATTTCGTGATATCTACGATGTCGATACCATGCTTGATTGCGCCAAAAAGCATAAGAGTGCGGTGGTGATCGGCGGTGGCCTGCTGGGGCTTGAGGCGGCCAATGGGCTGATGTTACAGGGGATGACTGTCACGGTGGTGCATCTGATGGATACGCTGATGGAGCGTCAGATGGATGCGGTCTCGGGTGAAATGCTGAAAAAGGAACTGGAGGCGAAGGGGCTTCACTTTCTGATGGCAACACAGACTGAAGAGATCCTCGGTGGCGACCGTGTCACCGGGGTACGCTTTAAAGATGGCGCAGAAATCTCTGCTGATCTGGTGGTGATGGCCGCCGGGATTCGCCCCAACATTGAACTGGCGGAACGCATCGGGCTGCATGCCGAGCGCGGCATCGTCGTCAACGACACCATGCAGACCTTTGATCCGCGTATCTATTCAGTCGGTGAATGTGTGCAGCACCGGGGTGCCACCTACGGACTCGTCGCGCCGCTGTTCGAGCAGGCCAAGGTGTGTGCCAATCACCTTGCGGAATACGGTATCGGGCGTTATGAAGGCTCCGTGACCTCGACCAAATTGAAGGTGACTGGAGTGGATCTGTTTTCCGCCGGTGATTTTATTGGTGACGACACCACCGAAGAGATTGTGATGAAGGATGCCGCGAATGGCGTCTACAAGAAGATCGTGCTGAAGAACAACATCATCCACGGCGCGGTGATGTACGGCGATACGGTGGACGGTGCATGGTACTTCCAGTTATTGCGTGATAAGACCGATGTCAGCGATTTCCGTGAGTCGTTGATGTTTGGACAGGCACATCTCGGTGATTCCGGCCACAGTGGTGAAAATGCGGCGGCCGCCATGAGTGATGAGATGGAGGTGTGCGGTTGTAACGGTGTCACGAAAGGCTGTATCGTCAAAGCGATTACTACGCAGGGGCTGTTCACGCTGGATGATGTGCGCGCACACACCAAAGCTTCGGCCTCATGTGGTTCCTGCACCGGGTTGGTGGAGCAAATTTTGGCATCGACGGTGGGTGATTATTCAGCATCGACCAAGGCGACACCGATGTGTAAATGTACCGACCATAGCCACGATGTAGTGCGTGCCGCGATTAAAGATAATCACTTGACGTCGATTCAGGCCACCCGCGAGTTTCTGGAATGGCGTGAACCGGATGGTTGTGCTTCTTGCCGTCCGGCGCTGAACTATTATGTGCTGGCCGCTTGGCCTGCTGAAGCGGTCGATGATCCGCAGTCGCGTTTTATCAATGAGCGTGTGCATGCCAATATTCAGAGGGATGGCACCTATTCAGTCGTGCCGCGCATGTGGGGTGGGGTGACCACACCGAATGAGCTGCGTGCGATTGCGGATGTCGCTGATAAGTTTGAAGTGCCGATGGTGAAGGTGACCGGTGGTCAGCGTATCGATCTATTCGGAATTAAAAAAGAAGACCTGCCTGCGGTCTGGAGTGACCTTAATGATGCCGGCATGGTGTCGGGGCACGCCTACGGTAAATCGTTACGCACCGTTAAGACCTGTGTCGGTTCCGAATGGTGTCGTTTTGGGACACAGGATTCGACCGGACTTGGCATCAAGATCGAACAGTTCACATGGGGGTCATGGATGCCGCACAAGTTCAAGATTGCGGTCTCCGGTTGTCCGCGTAACTGTGCCGAAGCGACGATTAAAGATTTTGGTGTGGTCTGTGTTGATTCCGGTTACGAACTGCATGTTGCCGGTAATGGTGGTATAAAGGTGCGCGCCACCGATCTGCTCTGCAAGGTCGAAACCGAAGAACAGGTGATGGAGTACTGCGCTGCCTTTACCCAGCTTTACCGTGAAGAGGCGCATTACCTTGATCGTACTGCGCCGTGGATCGAGCGTGTTGGGCTGAGCTATGTGAAAGCAAAAGTGGTCGAGGACGCGGAGAGTCGCAAAGCGCTCCAAGCACGTTTTATCGAATCGCAGAAATATACCCAGACCGACCCGTGGGCCGAGCGTGTCAGCGGTAAGGTAGCACCCAATGAATACAGACCGCTTAAAGTGGTTGGCTAAGGATAAATGTAGGGTGGGTTAGCGAAGTGTAACCCACCAAGATGTGCCGATAGGCACTCCTTTAAAAAACAGTTGTGTCGCTGCGCGACGCCTGGTGGGTTACGAAACAAGAAACGTTTCTAACCCACCCTACATAGATAGAGGGTAAGTGATGAGTAACTGGGTTGAAGTAGGCACCGTGGATGACATCCCAAAGCTGGGATCACGGGTATTGCAAACCGCCGCTGGCGACGTCGCCATTTTTCGTACCGCGGATGATACTATCTTTGCACTGCGTGATAAGTGTCCACATAAAGGTGGCCCGCTGTCGCAGGGGATTGTGCATGGGCATAGCGTGACCTGTCCGCTGCATAACTGGAAGATCAGTCTCGAGAGTGGCGAGGCGCAGGGGCCGGATGAAGGCTGTGCTGGACGCTATGCAGTACAGGTCGAGCACGGCACCATCAAAGTTGATTTGAAATAGCAGGCCGCGTGTCGTGTCTCAAAAAGCAGGGGTAAGTGAGTGAATTCACCAGTTAAGGCGATCTGCCCCTACTGCGGGGTTGGCTGTGGTGTTGAGGTCGCTGTTGTGGCCGACAATCAAATTACGGTCAAGGGCGATGTGGATCATCCGGCCAACTTTGGACGACTCTGTTCAAAAGGGGCGGCGCTGGGTGAGACGCTGGGACTCGATGGACGACTGCTGTACCCCGAGATTTCAGGCAAACGTGTGTCATGGGATGATGCATTAACCAAGGTCGCCGACGGTTTTAATGAGGTGATCAATACACATGGCGCGGATGCGGTGGCCTTTTATGTGTCGGGGCAGTTACTGACCGAAGACTATTACGTGGCCAACAAGTTGATGAAGGGGTTTGTCGGCTCGGCCAACATCGATACCAATTCACGTCTCTGTATGTCTTCCACTGTTGCCGGTTATAAGCGCGCCTTCGGTGCGGATACGGTGCCTTGCAGTTATGAAGACCTGGAACGCGCCAAGCTGATTGTGCTGGTCGGCAGTAACGCGGCGTGGTGTCACCCGGTGCTGTACCAGCGCATTGTGCAGGCGAAAAAAGATAACCCGGACTTGATGGTAGTGGTGATCGATCCGCGCCGTACCAACAGTTGTGATATCGCTGAGCTGCACCTGCCGTTGAAACCCGGCACCGATACGGTACTGTTTAATGGCCTGCTGACATACCTGCACCGTCACGATGAATGCAACCATCTGTTTGTCGACAACTTCACAGAAGGGCTGGATGAAACGATTGCGATGGCTGAACAGGGGGCTTCAACAGTCGCCGAGGTTGCGCAACAGTGCGGGTTGAGTGAAACTGATGTGACGCGCTTTTATCGCCTGTTTGCGCGCACTGAACGGCTCGTGACCGTCTTCTCTCAGGGGGTCAACCAATCATCTGCCGGCACCGATAAGGTCAATGCGATTATTAACTGTCATCTGCTGACCGGCCGCATCGGTCGTCCCGGCATGGGGCCTTTTTCGTTTACGGGGCAGACCAATGCGATGGGCGGACGCGAAGTCGGTGGACTCGCCAATCAACTGGCAGCGCACATGGAGATCGATAACCCGCAGCATCGCGAGCGTGTGCAGCGTTTCTGGCAGTCGCCACTTATTGCGGATCAGGCGGGTTTGAAGGCGGTCGATCTGTTTGATGCGATCGATGAAGGTAAGATTAAAGCGGTATGGATTATCTGTACCAATCCGGTCGTAAGCATGCCGGATGCGGACCGGGTGCGTGCTGCACTTAAAAAATGTGAGCTAGTGGTCGTCTCTGAATGTGTGCGTGAGACCGATACCACGGCGGTGGCCGATGTGCTGCTGCCGGCGCTGACATGGGGTGAGAAGAGTGGCACGGTGACCAATTCTGAGCGCTGCATCTCTCGTCAGCGCGCCTTTCTCCCCGCGCCGGGTGAGGCGCGTGCCGACTGGCAGATCCTTGCGCAGGTGGCGCAGCGGATGGGCTTCAATCGCGGTTTTGAATTTGAGTCTGCCAGCGAGGTCTTTTGTGAACATGCCGCGCTCTCTGGCTTTGAAAATAGTGGCGAACGTGATTTTGATATCTCATCCCTTGCTGGCATTGATACGGCAGCCTATGACGCCCTGCAGCCGGTGCAGTGGCCACTGGATAAAATGGGCAAGGGGCGCGCGCGGATGTTTTCTGATGGCAAGTTTTACACGGCCAGCGGCAAGGCGCAGTTTATCGCGATAGCGCCCCGTCTGCCACAGAATCCCGTCGATGAGAACTTCCCTTTTGTGCTCAATACCGGGCGTTGTCGCGATCAGTGGCACACCATGACCCGCACGGGTAAAGTCGCGCGCCTGTCAGAACATAGCCCAGAACCGTACGGCGAGTTACACCCTGACGATGCGGCGTCACTGCAGATCAGTGATGAGAGCCTGATGCATATTTTTAGTCGCTGGGGGGAAGTGGTGGTGCGCACACGCATCAGTGATGCACAGCAGCGTGGATCAGTATTTGTGCCGATGCACTGGAGTGGACAGTTTGCCAGCAAGGGGCGTATCGACAGCGTCGTCAATCCGGCCAATGATCCAGTGTCGGGTCAGCCAGAATTAAAGCATACACCGGTGCGCATTACCCCGTACCGACCTGCATGGCATGGATTTTTATTGTCGCGCAGGGCGCTGCCACTGGACGATGTGGATTACTGGGTGCGGGCGACGGGTGATGGGTTTTATCGCTATGAGATTGCTGGAGAACAGGCCAACGGTCAGTGGGGGGCTTGGGCGCGCGCACTGTTGTGTGAATCGAATGATGATGTCAACTGGGTGGAATATCAGGATGTTGCCGCACGCCGCTATCGTGGTGTACGGATGGTGAAAAACCGAGTGGAGAGTTGTCTTTTCATCGCGCCAAATGGGCAGTTACCCTCGCGTAGCTGGCTCGCAGGTTTGTTCAAGCAGGATTCACTGAGTACTCAGGAGCGCACCAACTTGTTGACGGGAGCACCGCCGCTGGGGCAAGTGGATGCTGGACGCATTGTTTGTGCCTGTTTCTCAGTGGGTATTAATACCATTACCAGCGCGATTAAAGATCAGCATTTGTTATCGACAGAAGACATTGGAGCGGCGTTACAGGCGGGCACGAATTGTGGCTCATGCGTGCCGGAATTGAGACGTTTGATCGAGAAGGGCGAGTAGTGTTTATAACCCGTCAGTGCCAGTACTTTTTTCGATGACGGCCTCTTTGTTGATTCGTCTAATGATGTTATCACCAAAGATAAACGTGAGCTGTTCTTTGTTGACCAGCAGAGTAGCGAGTGTGTAGCGGTCGAGGGTGTTAATGAACTCGTCCTGTGCTTCTTTAAAAATGCCTTTTAATTTACACACTTCTGTGATGTGGCAAGTGTTGTTTTCACGCAGGCACTCTGCAATATCCAGGTTTACTTCTGTGATACGAATAATTTCAGTGAGGGTAATCTCTTCCGGCTCTTTTTTAAGCCTGATGCCACCCGTACGGCCGCGCATCGTCTGGATATATCCTTCGCGCCCCAGATTGTGTACCACTTTAACCAGATGATTCTGGGTCGCGGAACAGCGTTCGGCTATTTCAGCGATCGTGCATAATCTACCACGATTAACGCCAAGGTAAAGTAACACCCGAAAAGAATAATCCGTATATAGGGTTAACTGCATTCTTTACTCCATGTCCTGTAAGCAAAATACTACAGGTTGGATGCTCTGTTGATATGTTTGTTTAAACACTACTTTATTATCGACGTTTTATGTAAAAGTATTAATAACATCATCAACATACATTAGACATGACATTGTATTGAAAGTGAATAGGTATTAACTTTCTATCTTTCTTGGGAAAATTTCTATAGTTACATAATCATTATGCCTACTAATCAAAATAAAAGTGTGATGATGGTCAAGATTGCTATCTGCGCACATCAGGAATAATTATAAGTGGAATACCCTTTTTTATTATTAATGATCTCACTAATGGCGCTACTCTATTCATCAGTCGGGCACGGCGGTGCATCCGGGTACCTTGCCGCTATGGCGTTATTTGGGTTGGCCCCGGAAGTGATGAAGCCCGCAGCGCTGACGATGAACCTGTTTGTTGCTTCACTGGTACTGTATCACCTCTATCGCGCAGACTATTTCTCATGGCAACTATTTTTACCGATTGCGCTGGCATCAATGCCAATGGCCTTTTGGGGTGGGACGTTAATGCCACAGGAAAATACCTATCAATATATCGTAGGCACCGCGTTATTACTGGCCTCAGCGTATTTTTTTGTACGTATCAAATATGAGCGTGACTGTGTTAAGCCGACGTTATGGATCGCGATGCCAGTAGGGGCAGCGCTTGGTTTTGTGTCCGGGCTCACCGGGGTAGGTGGCGGGATTTATCTCAGCCCATTATTATTATGGTTACGCTGGACTAAGATGCGGACTAATGCCGCCATTGCGGCTGCCTTTATACTAGTTAATTCAGCCGCCGGACTTGCTGGGCATGTGATGACCGTCAACAGTTGGCCTGCGGATATCGCGTGGTATGTGATCGCAGCATTATTAGGGGCGGTTGTCGGTGCGGAAATCGCTGTACGCAGACTGGCCCCCCCGGTATTGCGTCAGCTACTCGGAGGGGTGCTGGTAATTGCTGGAATCAAAATGATATTCACGGTATGAGTCTGATGATTCCTTGGTTAAGTGATGATGCTGGAGAGTCATGATAAAAATAAATGCTTACAAACTCAATGTTGAAAACTAAGAAATTCATGCGATTGCTGGCGGTCATAGATAGATAATTACCCATCACTAACTGGTGATGACTTACAGGACAGATATCATACAATGGCGAGGTGTGACGCACAGCGGGAGGCTGTAAATAATTCTGTGTAACTGCCCGTTTCAAACATGAGGAGCTAACTGCTCCTCAAATACAATCATAAAGTGATTCATGGCCTCTTTCCAGTTTCTAATCGGCATCGTCCATTTCTTTGAT
>Ga0316209_1000812_pt1 | contig 43399 bp, 39 predicted proteins | sample 6monopyrite_MG_FD_204945 | JGI IMG/M metagenome (GOLD analysis project Ga0316209, IMG submission 204945) | Microbial mat bacterial communities from mineral coupon in-situ incubated in ocean water Damariscotta River, Maine, United States -... | ecosystem: Environmental > Aquatic > Marine >...
TCCTTGGCCAAATCTAGGCCGATAGTTTTAACTGTCATTGGGTGGCTCCATTCCTAGCAGTTCAAAGTAACTGCACTTTGGCACATTCGATGCCGGTGGAGCAGGTGCCACCCACCTCATCCGCTTTGGGAAGATCATAGTCGACGTTCAAGGCGTCGGCGCATCTTGGCAAGTTCGGCTCACCGCGGATATTCTTGGTAGCACACCGCCCTGTTGAGGGCGGTGTTTTGTATTTGCGGGCGCTTGAAGGGCATTAAGCGCCGTACCAGTTGCCGAATTTGGTCTCAGTGGCGGCGGAGACCAGGGCTGCGAAGTCTGCGGGGTCTTGGGTGCCGCCGTCGCGTCCGCGGTAGTGGTAGGGGTAGACGTATGAGGGCGCAAATGCGCTGACCGCTTCGGCGGCGGCGGCGGCGTCCATTGTGAAGGGCAGGTTCATGCTGACGAAGGCCACGTCGATGTTTTGCAAGGCGCGCATTTCGGGCACCCCTTCGGTATCACCCGAGACGTAGATGCGCAGCCCATCCACTGTTAGCACATAGCCGTTGTCGCGTCCTTTGGGGTGGAAGTTCAGCCGCCCTTCGGTGGTGTTATAGGCGGGGATGGCGTCGATTGTGACGGCGCCCCATGTGGTCGCCTCGCCGTTGCCGATGGCGGTGCTGCGGGCCTGCATGGGTTCTGGCAACATCGCCATAACCGCAGGGTTCACGATAAATGGTGTGTCGTCGCGTGCCACTGCAGCGAGCGTGTCGGCGTTGTAGTGGTCGCCATGCTCGTGGGTGATCAGGATCATATCGGCGGCGGGCTGGTCTGCGTAGAGCGACGCATCGCCCACCGGATCGACGTAGATCACGCCCGCAGGGGTTTCCAAAACGATGGAGGCATGTGCGATCGGGCGCACGATGACCGCGCCGCTGGCGGTTTGATAGCTGTCAGGGCTATCACCGGCGGCGGTTGCGGTGAAGGGCATCAGGGTGATTGTGCCCAAGGCGGCGGTGCTGGACAGAAACTGGCGGCGTGACGGCATGATATGCGCTCCTTGATTGATGGTTGTGGAGGATTGTAGTGCATCGCGGGCGGAAATCACGTCGGAGAGTGCAAAAGACTGAGCGGTGAGCGGGGTTTTGCTGCCGCGTTTTATGGGGCCGCTCGGGGGATTAAAATTTTGGACGCGCTGCGATTTGTCCAAGGACGGTTGTTGACGCGCCCCTACTGCAACGGGCACAAGTGGGGCAAAACATGCGAGGCAGAGAATGCGACATTCAACCCGAGGCGAGGTTGATCCGTTTATTGTGATGGACGTGATGGAGGCGGCGCGACGGGCCGAGGATGCGGGCCGTCATATTATTCACATGGAAGTGGGCCAACCGGGCACGGGGGCGCCTGTTGGCGCACGAGAGGTGTTGGCCGAGACCTTGTCGGAGCCATTGGGGTATACGGTCAGCCTTGGGTTGCCGGCGTTGCGGGCCCGTATCGCGCGGCATTACCACGACGCATATGGCATCGATCTGGATCCGGCCCGTGTTGTGATTACGGCGGGGGCATCGGGCGCGTTTTTGCTGGCGTTTTCGGCCCTGTTTGACAATGACGCCCGCGTGGGCTTGGGCCTGCCGTGTTATCCGTCGTATCGCCAGATTTTGAAGGCCGTGGGATTAACCCCGGTCGAGATGCCGACCACGCCCGAGGGGCGCTATCAGCCGCAGCCCAGCGATGTGGCAGCGCACGGTCTGGACGGGTTGATTGTGGCGTCGCCGGCCAATCCGACCGGCACGATGTTGGACGCGGGCGCGATGGCCGCCTTGGCGCAGGCGTGCGCGCAGGCGGGGGCTGCGTTTATATCCGACGAGATTTATCACGGGATCAGCTATGACAAGGCGGCGGTGACGGCGTTGCAGGTGACCGATGATGTCTATGTGATCAATTCGTTTTCCAAGTATTTCTCGATGACGGGGTGGCGCGTGGGCTGGATGATTGTGCCTGCGGATCATGTGCGCCGCGTCGAAAGACTGGCGCAGAACATGTTTATCTGCGCGCCTCATGCGTCGCAGGTATTGGCCTTGGCCGCATTTGATTGCCGTGAAGAACTGGATGGGCATTTGCAGGTTTATGCCGCCAATCGCGCCTTGATGTTGCAGGGGTTGGCGCAGGCGGGGCTGGCGAAATGTGCACCCCCTGATGGTGCGTTTTATGTCTATGTCGATGTGTCGGACTACACGGATGATGCGCGCGCCTTTGCCGCCGAGATTTTGGAAAAGGCAGGGGTTGCGGTGACGCCGGGGTTGGATTTTGATCCTGTGGACGGGCATAAGTGGCTGCGGTTTTCTTATGCGCGATCCTCGGCGGATATTACCGAGGGTGTGGCGCGCATCAAAAGCTTTATGGAGGCGCGCCGATGATCCGCTTGATGATATTTCTTGCATGGGTCGCGAACCCGGTTTTTGCACAGGATTTCAGTGCCTTGGCCCGCGTTGATGCGGCAAAAAGTCAGGTGTCGGATTTGGACGGCGGCCTCGCGGTTGACTTGTATCTGTCGCAAGCGGTGCCATACCGCGTTTTTACGCTGGATGATCCGCGCCGTTTGGTGCTGGATTTTCGCGAGGTGGATTGGCGGGGCGTCAGTCGCGAGGCGATGCTGAATGCCGATAATGCCAGTGATCTGCGCTTTGGTCCGCTGCGCCCCGGCTGGTCGCGCATGGTGGTTGATCTGGCTGGTCCGGTGACAGTGTCGGAGGCGGGGATGCAGGTGGCCGAGAGCACAGGGCTTGCGGTGTTGCGCGTGGTGCTGGACCCTGCCAGTGCTGCGGATTTTGCGGCCCGCGCCGGTGCACCGGTCGATGCCGAGTGGCAGGCCTTGGCACAGACCGATACCACCGCGAATGCCCCTGAAATTGTAGACGGCCCAATGATTGTGGCGATTGATGCGGGGCATGGCGGCATCGATCCGGGGGCAGAGCGTGAGGGCGTGCGCGAGGCGGATGTTGTGCTGGCGCTGGCGATTGAAGTGGCCGATGCCATCAACCGCACGGGCCGGATGCGCGCGATATTGACCCGTGATGCGGATTTCTTTGTGCCGTTGGATGAGCGTATGACGATTGCCCGCGCGGCGGGTGTGACGGCGTTTATTTCGCTTCACGCGGATGCATTGGAAGAGGGCGGCGCACGCGGGGCGTCGGTTTATACCATGTCGCAGGAGGGGCTAGATGAAGCGTCAGAGCGGATGGCGGAGCGTCATGATCGCGGTGATCTTCTGGCGGGTGTGGATTTGCAGGGCAACGACGACCGGATTGCCACGGTTTTGATGGATTTGGCCCGCCTTGAAACCGAACCAGCGGGGCTACGATTGGCGGATGCATTGGTCGTGGGATTGCGCGGCGCAGGGGTGCCGCTGAACAGTCGTTCGCGCCGCAGGGCCAAGCTGGGCGTGTTGAATGCGCCGGACTTTGCAAGTGTTTTGGTCGAGTTGGGGTTCTTGTCGTCCAAGGCCGATCGCGCTGCGTTGAGCAACCCGATTTCGCGCGCGCCGATGGTTGCGGGAATCGTCTCTGCGCTGACAACATGGGCCGATGCACAGGCCGCAAGCGCCCCGTTGCTCCGTCAATAGCGCCAACCTGCATAAAAGTGATGGTTCAAGTGGCGAATTCGCGCCAAAAGTGGTGTTTGGGCTTTTGACCATTTGCGGGGGGGGCCGTATAAGCCAGCTAACTGGATTTGGGGGCTGATGGCCGTGTTGCGTTTTATTTTGTCATTCTTTGGCGGCATCTTTTCGATGTTGACGCTGGCTCTTGCGATGATGGCGCTGACCATTGGCGCGGTTTTCTACATGTATGGTCGCGATTTGCCGTCCTATGAGGTGTTGTCGCAATACGCCCCCAAGACGATCAGCCGGATTTATTCCGGTGAGGGCAATATCATCGACGAGTTTGCTACCGAGCGCCGCTTGTTCACGCCCGCCGAGGAAATTCCCGATCTGGTCAAACAGGCGTTTATTTCCGCCGAGGACAAGAATTTCTATACCCATCCCGGATTTGATGCCCGGGGTATTGCGGTTGCGATGTTTGACGCGGTCAAGAGCCGTGGTGAGGATGTGCGCGGGGCCTCGACGATTACCCAGCAGGTGATGAAGAATTTCCTGTTGGACGGATCGCGGTCTGTCGAGCGCAAGATCAAAGAGCTTATTTTGTCGGTCCGGATCGAAAAATCGATGCCCAAGGAGCGCATTCTTGAGCTATATCTGAACGAGATTTTCCTCGGCAAGAACAGTTATGGCGTCACGGCAGCGGCATTGACGTATTTCAATAAACCGCTGACGGAATTGACCGCGGGCGAGGCGGCCTATCTGGCGGTGCTGCCCAAGGCGCCGTCGCGTTACGATCCGGTTGCGGATTATGACCGCTCGGTAGAGCGCCGTGATTTTGTGCTGCGCGAAATGATGCAAAACGGCTATTTGAGCGAAGAGGACTATGCCGCCGCACGCGACGAGCCATTGCGGACGGTGCAATCGGGGGACTACCAGAGTTTCCGCGACGAGCGTCCGCCGCGCGACTATTTTACCGATGAAATCCGGCGCCAGTTGAGCGAGGATTTTGGTCAGGACGAGTTTTTCAATGGGGGTCTGTCGATCCGCGCGACGGTTGATCCCGAGATGCAGTTGCAGGCCGCCTATGCCTTGCAGGGCGCGTTGGAGAAATATGACCGTGGCTTGGGCCGTTGGCGCGGCACGGGTAAAAAGTTGGCACCCGAGGATTTGGACAGCGAGGAAAGCTGGCGCGCGGCGCTTGTTGATGTTGTTGTGGCCCGTGATGTGACCTTGGGGAACCCGTGGTTTGCGGCGGTGGTATTGGACGTTGAAGAGAACCAGCTTCGGGTCGGTATCGAGGGTGTGCCTGCGTCCGAGGCCGAGCCGCAGGTTGTGCCACGCAACGATATCGAATGGATGCGCGGCGGCTTTGCAGAAAATTTCGAGGTCGGGGATGTGGTTCATGTGCGCCGCATGACGGCGGATGCTGACGGCGGTTTTATCCGCTGGACCTTGCGTCAGGTGCCCGAGGTGCAGGGTGGCTTTATGGCGATGGACGTCAATACAGGCCGCGTGATTGCCATGCAGGGCGGTTTTTCCTATCAGAATTCAGTGTTTAACCGCGCCACGCAGGCCGAGCGCCAGCCGGGGTCTTCGTTCAAGCCGTTTGTCTATGCCTCGGCATTGGACAGTGGCTATTCGCCCGCCACAATCATTGTAGATGCTCCGATCGAGATCAATACGCCGCAGGGTGTCTGGCGTCCGCAGAATTCGTCGAACCAGTATTATGGTCCAACGCCGTTGCGCACAGGGATCGAGAGATCGCGTAACTTGATGACCATTCGTCTGGCCCAAGAGGTCGGCATGGATGTTGTCGGGGCTTACGCCGAGAAGTTCGGGGTTTATGACGATTTGCTGCCGGTGCTGGCCAATGCGTTGGGCAGTCAGGAAACCACATTGTTCAAGATGGTTGCCGCCTATGCGATGTTTGCCAATGGTGGCGAGCGCGTGGAGCCGACGCTGGTGGACCGTGTGCAAGACCGTTATGGCAAGACGGTTTACCGCCATGACGAGCGCATTTGCGATGACTGCAATGATTTGAATTTGCCGCAGGGCCAAGCGCCAAGCGTTATATCCAACCGCGAGCGCGTGATGAACGAGATCACGGCCTATCAGTTGACCTCGATGTTGGAAGGCGTTGTGCAGCGTGGATCCGGGTCAAGGACCGTGAATTTGCCAGTGCCGATTGCTGGCAAGACCGGCACCACCAATAGCGCCAAGGATGTCTGGTTTGTCGGGTTTTCCAGCAATATCGTTGCGGGCTGTTATATCGGGTATGACAATCCGAAATCGCTTGGCTCGGGTGCGTTTGGCGGGTCGATGTGTGGTCCTGTGTTCAACCAGTTCATGGGCGAGGCCATTCAGAAATATGGTGGCGGTCCGTTTAATGTGCCGGCCGATTGTCAGTTTATCCCGATTGACCGTTTCACCGGTGCCCGTTTGCCTGATGGCGCCAGCGGCGAAAACGTGATTGCCGAGTGTTTCCGCCCCGGCGAGGTGCCGATTTTTGGCATTGCCTATGATGGCGGGTTTGGCATGGCTGCCGATTTGCCGTTGTTTGACGAAGTGCCGCGTAGCGCCCGCTCTGTGACCACATCGACAGGTGGCACAGCCACGGTGGGGCCTAAGGCCTCGTTCGGCTCGCTTTCTTCGGGTGGTCTTTATTAACCGCCCACGCTATCCCCCAAGTGAAGCCGTTTTCCAGATAGGTGCCCGATGCGCGCAGAGACCCAGAATACCGTGGATGCGATTGAAAAGTCGTTGAACCTGCTTGCCCAGCGGTTGGATTACGAGACTGCGCCCTACCGTTTGGAAGAGTTCAACGCCCGCGTTGAGGACCCGACGTTATGGGATGATCCCGATGCGGCGCAGAAGTTGATGCGGGATCGTCAGAACCTTGTGGACGCGATTGGAGCCTATGAGAGTATCCGTCAGGATTTGACCGATCATCTGGAGCTGATCGAGCTGGGAGAGATGGAAGCCGACACCGAAGTGGTCGCCGAAGCCGAGGTCGCGATGAAAAAGCTGGCAACATTGGCAGCGCAGAAAGAGCTGGAGGCGTTGCTGGATGGTGAGGCCGATGGCAATGATACGTTCCTCGAGATCAATTCAGGGGCCGGTGGCACGGAGAGCTGTGATTGGGCCAATATGCTGGCCCGCATGTATGTGCGCTGGGCTGAGAAGAAGGGCTATAAAGTTGAATTGCAGTCCGAGACCCCGGGTGAAGAGGCGGGCATCAAGTCGGCGGCCTATAAGATCACCGGTCAGAATGCCTATGGCTGGCTGAAGTCCGAAAGTGGTGTGCACCGGCTTGTGCGCATTTCGCCGTTTGACAGCGCCGCCAAGCGGCATACCTCGTTTACGTCCGTGAAGGTCTATCCGGTTGTGGATGATGACATTGATATTCAGGTCGAGGCCAAGGATATCCGGCTTGATACCTACCGGTCATCCGGTGCGGGTGGCCAGCACGTCAATACGACAGATTCTGCGGTGCGCATTACCCATTTTCCGACAGGGATTGTTGTGACCAGTTCCGAGAAGTCGCAGCACCAGAACCGCGATATTGCCATGAAGGCGTTGAAGTCCCGTCTGTATCAGATGGAGTTGGACAAGCGCTCGGCGATTGTGAACGACGTGCATGAGAACGCGGGTGATGCGGGCTGGGGCAATCAGATCAGGTCTTATGTTTTGCAGCCCTACCAGATGGTCAAAGACCTGCGCACCAATCACGAGACTTCGGACACCAAGGGTGTGTTGGATGGTGATCTGGACGGGTTTATGGCGGCGACACTGGCCTTGGCCGTGTCGGGAAAATCCCGTGCAGATGCGCAGGGCGAAGGCTAGAGCAAATTATCGATGCGCCCGTAACCGAAGTCCGCAACATAGATAAAATAGAAGCCGAATACCCCGATAATCAGCAGAGTGAAGATCAATCGGGTGGCTGCGCCGCGAAAGCTGCGCGCCATGATCTGTCTGCCGCTGCTGATTGCGGCCTGGCGTGAGGGGGCAAGATCGGGTTGCACCGAGGGCCGCCAGATTGCCAGATATATCTTGTAGCCCCAAAGCCCGCAGAAAATCAGCACGCCGGTCACCATCTGCCAATTTGGTCCCGCGCTATTGATGTCGCGCAGCGGTGTGGGGGATTGCATCATAAAGGCCGCGATCAACACAGCGATGCCAAACACGGCGATAGTCATTTTGCGGCTTGATTTGAGCGGCGCCAATGTGCTGTAGCCGTCGCGCAACCGCGCTTTGGCTTGGGCGTGGCTGACGGTTTGGCGCAGGGCGCTCAGCAGCAGGTGGACTGGGATGCCGTAGAATATCAGCCCAAAGAGGATCCAGTTGAAGTTGGTCATCACGTGGAACAGCGTGAGCGCCAGAAAGCTGATGACCGCTAACATGAGATGGAGCAAAACCGAGAAGCGGTGCCCGGATGTGTCACGAAACACTGCGTCGAGGTCGGTTTCAGTCTGCTGATACATGTGGGCCCCTTGTGACCGTTGTGCCAGGCGATCATCGGTGATTGTCTGGGCGATTTTATGACCACGGGGCGTAGAAATTACGGCGGGCCCAAAAGAAAAAGGGCGCGCTGATCTGTATCAGGCGCCCCTATCGCTGACCAAATGGTCGCGTTTATGATTTGGCTTCGGGTGTTGGCATCTTTGCCTTGCCGCCGGTGCCTTTTGTCAAAGGGTCGTCTTGACGTTGCACGGAGCCTTCGAAATGGGCGCCGCTCTCGATGGCGATGGTCTTGTGGATGATGTCACCCTCGACGCGCGCCGAGGATGTCAGGCGGACCTTGAGGCCGCGCACACGTCCGATGACGCGGCCATTGACCACAACGTCGTCTGCGATCACTTCACCGCGCACGGTAGCACCTTCACCGACGGTCAGCAGATGGGCGCGAATGTCGCCGTCTACCTGGCCTTCGATCTGAATGTCGCCAGTTGTCTTCAGATTTCCGGTGACCAAAAGATCGGACGACAGCACGGATGCGGCTGGCTTGGCTTTTGGTGCGGATGCCTTGAAGTCCGGGGCAGGCGCAGATGGCTTTGCCGCGGATGTTGTTTGGGTTTCATCGGCCTTTGGGCCTGGCTCGTTGATTTTGGATTTAGAAAACATCTTGTCCAGCTCTTATATAAGTCATTGCGTTAACGGGTTCGCCATCGACGCGAACCTCATAGTGAAGATGGGATCCGGTTGATATGCCTGAGTTGCCCATATCACCAATCCGCTGTCCGCGCGAGACCCTATCACCAACCTTCACGCGGAGAAGGTTCTGGTGGGCGTAGCGGGTTTCGATGCCGAATTCATGCTGGATTTTCACCAGCCGCCCATAGCCCGAGGACCAGCCTGCGTAGGTCACAACACCGTCACCGGCGGCATAGATCGGCGTGCCAACGGGGGCGGCCATGTCAGTGCCTGCGTGCAGGCGCCCCCAGCGTGGGCCGTAGGGCGAGGTCAGCCGGTAGCTGGCTTTCACGGGCTTGCCAAATGGCGCCCGTTCGGCGGCGATCCGGTAGAGGTTGATCTCGTCCATCCGGTTGAGAATGCCGTTGGCACGGGTAGCGTCGGGATCGGGTGCGCCGCCTTTGGTCGAGAATTGCAGCGGCATCAAAGGCCCGCCGGTGCCCGAATAGCCGCGGCGCACAGCCGAAAGCAGGGTATCGGGGTTCAGGCCCGCATTGCGGAACATTTTGTCGAGCGGCTCGACCGAGACCATCATCGCGTCTTCGAGTTGGCCGAAAATTTCGTCGTTCTTTTCTTCAAGCAGGCGCAGTTGTAGTTCAACTTCTGCGGCGCGGTCGAGCGCGAAAGCGGCGTCCGCGGCGATCAGATCGCGCTCTGCGGCCGTGTCGCGCAACGCATCCGCCAGCAAATTGACGGTGCCGGTTGCTTCTTGTGTCATCGCCGCCGCGCTGCCGGTCATGCCCTCACCCGAGAGGGCCGCGACTTGGTCGCGGGCCGCTTCACGGGCTTTCATGGTATCGCGCAATGTGGATTGCACGACCTCGAGGCCGGTTTCCAGCTCGCGGCGTTTGTCTTCGGTGTTGAGCAGTTCGGATTGCATGATCGAGATCTGCTCGAGCGCGGCGCTAAAGCGGCTTTGTGCGGCAATGGCTTCTTCGGCGCGGGTGTCGCGTTCGGAGGACATCGCGTTGAGCCGCTCTTCGTAGACCATTTGATCGCGTTGAGCCTGTGCGCGGAAGTTCCCCGCACCGATACTGTCCATAAGCAAAATTGCGGTGGCGACGATGGTCCAGCCGACGACAGCCGTGCCACCAGCCCAGGCCACAAGCTGGGTTTCGGATGAAAGCCGGATGAAGCGGGTTTCATTGTCGGAGCGCAAGAACAGCCGTTTCTCGGGGAAATGGCGTTCGAGCCGCGCGTGGATGCGTTTGGTCAGTGCTGTTCGCAAAGTTATCGTCCTTGTCCCGTCCCGTATTACGACGGGTCCCTACACCCATGATGTCGCCCCTGTGGTGTTAGAGACCTCGGTCGGGTCCCGCAACAATTTTGGACCACTGTTGACGGATTTTTCATCATTTTCCGCGCTTTAGGCGTCTTACCGCCGACGATTCTGGTTATTGCGGGGGTTTGCCGCCTGCGAGGGGCCAGTAGAAGTCGGGCGGGATGCCTGCCTCGGCGCGTTTCTCTTCGTTGAAGGGCGGCTTCAGGTCAGAGTGGAAATACTTGCGCACAAGGCTGTGGAACACGCCTGTCGGGTCAAGGTCGTGCCGCCCGCAAAGGAAGTTGAACCATTTTGACCCGTAGGCCACGTGATGGACCTCTTCGGCGTAAATGATGTCGAGCGCGGCGATTGTTTGAGTGTCTTTGGCCTGTTGGAACAGTTTGATCATACCCGGTGTCACGTCGAGCCCGCGCGCCTCGAGCACCATTGGCACCACGGCAAGCCGGCCCATCAGATCGGTGGCGGTGTCTTGGGCGGCGCGCCACATGCCGGCGTGTGCGTCCAAGGCACCATAATGGCTGCCGTGTGCTTCAAGACAGTCGCACATCAGGTTGAAATGTTTGGATTCTTCATCGGCCGCTTTGACCCAGTCATCGTAATATCCGATCGGCATGGGCGTGTCAGCGAACCGTGCGATCAGGTCCCAATGCAGGTCGACGGCGTTAAGCTCGATATGGGCGACGGCGTGCAAAATGGCGATCCGACCCTCGGGGGTGCCGGGTTTGCGGCGTGGCACATCGCGGGGGTTCAGCAGGGCCGGTTGATCGGGGCGCGCGGGCATGTCGGGCGGCGCGCTATTGCCGATTTGCGGTGTGTCACCGGCCGCACGCGCGGCTTGCCATTGTGCCGCGTAACGGCGCGACAGCGCGGTTTTTGCGCGACCGTCGGCACATGTCAGCACGTTTACCGCCATTTGGGTCAGGGAAATCATGCGCCTCGCGCCGCAGCCAGGACTGCCTCGACATGGCCGGGCACTTTTACCTTGCGCCATATTTGCGCGATTTTGCCGTCGGGTGCTATCAGGAATGTGGCCCGTTCAATGCCCATATAGGTTTTGCCATACATGGATTTTTCGACCCAAGTGCCATAGCGTTCACAGACGTCGCTGTTTTCATCAGACAAGAGCGCGATGCCAAGCGCATGTTTTGCCACGAATTTATCGTGTTTATTGACCGGATCTTTGGACACGCCCAGCACGGTTGTATTGGCGACGGCAAAACCGGTGGCTGCTTGGGTGAAGCCTGTGGCCTCTTTTGTGCAGCCCGGCGTGTCGTCGCGGGGGTAAAAGTAGAGCACAACTTGCTGGCCTTTGAAATCGGCAAGGCTCACGGTCGCGCCGCCATCGCGCGGGAGGGTCACGTCTGGTGCTAAATCGCCGATTTTCAGATCATTCATGTCATTTCTTTCTATTGCGTTGCTTTGTTGGTTTTGTTTTAGCCCAACTCGGGCAAAGATAAAGCCCAAGGGTAGACGGGCGGACATGGACGAAACACAAAGCACACCAAAGACCAAGCGTCGCTATTGGCGGCCGTTTTTGCATGGTTTGCGGGTGATGGTGCTTGTTGCGATCTTGCCGGTCATTTTTACCGGTGTGGCGGCGGTGTTGCTGGTGGAGCGTGATATTGATGCGCCCGGTTGGTTGAAATCACGCATCGAGTCCCGAGCCGCCGAGATGATGCAGGGGGGGAGTCTGGTTTTTGGTAATATTTACATTAACATAGGCCGCGATCTTCATCCAAGGGTCAGGCTGGTCGAGGCGGCGATTTCGGATGCGAATGGTATTCTGGTGGCCCGTATTCCAACGATCGAGGGGATGATTTCGCCGCGAGGTTTGTTGTTCGAGGGCAGTGTTCTAATGCAGGATGTGGCGCTGGACGGGGCGCAGATCAATCTGACACGCGAAAGAGACGGATCAGTTGCACTGGCGTTTGGGAATGGCGGGTTTAAGACCGCCCCGTCGTTTGCTGCGCTGTTGGATCAAAGCGATCAACTGGTGGAGCAGCCGGCATTGGCTGCATTGCGCAAGATTCGCGTGACCGGATTGGTCGTCAATTACCGTGACGTGCGCGCGGGCCGCAGGTGGACGGTGGATGGCGGGCTGCTTGATCTGGATTTGACCGGTGATCAAACGGCTGTGCGCGGCGATTTTGCGGTGCTGTCGGGCGGCGCGGGGATTACCCGTATGACGTTTGAATATAACAGCCCGCGCGGTGCCCGCGAGGCCACGATTGCGGTGTCGGTCGATGATGCCCCCGCCCGCGATATCGCCAGCCAGACACAGGCCTTGCGCTGGCTGGCAGATGTTGACGCGCCGGTTTCACTGGCGATCCGCACGACTTTGGATGCCCAAGGTGTGCTTGGTCCGCTGAGTGCGACATTGGCATTGGGCAAAGGCGCCTTGCAGCCAAATGCCGCGACCGAGCCTGTGGTTTTTGATACCGCCAAGGCATATTTGACCTATGAGCCTGCAAGTCAGTTGATCCGCTTTGACCAGATCGAGGTTGCGGCCCCGGCGGGACGTATTGCCGCGTCGGGTCGCGCCTATTTGAGGGATTTTGCGCAGGGTGTGCCGCAGGCGCTTGTGGCCCAGTTCAATTTTGCCGAGGCCGCGTTGGCCAAGGGTGGTTTGTATGAGGACGGGGTGGCGTTGCCGCCGTTTTCGCTTGATATGCGCCTGAGGTTTGATCCGTTTGCGGTCGAGATTGGTCAGATTGCGTTGGTTGATGGCGAGACCCATCTTGCCGCAAAGGGCCAGATTTTCGCCGCACCCGACGGCTGGCGCGTTGCGTTTGACGCCTCGGTGGACCAGATCGAGACCGCCCGATTGTTGGAGATGTGGCCCGCAGGCGTCAAACCGCGCAGTCGCAAGTGGGTGTCCGAGAATGTCACCGGCGGACGGTTGACCGATGCAAGGGTGGATGTGCGCGCCCGTCAGGGTGAAAAGCCCGTGATCGCCGCTAGTTACGAGTTTTCCGATGCGGCGGTCAGGTTCATGCGCTCGATGCCGTTGATGCAGGGTGCGGTTGGCATGGGGGTGTTGCAGGACAACCGGATGATTTTGTCGCTGGACGAGGGCAGCGTGCCTGCGCCACAAGGCGGGCCGGTTGATCTTGCAGGGTCGACGATGGTGATTTTGGACACCCGCGTGCGCGGCGGAGATGCCGAGCTGGATTTGCGCATGGCGGGCACGATTACGGCCACGCTGGCGTTGTTGGACCGTGAGCCGTTCCGGTTTATCAGCAAGGCGGGGCAGGCGGTGACAGTGGCCGATGGGCGTGCCGCTGTGCGCGGCGATTTGCGGTTCGCGCTACGCAAGGGGGTGCCGCCAAGCGAGGTGCAGTTCGATATTGCCGCCGACCTGACCGATGTGCATAGCGATACGTTGATCAAGGGGCGGGGTTTGACGGCGCCCGAGTTGCGGCTGACCGCGAACCGTGAAGGGTTACAGATTGCCGGTCTTGCGCGGCTTGACGCGATTGCTGCCGAGGGGACATGGACACAAGCGTTTGGCGCGCAGGCGGCGGGTCGGTCGCGGCTGGTGTCAAAGGTCGCGCTATCCCAGCAGTTTCTTGATGCCTTTGGGATCGCATTACCGCCCGGGTCCGTTTCGGGACAGGGGCGCGCGGATTTAGTTGTCGATTTGGTCAAGGGCCAAGCCCCTGCATTCCGGTTGACGTCTGATTTGCAGGGCATCGAAGTTGGACTGCCAGCGCTGGGATGGCGTAAACCGGCGGGTGCGCGCGGTGCTTTGACGGTGGCGGGCGCGTTGGGGCCGGTGCCGCGCGTCGACGTGTTGGAGATTAGTGGCGGTGGCTTGCAGGCCAAGGGGACGATCGGGTTGACGGCACAGGGCGCGCTGGATGAGGCGCGGTTTTCCCAAGTCAGCATTGGCAATTGGTTGAATGCGCCGATCACGATTTCGGGGCGCGGCAAGGGCCGACCTGTGGCGGTATCGATTGCGGGCGGGACATTGGATTTACGCGCAGCGAGCTTTGGTGGCGGTGGTGGCGAGACGGGTCCGATGAGCCTGCGGTTGGATCGATTGCAGATCACCGAGGGCATTGCACTACGCGATTTTCGCGGAGACTTTAGTGGGTTGGGTGGGTTTTCCGGTGCGTTTACCGGCAAGGTGAATGGCGGGCCCGAGATCCGAGGCACGGTGGTGCCGCAAAATGGTCGCTCGGCGGTCAGGTTGCAGTCAGCGGATGCCGGTGGTGTTGTGGGGGCGGCTGGATTTGTGAAAAACGGTGTCGGCGGCGCGCTGGATTTGACGATGCTGCCAGTCGGGGCTGCGGGCACGTTTGACGGGGTGTTGTCGGTGCGCGATTTGCGGGTGCGTGATGCGCCGTCGATTGCCGCCTTGCTTGATGCGATCAGTGTGGTGGGTTTGTTGCGCCAGTTGGACGGCGAGGGGCTGGCGTTTGACGAGGTTGATGCCAAATTTCGCCTGACGCCGACGCAGGTGATTGTCACCGAGGCCAGTGCGGTGGGGCCGGGCTTGGGGATTTCGCTGGACGGAATTTACACGCTGGCCAGCAAGCAGGTTGATTTTCAAGGGGTGGTGTCGCCGTTTTATTTGCTCAATGGCATAGGGTCGTTTTTAACCCGCAAGGGTGAAGGGCTGATCGGGTTCAATTTTAACCTTGCGGGCAATGCGGCAAACCCCGATGTGAGTGTCAATCCGCTGTCGGCTTTGACCCCCGGCATGTTCCGCGAAATTTTCCGCCGCCCAGTGCCCGAGGTGACCCAGTGAAGCTATCTGATTTCGACTTTGACCTGCCGGAGGATTTGATTGCTGTGCGTCCCGCCAAGCCGCGCACGGCGGCGAAATTACTGGTCGCGCAGGGTGATGAGATTTCCGATCATACGGTTGCGGATTTGCCGGAATTTTTGCGCAGGGGCGATGTTTTGGTGCTCAATGACACCAAGGTTATTCCGGCACGATTGTTTGGTCTGCGTCACCGCGACGGCGAGTTTGGCATGACGGCGGCCAAGATGGATGTGACCTTGCTGGACCCACGCGCAGATGGCACTTGGGCGGCGATGATCAAGCCGCTGCGCAAGGTGAATGATGGTGAACAGATTGTGTTTTCGAATGATTTATCTGCCACGGTTATGGCTCGCGCGGATGGGCAGGCGCAGTTGCGGTTTAACCTGTCGGGGGATGATTTTGATGCAGCACTAAATGCGGTGGGGGCGATGCCGTTGCCGCCGTATATTGCAGCCAAGCGCCCCGCGGACGAGGCCGACAAGACCGATTATCAGACCTATTGGGCGAAACATGCGGGCGCTGTGGCGGCACCGACGGCATCGCTGCATTTTGACGGGCCGTTGCTGGATGCATTGACCGCACATGGCGTGGAATTTGTGCATGTCACATTGCATGTCGGCGCGGGCACGTTTTTGCCGGTAAAGGTTGATGATATTGCGACCCATAAGATGCACGCCGAATGGGGTGAGGTGACGCCGAGTGCGGCAGCGGCGATCGCAAAGGCCAAAGCCCAAGGTCGCCGCGTTATTCCGGTGGGCACGACAGCGTTGCGGTTGATTGAAAGTGCGGCGCGAACCGGCCAGATTGCGCCGTGGGAAGGTGAAACCGACATCTTCATCACACCCGGATTCGCATTTCAGGTGTCCGACGGATTGATGACCAATTTCCATTTGCCCAAATCCACATTGATGATGCTGGTCTCGGCGATGATGGGGGTGCAGAGCGTAAAGCGGATTTACGCCCATGCCATTGATGAAAAGTACCGGTTCTTTTCCTATGGAGATGCATCGCTTTTGCTGCGTTAGCGCATCATTGACGGGCGCGGGCGCGAAGATGTCGCAAGCAGCTATGACGCTGGTCAGTTTTGACTGCTAAAGCTGGGCGATATTTTGGGTAAGGACCACGGTAATGATTCAAGTCATGAGCAGTTCATGGGCACTCTATCTGGGCATGTTCATGCTGATGATCGGCAACGGCTTGCAGGGCACGTTGCTGGGGCTGCGCGGCGATCTGGAAGGGTTCAGCACGTTTGAGCTATCGGTCATTATGTCGGCGTATTTTGTCGGGTTTTTGTTCAGCTCGAAAGTGACGCCGAAGTTGATCGGTCGGGTCGGCCATGTCCGGGTGTTTGCGGCGTTAGGCTCGACGATTTCTGCGGTGCTGATCCTTTACCCTATTCTGGTGGAGCCTTGGGCATGGACCTTGGGCCGCGTGATTATCGGGTTTTGTTTTTGCGGCGTCTATGTGACGGCGGAAAGCTGGTTGAACGATGCTTCCACAAACGCCACCCGCGGCAAGGCCTTGTCGATCTATCTGATGGTGCAAATGGCGGGCATCGTGGCGGCGCAATATATTGTGTCGCAGGGTGATGTGTCCGGTTATGCGCTGTTTATCATTCCGTCGGTGTTGGTGTCATTGGCGTTTGCGCCGATTTTGTTGTCTATTCGCCCGACGCCGCAATTTGCGCAGACCAAACCGATGACCACGCGCCGCTTGATCGAGGTGTCGCCGTTGGGCTGCGTTGGCATGTTTTTGTTGGGTGGTGTGTTCTCGGCGCAGTTCGGGATGTCGGCGGTTTATGGCTCGCAGATCGGGCTGTCGGTTGGCCAGATTTCGATATTTGTGTCGGTGATTTATATCGCGGCCCTGGTGGCGCAATACCCGATTGGTTGGCTGTCTGACCGTATTGATCGCCGCATTTTGATTTTGGGCGTCGGATTTGTTGGCGGGCTTGGGGCGCTGGTTGCGTTCTTCATACCCGGCAACTTTGGAGTGATATTGTTCAGTGCGGCGGTTTTGGGCGGCACGTCGAACCCGCTTTATGCGCTGCTGATCGCCTATACCAACGATTATCTGGAGCGCGAGGATATGGCGGCGGCCTCTGGCGGTTTGTTGTTTATCAACGGCATTGGCGCGATTGCGGGGCCCTTGACCGTGGGGTGGATGATGGAATCGCTGGGCGCAAGCGGGTTCTGGATGTTCTCTGCGGTTTTGATGTTGCTGGTCGGGTTTTATGCGGCCTACCGGATGACCCGCCGGAGCCGGTCTGATCTGGACCTTGAGGGCGTCAGCTATGTCGCGGTGTCGTCGTCGTCGTCGCCGATTGTGGTCGAGGTTGCGCAAGAGGCTTATGTCGACGCGGAAATCGAGGAAGAGGCGCAGGCGTCGCTTTAAGGTCTTGCCACAGTGCGGCGGGTCTGGTTGGGTTTACCCAAGGCAAGGCTGGAGGGCATCAGATGGACGTGGCCAAGGAAATTCTGTCGTTTTGGTTGGAGGAAGTGGGACCAAAAGGCTGGTATAGCGCCGAGGATGCCTTGGATCGGGATATTCGCGACCGGTTCGGGGCGGTCTGGGAGGAAAGCCGCGAGGGTGGCTGCGGATTATGGTTGACCGATCCCGAGGGCGCATTGGCCTATATCATTCTGACTGATCAGTTTTCACGCAACCTATTCCGCGATGATGCCAAGGCATTCTGCATGGATAAATCCGCAAGAGCGGTGGCAAAAGCGGCGATTGACCGGAAGTGGGACCGTGCGATTGCGGAGCCTGCGCGCCAGTTTTTCTATATGCCCCTGATGCATTCCGAGACTTTGGCCGACCAAGATCGCGCGGTGCGTTTGATCCATAGCCGGTTGCCGGACACGGGGGCGAGCACATTGCAACATGCCAAAGTGCACCGGTCGATCATTCGCCAGTTTGGCCGCTTTCCGTTTCGCAATGCGGCGCTGGGCCGGACCACGGCCCGATTGGAGCAGCAGTTTTTGGATGATGGTGCGTATGGTGGCGCGTTTCGCGCGTATGCTTAAGGCGGGTTAACCCAATCAGATAGCCGCTATGCGCAAAGGTCACTAGAGGTCTGATAAAAAGTAGTTTAACATCAAACTAATTTTACAGTTGGAGGACGAAGAATGGCCGCGAAGAACTTTGATCTGATCGTGATTGGTGCGGGCCCCGGTGGTTATGTCGCGGCGATCCGGGCCGCGCAACTGGGTATGTCCGTCGCCATTGTCGAGCGCGAAAACCTGGGCGGGATCTGTCTGAACTGGGGTTGTATCCCGACCAAGGCGCTGTTGCGGTCGTCCGAAGTTTTCCACCTGATGCACCGCGCCAAAGAGTTTGGCTTGTCGGTTGAAAAGCCCAGCTTTGATCTGGGCGAAGTGGTGAAGCGCAGCCGCAAGGTTGCGGGTCAATTGTCGGGTGGGATTGGCCATTTGATGAAGAAAAACAAAATCACGACGATCATGGGCGTGGCCAAATTGGCGGGCAAAGGCAAGGTGACTGTCACGACCGACAAGGGGGCCGAGGAGTTGACGGCCAAGAACATTGTGCTGGCTACTGGTGCACGTGCGCGTGAACTGCCGGGGCTTGAGGCCGATGGCGAGATGGTTTGGACCTATCGCCATGCCTTGCAGCCGCCGCATATGCCCAAGAAGCTATTGGTCATCGGGTCTGGTGCGATTGGTATTGAATTTGCCAGCTTTTACAACACGATGGGCGCGGATACGACGGTGGTCGAGGTCATGGACCGCGTGCTGCCTGTCGAAGATGCCGAGATTTCTGCCTTTGCGAAAAAGCAGTTTGTAAAGCAGGGCATGAAGATCATGGAAAAAGCCATGGTCAAGCAGCTTGATCGCGGCAAAGGCACGGTGACTGCGCATATCGAAGTGGGCGGCAAGGTCGAGAAACATGTCTTTGACACCGTGATTTCGGCTGTTGGTATCGTGGGCAATGTCGAGGATTTGGGGCTTGAAGAGATCGGCGTCAAGATTGACCGTACCCATGTTGTCACGGACGAATATTGCCGCACTGGTGTCGAGGGGCTTTATGCGATTGGTGATATCGCGGGCGCGCCGTGGCTGGCGCATAAGGCAAGCCACGAGGGTGTGATGGTCGCCGAATTGATGGCGGGGATGCACCCCCACGCGGTCAAGCCCGAGAGCATTGCGGGGTGCACATATTGTCATCCGCAGGTCGCCTCTGTTGGCTATACCGAGGCCAAGGCCAAAGAGCTGGGCTATGAGATCAAGGTGGGTCGTTTTCCGTTTATCGGCAACGGCAAGGCGATTGCGCTGGGCGAGGCCGAGGGCATGGTCAAGACCGTGTTTGACGCGAAGACCGGCGAATTGCTGGGCGCGCATATGATTGGTGCGGAAGTGACCGAGCTGATCCAAGGCTATGTTGTGGGCCGCCAGTTAGAGACCACGGAGGAAGATTTGATGAACACAGTCTTCCCGCACCCAACCCTGTCGGAGATGATGCATGAGAGCGTGCTGGATGCATATGGGCGCGTGATCCACATGTGATTTGCTTGGCTGCGTGAATTTCAAAAGCCCGCCCATTGACAGGAGCGGGCTTTTTTCGTTGATGTTCTGTTAATGTTCTGGCTTAACTCTGGCAATTCCATCGGTTCGGGTTATGTAGTGCCTGACCATCTGCGGGGGCGATAATGGCTGAGTTGAAGAACATCGAAGTGCGCGGCGCACGCGAGCATAACCTGAAGAATATCGATGTGGATATTCCGCGTGACAAGCTTGTGGTCATTACCGGACTGTCGGGGTCGGGCAAGTCGAGCCTTGCGTTTGACACGGTCTATGCCGAGGGGCAGCGCCGCTATGTCGAGAGCCTAAGTGCCTATGCGCGCCAGTTCCTGGATATGATGGAAAAGCCCGATGTGGATCACATTTCGGGGCTTTCGCCTGCGATTTCGATTGAACAGAAAACCACGAGCAAGAACCCGCGCTCGACCGTGGGCACGATCACCGAGATTTACGACTATTTGCGCCTGTTGTTTGCCCGTGTGGGCACGCCGTATTCTCCTGCGACCGGTCTGCCGATTGAGGCGCAGCAGGTGCAGGATATGGTTGACCGTGTGATGGCGTTGGAAGAGGGGACGCGTGGCTATATGCTCGCCCCGATCGTGCGTGACCGCAAAGGTGAGTATCGCAAGGAATTTCTGGAGCTGCGCAAAGCGGGGTTTCAGCGAGTGAAGGTTGATGGCACGTTTTACGAGCTGGACGAGCCGCCGACGCTTGATAAGAAATTTCGCCACGATATTGATGTGGTTGTGGACCGGATCGTGGTGCGCGAAGGCCTAGAGACGCGGCTGGCGGATAGTTTTCGCACGGCGCTGGATTTGGCCGATGGGATTACTGTTTTGGAGACCGCACCCGCGGAAGGTGAGCCGGAACGCTATACGTTTTCGGAAAAATTCGCTTGTCCGGTGAGTGGCTTTACCATTCCCGAGATTGAACCGCGGTTGTTTTCGTTTAACGCGCCATTCGGGGCCTGTCCAAGTTGTGACGGGCTTGGGGTCGAGTTGTTTTTCGACGAAAACCTGGTTGTGCCTGATGTGACGTTGAGGATTGCCGACGGTGCCTTGGCGCCTTGGCGCAAGGGAAAAAGCCCGTATTTCTTGCAAACCATCGAGGCGATTGCCAAGCATTACGGGTTTAACAAGAATGCCCGCTGGAAGGATCTGGACCCGAAGATACATGAGGTGTTTCTGCGTGGTTCTGGCAAGGAAGAGATCAAGTTTCGCTATGATGAGGGCGGCCGTGTTTATACCGTCGAGCGCGCCTTTGAAGGTGTGATCCCGAATATGGAGCGCAGGTATCGCGAGACCGATAGCAATTGGATCCGCGAAGAGTTTGAAGGTTTTCAGAACAATCGCCACTGTGCTGATTGCGGTGGTTTCCGGTTGCGCCAAGAGGCGCTGGCGGTGCGGATTGGTGACAAGCATGTGGGCCATGTGGTGCAATTGTCGATCAAAGAGGCTTATGATTGGTGTCTGGCTGTGCCTGACAGCCTGACCAAGCAGAAGAACGAGATTGGTAAGGCGATTTTGAAGGAAATCCGCGAGCGTTTGGGATTTCTTAATAACGTCGGGCTGGAGTATTTGTCGCTCAGCCGTAATTCGGGCACGCTGTCGGGTGGTGAAAGCCAGCGGATCAGGCTTGCCAGTCAGATCGGGTCGGGGTTGACGGGGGTGCTTTATGTGCTGGACGAGCCGTCGATTGGTTTGCATCAGCGCGACAATGACCGGTTGTTGACGACGCTGAAGAACCTGCGCGATCAGGGTAATACAGTGATTGTGGTCGAGCATGACGAGGAGGCTATTCGCGAGGCGGATTATGTCTTTGATATCGGGCCAGGGGCCGGTGTGCATGGTGGTCAGGTTGTGGCCGAGGGCACGCCTGCGGATATTATGGCGAACCCCAAGTCACTGACAGGGCAGTATTTAACGGGTGTGCGTGAAATTGCGATCCCGTTGAGGCGCCGCAAGGGATCAAAGAAAAAGCTGACCGTGGTGAAGGCCACGGGCAATAATTTGCAAAATGTGACGGTGGATTATCCGTTGGGGCAATTTGTCTGTGTGACGGGTGTTTCTGGTGGTGGCAAATCGACGTTGACGATTGAGACCTTGTTCAAAAATGCGTCGATGAAGTTGAACGGCGCGCGCCAGACGCCCGCGCCATGTGAAACCATTAAGGGGTTCGAGCATCTTGATAAGGTGATCGACATTGACCAGCGGCCGATTGGGCGCACGCCGCGATCCAACCCTGCGACCTATACCGGCGCGTTTACTCCGATCCGTGACTGGTTTGCGGGGTTGCCTGAATCCAAAGCGCGCGGTTATAAGCCGGGGCGGTTCAGTTTCAACGTCAAGGGCGGGCGCTGCGAGGCCTGTCAGGGCGATGGTGTGATCAAGATCGAGATGCACTTTTTGCCGGACGTTTATGTGACCTGTGAGACTTGCAAGGGCGCGCGGTATAATCGCGAGACGCTTGAGATCAAGTTCAAGGGCAAATCGATTGCCAATGTGTTGGATATGACGGTTGAGGATGCGCAAGGATTTTTCACTGCCGTGCCGTCGATCCGAAGCAAGATGGATGCGCTGATGCGGGTTGGTCTGGGCTATATCAAAGTGGGTCAGCAGGCGACGACATTGTCAGGCGGCGAGGCGCAACGGGTGAAGTTGTCCAAGGAACTCGCGCGGCAATCGACGGGGCGCACACTGTATATTCTGGATGAACCAACGACGGGTCTGCATTTTGAAGATGTGCGTAAGTTATTGGAAGTGCTGCATGAGTTGGTGGATCAGGGCAATTCTGTTGTTGTGATCGAGCACAATTTGGATGTTGTGAAAACCGCCGATCATATCATCGATATTGGCCCCGAGGGCGGTGATGGTGGCGGTCGTATTGTGGCCACCGGCACACCCGAGCAGGTGGCCGAAAGCGCCGAAAGCCACACGGGGCGGTATCTAAAGCAGATGTTGCGGCCCAAGGTCGCGGCGCAGTAATTATACGCTGTGCCCGCGGGCCAAAAGGCGCGGTAGCATGGCGGAAAAGTCTTTGCCTGCGCCGTTCTCGTCCTCGACAAAGGTTTTATAAAGCGCTGTGGCCGCTTGGCCGAGAGGCGTGTCCGCGTCTGCGGCAGTGGCGGCCATTTGGCTCAGGTTCAGGTCTTTGAGCATCAGTTCAGCGGCAAAACCGGGGGTGTAGTTGTTATCGGCGGGCGACTGCGGGCCGATGCCGGGGGCGGGGCAATAGGCGTTCATCGACCAGCTGGAGCCTGACGAGGTGCTGACGACATCGAACATGGCTTGGCGGTCTAGACCAAGTTTATCGGCCAGCGCGAAGGCTTCGCAGGTGGCGATCATGGTGACGCCGAGGATCATGTTGTTGCAGATTTTGGCGGCTTGGCCGTTGCCGGAAGCACCGCAGTGCACCGCTTTTTGCCCCATGATCTCAAACAGGGGTTTTGCGGCGGCAAAGGCTGCATCCGACCCGCCGGCCATGAAGGTTAGTGTGCCTGCCGCGGCCCCGCCGATGCCACCAGATACGGGGGCGTCAATCGACAAAAGGTTATATTTGTCAGCGGATTGCGAGACGATCCTTGCGCTTTCTACATCCACGGTCGAGCAGTCGAGATGCAGGGCACCTGCTTTCATAACGGGGTGAATTTCGGCGGCGACAGATTGCAATATCGACCCGTTTGGCAACATGGTGATGACCACGTCGGCGTCAGTTGCAGCCCTCGCGGCAGAGCCTGTGTTCTGGATGCCAGAGGGGCGTGCTGCCATGTCGTAGCCCGCGACGTCGTGTCCTGCCCTGGCCAGATTGACAGCCATAGGTGCACCCATGTTGCCAAGGCCGATAAATCCGATTCTCATGGTGAGCTCCTTTAAGTCAGGGTCAATGCGTCCGCACCCAAGGGGGCGGTCATTTTGGTGATGTCGGCTTGTGTGACTGCATCGAATGTGGCGTGTTGCCATTTTGGGTGGCGGTCACGGTCGATGATGGCGGCACGGATGCCTTCGATAAAATCCGAGTGCTGCACGGCGCGGTGGGTAAAGCGGTATTCATGTTCGAGTGCTGTTTCGATTGTGGGGATGTCGCGGGCCGCTTGGATCAGGGGGACGGCGCAGGCCATGGCGAGCGGCGAGTTGCGATCCATCAGCTTTTTGGCGTGACTGACAGAGGCGGCGGGATCGCCCGGAATACTGCGATAGATGGCGTGCAAGCTGTCTTGTGCAAAGACCGGATCAAGACAGGATTGCCATTTGGCCAGTCTGGCGGCAGGTGGGGTTTGCGGAGCGATTGCTGTGATGTCACCGGCGGCGCAGAGCTGTGATTTTAATTCATCCCATTTATTTATCATGATAAAATGGTCTGCAAAGCCTGTAAATATCGCGTCACCTGCGTCCATCCGGTCGCCTGTCAGTCCGAGATATGTGCCGATATATCCCGGTGCATTTGCCAGCAGCAGAGAGCCGCCGACGTCGGGGATAAGGCCGATTGTGCACTCTGGTAGCGCGATTTGGCTGGTCTCGCAGACAATGCGGTGGCTGGCATGACAGCCGATCCCAACGCCGCCGCCCATCGTGAAGCCGTGCAAAAAGGTGACGACGGGTTTGGGATAATTTGCGAGTTTGGCGTTGAGCCGGTATTCGTCGCGCCAGAATTTGCGCCCATAGGCGTAATCGCGAGATTGCCCCGAGGCATACATGTCCGCAATATCGCCGCCCGAGCAAAAGGCGCGGTCGCCCGCGCCATCGATGACCACAAGGCGGATCGTATCGTCATTGCGCCACGCGTCGATGGCGGCCTCGATGGCAAGGCACATGTCCCAAGTGAGGGCGTTCAGTGCTTGTGGCCGGTTGAGGGTGATGTGCCCTGCATGGCCGGATGTGCGGATAATGATATCGGTCATGGCTGTATCATATGTCGCGCGGTGATCAGACGCATGATTTCATTGGTGCCTTCAAGGATTTGGTGCACGCGCAGATCGCGCACGATTTTTTCGATCCCGTAGTCGGCAAGGTAGCCGTAGCCGCCGTGCAGTTGCAGGCATTGGTCGGCGACCTGCGAGCCCGCTTCGGTGCAAAGTGTCTTGGCCATGGCGCAATAGGCGGTTGCGTCGGGGGCATTGGTGTCGAGTTTCCATGCCGCTTGGCGCAGGAAAATACGCGCGGATTGTAATGCGATATTCATGTCGGCAAGGCGGAATTGCAGGCCTTGGAATTGGTCAAGAGATTGGCCAAACGCCTGACGTTCGCGCATATAGGTGAGGGTTTTGTCGAGCGCGGATTGCGCAGCGCCGATGGAGCAGGCGGCAATGTTGAGGCGACCACCGTCAAGGCCGCTCATCGCGTAGGCGAACCCTTTGCCAAGATCGCCCAGCAAATTGGTGGCAGACACCTTAGCGTTGTCTAACTGGACTTGACGGGTTGGTTGGGATTTCCAGCCCATTTTTTCCTCAAATACGCCAAAGGAAAGTCCCGCGGTGCCGTCTTCCACCACAAATGCACTGATCCCCTTGGGCCCATCCGCACCGCTGCGCGCCATGACGATATAGGCGTCCGAATAGCCGCCGCCGGAGATGAAGGATTTGGTGCCGGTGATGTGGTATCCGTCGTCGGTGGGCGTGGCGCGGGTTTTCAGCGATGCCGCGTCGGAGCCTGACCCAGGTTCGGTCAGGCAGTAGGACAGCAAAGTGTCCATGCGAATAGCGGGTGCAAGAACGCGGGATTTGAGATCGTCAGAGCCGTAGCTGTCGATCATTTTGGCGCACATGTTATGGATCGACAGGAACGCTGCGACCGAGGCGCAGGACGCTGACAGCGCCTCGAACACCAATGTGGCATCAAGGCGCGAGAGACCCGTGCCGCCGTTTTCTTCGCAGACGTAAAGCCCGCCAAAGCCGAGCTCTGCGATGTCGTGCCAGAGCGTTTTGGGGATGCTGCCGTCTTTGTCCCATTGTTGTGCAAAGGGTGCGATGTGGTGGGCCCCGAAGGACTTGGCCATGTCGAAAATGGCGGTTTGTTCGTCCGAGAGTGCAAAATCCATAAAAGGCCTCGTTGGAAATGAACATCAGTTCAAATGATAGATATCCAAGCCCGAGGCCGCCATAGAGAAGTTGTCATTGGCCCGCCGATCGATGGCGGGCCAATGAGCCCCATGCTTACGAGATGGTGATCGTGCCACGCATTCTGGGATGCGGTCGGCAGAGGTAGCTGAATTGCCCTGCACCATCAAAGGTTACGGTGCCTTCCTGACCCTTCGACAAAAGCCCGGTGTCAAATGCGCCGTTCGTATCGGTTGCCGTGTGCCGCACGCTGTCCTCGTTGATGAATGTCACACTGTCGCCTGCTTTGATCGCAAGTTCGGCAGGGTTAAAGGAAAACTCTTTTATCACAACCGTATACACGGTTTTATCGGCGGTGGCACGCGCCACTGTGGCGCCTAGCGGCAGGGCCACAAGGGCGGCACCAAGGCGAAGTGCGTCGCGACGGGTCGGGTGGGACATCGGAAATTCCTTTCAGGTCATGCATGTCTGCGGTCACTGTGACACAGGTTTAGCAGCCCCGATAGCGGCACACACAACGATGTGATTTGCCGTTTAGTCCATCGGTTTGAAGTTGAATTCACCGCCCTGACGGATGCCGGATGGCCAGCGCGATGTGATCGTTTTGGTGCGCGTGTAGAATTTGAACGCATCGGGACCGTGCTGGTTGAGATCACCAAAGACCGATTTTTTCCAGCCACCAAAGGTGTGATAGGCCAAGGGCACAGGGATCGGCACGTTGATGCCGACCATGCCGATGTTGATCCGGTTGGCAAAATCGCGCGCGGTGTCGCCGTCGCGGGTGTAGATCGCGGTGCCGTTACCGTATTCGTGATCCATCGCCATTTTGATCGCGTTTTCATAGGTTTCGGCGCGCACGACCGACAGGACAGGCCCAAAGATTTCCTTGGTGTAGATGTCCATGTCCGTGGTGACGTGGTCAAACAGGTGTGGTCCGACAAAAAACCCGTCTTCATAGCCTTGCAGGCTGAAGTCGCGGCCATCAACGACAAGATCAGCGCCTTGGTCGATACCGGACTGGACCAGCTTGAGAATATTTGCCTTGGCGGCTGCGGTCACGACGGGGCCGTAATCTACGTCGTTGCCTGCGGTATAGGGCCCGACTTTCAACGCGTCGATGCGCGGGATCAGTTTTTCGACCAAACGGTCAGCGGTGTCTTTGCCGACAGGAACAGCGACCGAGATTGCCATGCAGCGTTCGCCCGCAGCGCCATATCCCGCACCGATGAGCGCGTCAGCCGCTTGGTCGAGGTCCGCATCCGGCATAATGATCATATGGTTTTTGGCGCCGCCAAAGCACTGCACCCGCTTGCCGTTCGCGCAGCCGCGCCCGTAGATGTATTCGGCGATCGGGGTGGAACCGACAAAGCCGATGGACTGGATCACATCGTGGTCGATGATCGCGTCAACGGCTTCTTTGTCGCCGTTCACGACTTGCAAAATGCCTTTTGGCAGACCTGCCTGTTCGATCAATTCGGCCAGCATCAGCGGCACGGATGGATCGCGTTCCGACGGTTTGAGGATAAACGCGTTGCCGCAGGCGATGGCGGGGGCGAACATCCACATCGGGATCATGGCGGGGAAGTTGAACGGGGTAACCCCTGCGCAGACACCAAGTGCCTGTTTCATCGAATACATGTCGATGCCGGGGCCCGCGCTGTCGGTAAAGTCACCTTTCAGCAGTTCAGGCGCACCGATGCAGTATTCCACAACTTCGAGGCCGCGCTGCACGTCGCCTGCGGCATCGGGCAGGGTTTTGCCGTGTTCGCGCGACAGGGCCTCGGACAGCTTGTCCATGTTGTCGTTCAACAGGCCCACGAATTTCATCATTACACGGGCGCGGCGCTGCGGGTTTACGGCGGCCCAAGCGGGTTGGGCGGCGGCGGCGGCGGCGACAGCGATGTCCATTTCAGCGGTGCTTGCCAGTGGCACGCGGGCTTGCACTTCGCCGGTTGCAGGGTTGAAGATATCGGCAAAGCGGCCTGATGTGCCTTTGACGTGTGCGCCGTTGATGTAATGGGTCAGCTCTTGCATGTCGAAATCCTCCGGTTGATTTATCGCGAGCTTAGCCTTGCGGTTTTGTATGTAAAAGCGTCAATATGCCAAAACCATTTTGCAAAAATGTAGGTGTCGGGATGAATTGGGATGATATGCGGGTGTTTTTGGCGGTGGCGCGCGCCGAAGGATTGTCAGGCGCCGCACCGGTGTTGAAAATGGACCCTGCGACGCTGGGCCGAAGGGTTGCGCGCTTGGAGCGCCATCTGGGGGCTGCGTTGTTTGTGAAATCGCCGCAGGGGTATGCTTTGACAGATCTGGGCGAGCGGATGCGGGACCGTGCGGCGGATGCAGAGGCGGTGTTGAGCCAAGCCATGGAGGTCGGACAAAACGCGGGGCTGACCGGGCAAATCAGGATCGGCGCGCCGGACGGTGTGGCGAATTATCTTTTGCCGCAGGTTTGTGCCGCGATCCAAGCCGAGAACCCCGATCTGGAGGTGCAGATACTGGCCTTGCCGCGTGTTGTGAACCTGTCGCGGCGCGAGGCGGATATGGCGATTACCGTGAGCCCGCCTGCTGCGGGGCGTCTGACGGTGCAGCGCATCACGGATTATCACTTGCATCTTGCGACGCGCCGCGATGCGCGGCCGATCCGCCATCTGGATGATCTGAAAGGCCGCCCGCTTGTGGGCTATATTCCCGATATGATTTTTGACAAGGAGTTGGATTATCTGGGTGATCTGGGCGGGGGAGGCGTGCAGCTTGCGTCCAATTCGGTGGCGGTGCAGATGCAGATGGTGCGCCATGCGGGGGTCGGAATTGTGCATGATTTTGCGCTGCCGGCAGTGCCTGAATTGATGCGTGTGCTGGTGGATGCGGTGGCATTGAAGCGGTCGTTCTATCTGGTGCGCCATGCTTCTGACCGGCAATCTGCGCGCTTGACCGGGTTTGCCGAGGCGCTTTGCACTGGGTTGCGCGCAGAGGTGGGACGATTGGAGCAAGCAGCACGCTTGACAGATGCGCCGTTGGTTTGTGACACTTAGACCAAGGTAACCTGTCTAACAAAGGAGCGCGTTGATGATTGTTTCCCAAATTCTGAAGTCCAAGCCCGAAATGGGTGTGGTCTCTGTCACACCGGATGCATCGGTGTCGGAGGTGGTGGGGATATTATCGGATAAACGCATCGGCACGGTTGTGGTCTCGAAGGATGGTGTATCGCTGGACGGGATTTTGTCCGAGCGCGATGTGGTGCGCGAGTTGGGCCGACGCGGCGTGGCACTGATGGCGGAACCTGCAAGTGCGATTATGACCGCCAAACTGGTCACTTGTCGCCCTACCGATAACGCTGATGCTGTTTTGACAATGATGACCGATGGCCGGTTTCGCCACATCCCCGTTATGGATGAGGGCAAGATGATCGGGCTGATTTCGATCGGTGATGTGGTCAAGGCGCGCTTGTCGGAACTGTCGATGGAAAAGGATGCCCTTGAAGGCATGATAATGGGGCACTGACCCTTGCATTTTACCGCGTAGTCATGTTGCGTGCCAGTGATTGAGTAACAATGAGGTGCGCCATGCGCGTTGGACTATATCCGGGCACGTTTGATCCTGTGACAAATGGCCATTTGGACATTATCCGGCGCGGTTGCACATTGGTGGATCGCTTGGTGATTGGTGTGGCCATCAACCGCGACAAGGGCCCGATGTTCAGCCTTGAAGAACGGGTGGCAATGGTCGAGGCGGAATGTGTGCCGCTGGGTGCTGCCGTTGGGTGCGAGGTGGTGGTGCACCCGTTTGAAAACCTGCTGATCGATTGTGCCCGTGATGTGGGGGCCAATGTCATTATCCGGGGCCTGCGCGCGGTTGCCGATTTCGAGTATGAATTCCAGATGGTTGGCATGAACCGGTCGATGGATAATTCCATTGAGACCGTATTCCTGATGGCCGATGCCAAGAATCAGGCCATTGCAAGCAAGCTGGTGAAAGAGATTGCGCGACTGGGCGGTGATGTCACGAAATTTGTGCCGGCGTCGGTGAAGGCCGCGTTGCAGCACAAGTTGGGTTAAGAGCCAAGCTGCCCAAGTGCGTTGTCAACGCCCCCTGGCGAAGCGCGATTAGCTATAGGCGCTGATGTTCATGATGCGGGCTGCGTCGGCGCGGCTGACGCTACATGCGCGGTGCGTGCCGGTTTTGCCCGAAAAGATGGCTGTGAAGAGTGATTTCAGGAAGGTCATGTTACCAGTGTCCAATAAATAAGCGATGTGGTGCTTGTGGCCTCATCTACGCCTTGCGCGGGGCTGCCACAAATGCCGGTTTGGACTACCCGCATTGTGCCCAGCGCATAGGCAGCAAAAAGCCGACCCTAAATCGGGCCGGCTTTTTGAAATTTTCACTGGGTTTAGATGAGTTTGCCCATTGCGACGGCTGTATCTGCCATCCGGTTCGAGAAACCCCATTCATTGTCATACCACGTCAGGATCCGCACCATATTGCCGTCTAGGACCTTTGTCTGATCGTTGTGGAAGGTGGATGAATGCGGGTCATGGTTGAAATCGCAGCTGACCATTGGCAGGTCTGTGTAGGCGAGAACGCCTTTCAATTTGCCATCTGCGGCGGCTTTGATTGCGGCGTTGACCTGCGCGATAGTAGTGTCGCGGGAGGCTTCAAATGTCAGGTCGACGACCGAGACGTTGGGCGTGGGCACACGGATCGCAACGCCGTCGAGTTTGCCTGCCAGTTCCGGCAACACCAGGCCCACGGCTTTTGCGGCGCCTGTTGATGTCGGGATCATCGAAAGGGCGGCGGCGCGCGCGCGGTAGAGGTCTTTGTGCATTGTATCCAGCGTTGGCTGGTCGCCGGTATAGCTGTGGATTGTTGTCATAAAGCCCTTATTGATGCCGATCGCGTCATTCAGGACCTTGACCACAGGGGCCAGACAATTGGTCGTGCAAGAGGCGTTGGACACCACAATGTCGGCAGATGTCAGCGTGTCGTGGTTGACCCCGTAGACGATTGTTGCATCGGCATCTTTGCCGGGGGCCGAGATCAGCACGCGGGATGATCCGTTATCAAGGTGCGCTTGGCAGGCCTCTTTGGATGTAAAGATGCCGGTGCATTCCATCACGATATCAACGTCCGTCCACGGCAGGTCCGCAGGGTTGCGGATCGCGGTCACACGGATCGGGCCGCGGCCCACGTCGATGCTATCCTCCGTCGTGGTGACGGTCGCGGGAAAGCGGCCATGCACAGAATCGAACCGCAGCAGGTGGGCGTTGGTTTCCACTGGGCCAAGGTCATTGATGGCAATGACCTCGATATCGGTGCGGCCAGACTCAATAATGGCACGCAAAACATTGCGCCCGATCCGGCCAAAACCGTTGATTGCTACTTTGACTGCCATGGTGCGGTCTCCTGAAAATGAGGTGTTTGCGCTAACATCGCGATATTTGCGAAAAGGTCAAGGTTTAGCCCAAGCGAATCCGCAGGTTATCGCCAGAATGCCATTTTTGTGATGAGTTGCAGGATACCGCGCAAGATCACGCCGACCGCGTCCAGTTGAAAGACGAAGTAATCCAGAACAAAGAAGCCGACGATGAATATGCCGAGCCAGAGGGCGATAGTGTTTGTCATGGAGCCATGTTTAGCGCGCAGAGCGGCAAAGCGAAAGGGCAGAGCGGTGCGGTTAGTGCAACATCCGCCCCATCGCAGAGGCGACATCGGCCATGCGCGCCGAGAAGCCCCATTCGTTGTCATACCAAGCAAGCACGCGCACGGTGCGCCCGCCCACAACTTTGGTTTGATCGGGAGCAAAGATGCACGACTGGGTGGTGTGGTTGAAGTCGATCGAGACTTTTGCCTCGTCGTCGTAGGCCAGCACGGAGCGCATATTGCCCAAAGCGGCCTCTTGCATGATGGCGTTCACCTCGGCCACGGTGACGGAGCGGGCGGCCTCGAATGTGAGGTCCACGGCGGAGACGTTTGGCGTGGGCACCCGCATGGCGGTGCCGTCGAGTTTACCGGCCAGTTCGGGCAGCACTTCGCCCAAGGCCTTTGCTGCACCAGTTGAAGTCGGAATCATCGCCATGGCGGCGGCGCGCGCGCGGTAAAGGTCGTCGTGCCGGCGGTCCAGCGTGGGTTGGTCGCCTGTGTAGCTATGGATCGTGGTCATAATGCCGCGCTCGATGCCGACCGCGTCATTAAGCACTTTGGCCAAGGGGGCCAGACAATTGGTGGTGCAAGAGCCGTTCGAGATCATGCGCTCGCCCGATTGCAGGGCGCGGTGGTTGACACCGTAGACCACGGTGCGGTCGACGTTGCTGGCTGGCGCGGAGATCAGGACTTTTTTGGCCCCTTGGCGCAGGTGCACGTCGGCGCGGTGGCCGTCGTTGAATTTGCCAGTGCATTCGAGAACCACGTCACAACCGGACCAATTGAGTTCTTCTGGATTATAGGTCGACATCACGTCAATGGGCCCGCGCCCAAGGTCCATGGTGTTGCCAGAGACGGTGATCGGGCTGCCAAAGCGGCCATGGATGCTGTCGTATTTTAACAGATGTGCGTTTGTCGCGATCGGGCCGGTGGCGTTGATTTTGACGACTTGCACGTCATTGCGCGCAGCTTCGGTGATATGGGCCAACGTGCAGCGCCCGATCCGTCCAAATCCGTTGATCCCGATTGTGACTGTCATTGTTTGCCCTCTTGCGACCGATTCCTATGGGCTGATCTATAGGCAGGCGAGGGGGGCTGCGGGAAGGATTATTGTGATATGAGCCAATATGTTAGCGATAAAGTGGACCAATTTGCGGCGTTGGCGCTAACAGTTTGCGGTAACTTTTTGCGGTGAAATGCAAATCGGGGCGCCGTTGCGCGGCGCCCCGATCCGGTGATGGGTTAAAACCCATCTTGCTTAATTAAGCAGTGATTTTACCTGTGCGGCCACATTGGCGGCGGTAATGCCGAATTTCTCGAACAAGGTTCCGGCGGGTGCGGATGCGCCGAAGCCGTCCATGCCAACAAAGGCTGCTTTCTTGGCCGCGCCGCGCTCTGCGCACAAGAGGCGTTCCCAGCCCAGTTTCACGCCAGCCTCGACGGCGACGCGCACGGGGCCTGCGGGCAACACGCGCTTGCGGTAGCTTTCGTCTTGATCAAGGAACAACTCGTGGCACGGCATCGAGACAACCCGAGTGCCGATGCCGTCTGCCTGAAGCAAGTCGCGGGCGGCAAGGGCCACTTCGACCTCGGAGCCTGTGGCCATGATGATCGCTTGGCGTTTACCGTCCGCGTCGGCCAGAATATAGCCGCCCTGTGCGGTCAGGTTCTTGACCTTATGCTCAAGGCGCACGGTTGGCAGGCCTTGGCGCGACAGACACAGCACGGAAGGCGTGCTTTGCGATGTCAGGGCCAATTCCCAGGCTTCGGCGGTTTCCACAGTGTCCGCAGGGCGGAACACATGGGTGTTTGGCGTGGCGCGCATCATCGCGAGATGTTCGACCGGCTGATGAGTAGGGCCGTCTTCGCCAAGGCCGATGCTGTCGTGGGTCATCACATAGGTCACAGGCACGCCCATGAGGGCAGACAGGCGCATTGCACCGCGTGCATAGTCGGTGAAGCACATGAATGTGCCGCCATAAGCGCGCGCGCCGCCGTGCAGGGCCATACCGTTCATCGCAGCCGCCATGCCGTGCTCACGCACGCCGTAATAGATGTAGCGCCCTTCGCGCGTGTCGGGGTGGAAGACGCCCATATCGCTGGTTTTGGTGTTGTTGGAGCCTGTCAGGTCCGCCGAGCCGCCGATGGTCTCTGCCATGATCGGATTGATCACCTTGAGGGTTTCTTCTGATGATTTGCGGGTCGCGTATTTCGGTGCTGTCTCGGAGACAGTTTTCTTGAAAGCGCGGATCGCGGCAGTCAGCTTTTTTGGAGCCTCGCCCGCATAGGCGCGGGTGAACTCGGCTTGCTTTGTGCCGGAGAGCTTTGCAAAGCGGGTGTCCCATGCGTCGCGCGTCGCGGCCCCGCGTGCGCCGATGGCTTCCCACTGGGATTTCACGTCTGCGGGGACGTTGAAGGAGCCTGCAGGCCAGCCATATGCCGCTTTGGTCGCAGCCATCTGGTCGGCGTCGGTCAATGCGCCGTGCCCTTTGGAGGTGTCTTGTGCCGCGTGCCCCAAAGCGATGTGGGTTTTGCAGGCAATCATCGAGGGGCGCGGATCGGATTTGGCCACGGCAATCGCGGCGTCGATCTCGTTGGGATTGTGGCCGTCGATTTCCTGCACATGCCAACCGGAGGCCGCAAAGCGCATCATCTGGTTGGTTTTGTCGGCAATATCTACCGTGCCGTCGATGGTGATGTTGTTATTGTCCCAGAACACGATCAGGTGGCCGAGTTCCTGCATCCCCGCCAGACCGATGGCCTCTTGGCTGACGCCCTCCATCAGGCAACCGTCGCCCGCGATGACGTAGGTGTGGTGGTTGACCACGGAAATCCCGTAGCGCGCGCGCTGGATTTCTTCGGCGATGGCAAAGCCCACCGAGTTGCCGAGCCCTTGGCCCAGCGGACCTGTGGTGGTTTCAATGCCGCGTGCGTGGCCGTATTCTGGGTGACCTGCGGTTTTCGCGCCCCATTGACGGAAATCGCGGAGCTGCTGCAGTGTGATGTCTTCGTAGCCGGTGAGATACATCAGCGAATAAAGCAACATGGAGCCGTGACCTGCGGACAGAATAAACCGGTCGCGATCCGGCCATTCAGGTGCCTTGGGGTCAAAGTTCAGGTGCTTCTCGAACAGCACGGTGGCCACATCGGCCATGCCCATTGGCATCCCGGAGTGACCGGAGTTCGCGGCGGCGACCGCATCGAGTGTCAGGGTGCGGATGGCGGCGGCTTTCATCCAGTGCTCGGGGTGGGCGGTGCGCAGGGCTGCAATATCCAAGGTTCATGTCCTATATGCTGGCGTTTAACGTGTGTTGCCCTGCGTCATAACAGGGCGGGGACTAAGATCAAGCGTGCAACGTAAGCCGTTCAATTCGTTGATATGTGCGTATTTGCTGGCAGGGCCCTGATCGCTTAGGCTGAAGGTTAAGAGGCACGATTCGGTTGTACGGGGCATTTGCAAAAAGCAGATCCACCCGACCGTTGGAAAGTTGCGCCCCGCGATCGGGTGCTTGGAAGGATGGGCAGATGAGTGACATTGATAAACTGGAGAGCCGGATTACCGCCGCGCTGGACCGTATTCGGCAAGGGGTGTCCCGGCTGAACGACAGCGCAGCGCGCGCTGCGGAACCTGTGCCAGAGGTCGAGGACGAGGCTGCGGCGTTGCGGTTTCAGTTGCAAGAGGAACAGACGGTTAACGCGCAGTTGGAAGAGCGGGTGCGGGTCCTGAAAGAACGCCAGGATGGCAGCGTTTCGGATTTGAAGGCGCGCGTCGAAGAGCAGACACACAAGATGAAAGAGCTTGATGCGCAGATCAATGGCTTGCGGGCGTCTAATGCCGATCTGCGAGATATGACCGCGCAACTGCGCAGTGCCGCAGCCGACGATACGGTCAATGCTGAATTGATCAACCGTGCCGCACTGGCCGAGGTCGAGGCGCTGGCCGCGCAACGATCTGCGGACGCAGCCGAGATGGACGCGATTATCACCGAGTTGAAACCATTGATCGAGAGGGCGTAACAGATGCCGCAGGTAGAAATCACCATTGGTGGACGCAATTTTGAAGTGGCCTGCCAAGAGGGCGAAGAGCATTTTTTGCACTCGGCGGCGGCGATGTTGGATGTGGAGGCCACCCATCTTGCCAGTCAGGTCGGGCGTATCACCGAGGCGCGGATGTTGCTGATGGCGGGTCTGATGTTGGCGGATCGCACGGCGGGCCTAGAGGACCGCGTGAAAGAAGCCGATGCAAGGGCTACGCAAATGCAGGCCCATATCGACATGCTCGAGGCGCGCCCTGCGGCCCGCGTGGAGGTGCCTGTTGTGCCTGCGGCGGTGACGGACACTTTGGCGGAAATCGCAGCGCGAGCCGAGGCTTTGGCCGATCAGATTGATGGCGAGGTGGCCTAAGACTGGCGTAATTGCGCAGCCGCGTCTGCGTCAAATGGAATGCCCGCGCGTGTCAGGCCCGTCGTAAGACTGCCGTTGCGCGCGGCGTCCAAAATGGTCTGGATGCCACCAAACGCCATACCGCCTAGGTAAAGATGTGGCAGATCAGCCGCGCCATCGCGCTTGGGCAATCCAAGATGCATATCGGCGTCCGACGCCACATTCACAATCCTTGGCGACAGGCCCAATGCGCTGAGTAGATCAAGCACAATGACTTCGTTTTCTGTGGCGTCAGCTTCTGACCCACTTAGAAAAAGTGCGACTTTGTTTTGTAAAGCGATGCCTTTGACCAGCCGTTGCGCAGAGTCTGCATTGTTATAGGTTCCATGCGTAACGTCTGGATTTAGGCGCGCAGCCATTGCATGTGTCTGGGCAACAGCATGTTCATATTGGCGGTTACTTTCGAGACCTCTTCCAAAAATACCAGACATAATTGGTGCACGAATGCCTGCTCGGAATTTCGCCATATCCACCTGCTCCATCCCTAAAGAGGGGCGGCGCGGGGACTTGTTGCCAAAAATCTGCGACCATAGCGACCGCACGATCACCGCAACGACAACGATGACCGTGACGAAGGCCAGAAAGAAGATTTCAAAGCCTATCAGGGGATTTATCCGTTTGCTTCGCGGATTTTGTCAGCTGCGTCTTTGTCGAAAGTGACGCCATTGTCTGTGAACAATGTGTCAAGCTCGCCAGAGAGCGTCATTTCGGTGATGATGTCGCAGCCGCCGACAAATTCACCTTTGACATAAAGCTGTGGCACGGTTGGCCAGTCGGAATAGTCCTTGATGCCTTGGCGGATCTCCTCGTCGGCCAACACGTTCACGTCGGCGAAATCAACGCCCATGAAATTCAAAACCCCCGCGACACGGGATGAAAACCCGCATTGCGGCATGTCTTTTGTGCCTTTCATGAAAAGCACAACATTGTTTGCGGTAACGGTTTGTTTGATTTGGTCTGCGGTGGTCATATGGTTTTCCTTTATGCGGGCGCTTTGGTCGTTAGGGCCAAGGCGTGGAGATCGCCGTTGTTGCCGTCCATTTTGCCCTTGAGGGCGGCGTAGACAGCGCGTTGTTGTTGCACGCGGTTTTGACCCGCAAAGCTGGCGTCGATGACTTCGGCTGCAAAATGCGTGCCATCGTCGCCCTGCACGGTGATTTTTGCGTCGGGGAATGCGGCGCGCAGAAGTGTTTCGATCTCGTGGGCGGTGATGGGCATGGTGTGTCCTTTTGATCGGTTGCTCTTAATCTAAGATCGCGGGTGCCTGTGGGCAAGTGGCGGGCCTTCGGTGGGAGTATTTTTCCAAAAAGCGAGGTGTCAGGCCACCGCATCTTCAAAAGTGCTGCGGAATGTTGTGGCCAGTGCGGCAAGTGGGGCATGGTAATGGCCAAAGCTGACCTGATCCCCGCCGACGCGGCCCACCATTGCAAGCGCGACGTTTGCAGCCCCCGCCGCAACCATCAGGGCATCGGCCATCTCCACGTTGCAAGCGATCAAATAGCGCGCTTGGTCTTCGCCAAACAGGGTTGGGGTGTCGTCTGCATCGAGTGTGATGCCAACGCCTGCCGCCTCTGACAGCTCGAAAGCGGCAAGGGCAAGCCCGCCGTCGGACAGGTCGGTACAGGCGTGAATCAATGCGTGGTTGGCGCGGATGAAGTCGCCGTGGCGCTTTTCCGCCGCCAAATCAACGGGGGGTGCATCACCTTCTGCGCGGCCGTAAACTTCGGCCAGTAGTGCCGACTGGCCCAGATGCCCGTGGGTTTCGCCGACCAGCAGCAGGACGTGCCCATCGCAGATTTGGCCCGAAATGATGTGGTCGGGGTGCATGATGATGCCAACAGCCCCAATTGTGGGGGTGGGTAGGATACCGGTGCCGTCGGTTTCATTGTAAAGCGAAACATTGCCGGACACGATCGGCATGTCGAGGAATTTGACCGCTTCACCGATACCTTGGATCGCACCGACAAATTGCCCCATGATTTCCGGCTTTTCAGGGTTGCCGAAGTTCATGTTGTCGGTTGTGGCCAGTGGCGTGGCACCCACGGCGGTGAGGTTGCGGTAGGCCTCTGCGACGGCTTGTTTGCCGCCCATCACCGGGTTCGCCTTGACGTAGCGAGGGGTCACATCGGAGGTGAAGGCCAGAGATTTGTCAGTGCCGTGCACGCGCACGATGCCAGAGCCGGCGCCGGGCGTGCGGGCCGTGTCGCCCATGACCTGTTGGTCGTATTGCTCGTAGACCCACTGTTTGCCTGCGTAGTTGGGGCTGGCGATCAGGGCGTGCAACCCGTCGATCGGGTCAACGCCGACGATATCGCCCAAGGCGGCGGCGGCAGGGGTCGGCACCCAAGGGCGGTCGTATTCGGGGGCAGAGCCGGACAGCGTGGCCAGCGGCAGGTCGGCCTTGACCGCGCCGTTGTGCATCACAAGGAAGCGGTCCTCGGCGATGGTTTCGCCAACAATGGCAAAGTCGAGATCCCATTTCACAAAGACGGCGCGGGCTTCGGCCTCGAGCTCGGGTTTGAGGACCATCAACATGCGTTCTTGCGATTCCGAGAGCATCATCTCGTAGGCGGTCATATTGTCTTCGCGTTGCGGCACATCTTCAAGGTTCAGCTTGACGCCAAGCCCGCCCTTATCGCCCATTTCAACGGCCGAACAGGTCAGACCAGCAGCCCCCATATCCTGGATCGAGATCACGGCACCGGTGGCCATCAATTCTAGCGTCGCTTCCATCAGGCGTTTTTCGGTAAACGGATCGCCGACCTGCACGGTGGGGCGCTTTTCCTCGATGGTGTCGTCGAATTCGGCGCTTGCCATTGTGGCGCCACCCACGCCGTCGCGGCCGGTTTTGGCACCAAGATAGACGACAGGCATGCCCACGCCAGAGGCGGCAGAGTAGAAGATTTTATCGGTGTCTGCGATGCCCGCGGCAAATGCGTTCACCAGACAGTTACCGTTATAGGCGGGGTCAAAGCGGACCTCGCCGCCGACCATTGGCACGCCAAAGCAGTTGCCGTAGCCACCAACACCTGCGACCACGCCGTTTACAAGCTGACGGGTTTTGGGATGGGACGGCGCGCCAAACGAGAGCGAGTTCATCGCGGCCACGGGGCGTGCACCCATTGTAAACACATCACGCAGGATGCCGCCGACGCCGGTTGCGGCCCCTTGGTAAGGCTCGATGTAAGACGGGTGGTTGTGGCTTTCCATTTTGAAAACGACGCATTGGCCATCGCCGATATCAACGATGCCCGCGTTTTCACCCGGACCACAAATGACTTGCGGGCCGGTCGTGGGCAGGGTGCGCAGCCATTTCTTGGAGGATTTGTAAGAGCAATGCTCGTTCCACATCGCCGAAAAGATGCCAAGCTCGGTGAAGCTGGGCTCGCGGCCGATAATCTCGAGGATGCGCGCATATTCGTCAGGCGACAGCCCGTGGGCGGCAATAAGGTCTTGGGTGATGATGGGATCTTGCATGGTGGCCTCCGAGCAGTTGACAAGGCTTTTAACGAGGGTTCGGCACAGGGGAAAGCGCCAATGCTGCTGCAATTTTGGGCAAAGCAAAAAAAATGCCGGGCACAAGGCCCGGCGAAGTCCAACAGGGAGGTGAAAGTGATGAGCGTTGAAGCATCATCGCCTTCGAGACTTCAGATAGTGCGGGTTTTTTGACCATTCAAGAAAAAACACGTGAATTAACTGCATTTCCGCTATGCGTTTGGTGCATGGCTGGGTGTTGGGCGGTTATAAAAGCAGCTTTTTCTCGCTTGCATCGCGAATTTTTCGGCGATGGGTAAAGATTTCATCCTGCACAAAATCGCGAAACGCGCTGATCCGTTTGGATTGCCGTAATTCTTCGGGATAGGCTAGAAAAACAGGCACTTCGCCGGATTCCAGTTCGGGCAGGACGCGCACCAGATCAGGGAAATCTTCGGTCACGTAGTCGGGCAGGATACCAACGCCCAGATTGTTCAGAACCCCTTGCAGGACGCCAAAGTAGTTGTTGACGGTGAACATGCTGGGCACATCAAAAGTTAACAGGTGTTGCAGCAAAGAAGCACCTGCCGCGACCTGCGCGGATGCGAGGCTTTGGCTGATCAGGCGGTGGTTGCTGATATCCTCGATGCGCTCAATGGCGCCGTTTTTCTCTAGATAGGCTTGCGACGCATAAAGACGCATGCGCACCGACATCAGTCTTTTGCGGATCAAATCGGCCTGCGACGGCTCTTTCATACGGATCGCGACATCTGCCTCGCGCATCGGCAGGTCCAGAACCCGCTCTTCAAGCATCAGGTCGATCTTGAGGTCGGGGTATTTTTCGTAAAGCTTCGGCAGTCGCGGCGCCAGCCAAAGCGTGCCAAAGGCCGTTGTTGTCGTGATGCGCAGGTCGCCAAAGACCTCTTCTTCGCTGTCGCGAATCCGTGCCGAGGCGGCCTCTAGCCGTTTATTCATCGATTTTGTCGCGTCAAACAGCAGCTCGCCCTGCTCGGTCAGGATCAGACCGCGGGCGTGGCGATGAAAAAGCGTGGTGTTGAGCGATTCTTCCAGTGCGCGGATCTGGCGGCTGACCGCAGATTGCGACAGATGCAGCGTATCGCCAGCATGGGTCAGCGACCCTGCATCCGCAACCGCGTGAAAAATCCTTAGCTTGTCCCAATCCATCCGATTACTTTCTCAATCCTAAAACGCACACAGGGCGCACCCATACGTGAACCCGTTCAGTCAACGCAATCAGATGTCAGGCACCAAGTAGCCGTTTTCACCCCGCCGGATGCTCGCATATCGCGGGTTATTCTGGTCGCTGCGGTGGTTTAGCATGAATTTGTGGAATGTTTCACCGCATGATCAAATAAAAGTGCAAAGAGCGCCGATTTTGTTTGAACCGCAGCAATGGATTTCCATCCGAAAGCCGCGTATGTCGGAGGCAAAGGGGCAGTGCGGCGCACAACAGGCACGCGGCCCGGTGGCAAAGTGCAACATATGCGGTGGGGTCTACGCGATGGCGGTCGGTATATTTGATAGCGGATTGGGCGGGCTGACGGTGCTGGATGCGGTGCAAAAGCGCCTGCCGGACGTGCCGTTTGTGTATCTGGGCGACAGTGCCCACGCCCCATATGGTGTGCGCACGCCCGAAGATATCTATGAATTGACCACCGTGGCGGTGCAGCGGCTGTTTGATGCGGGCTGTGATCTGGTGATTTTGGCCTGCAACACCGCCAGTGCCGCAGCGTTGCGCAAGATGCAGGAAAACTGGATTCCAAAGGACAAGCGCGTTCTGGGGGTTTTTGTGCCCTTGATTGAAGCACTGACCGAACGGCAGTGGGGCGATAATTCGCCGCCGCGCGAGGTGGCGATCAAGCATGTGGCGCTGTTTGCGACCCCTGCGACGGTCAGCAGCCGCGCGTTTCAACGCGAATTGGCGTTCCGCGCGATTGGTGTTGATGTCGAGGCGCAGGCCTGCGGCGGTGTTGTGGATGCGATTGAAGAAGGCGACTTTATTCTGGCAGAGGCCTTGGTGCGCAGCCATGTTGATGCGCTGAAGCGTAAAATGCCGACGCCAGATGCGGCGATTTTAGGCTGCACCCATTACCCGTTGATGACGCAGGCGTTTCAGGATGCGCTGGGCGCGGAGGTGACGGTTTATAGTCAAGCGGATCTGGTGGCCGAAAGTCTGGCGGATTATCTGACCCGTCGCCCTGAAATGATCGGGGATGGCGCGCAAAGCGTGTTTTTGACCACGGGTGACCCGAAAAAAGTGTCCGCGCGCGCGACACAGTTCCTGCGACGACAGATCACATTTCAATCAGCCTGATTGTCACGCATACCACGCATACCTAAATACATCCTCAAGTAAGGGATCAACACCATGACCAAAACCGTCGCCATTTTAGGCGCATCAGGCTACACGGGCGCAGAACTGGTCCGCTTGATCGCACAACACCCCGCGATGAAGATCACGGCGCTTTCGGGGAACTCCAAGGCGGGCATGGCCATGTCGGACGTCTACCCGCACCTGCGCCATATCGATCTGCCACGGCTGACCACGATCGAAGATGTCGATTTTGACGGTATTGATCTGGTGTTTTGCGCGCTGCCTCATGCCACATCGCAGCGGGTGATTGCGGCCTTGCCACCTGCGGTGAAGGTCGTTGACCTATCTGCCGATTTCCGGCTGCGCGATCCGGCGGATTATAAGAAATGGTATGGTCTGGATCACGCCGCAACCGATCTGCAAAAAGAGGCGGTTTACGGTCTGACAGAGTTTTACCGAGACGAGATTCGCGCCGCACGTCTGGTCGCGGGCACAGGGTGCAATGCGGCGACCGGTCAATACGCGCTGCGGCCGTTGATTGCGGCGGGTGTGATCGATCTGGACCGGATTGTGATCGATCTGCAAGCGGCGGTATCGGGGGCGGGGCGTGCGTTGAAAGAAAACCTGCTGCACGCAGAGCTGTCGGAGAACGCGCATGGCTATGCGGTGGGCGGCACGCACCGGCATCTTGGCGAATTTGATCAGGAATTCAGCGCGATTGCGGGCCGCCCGGTCACGGTGCAATTCGCGCCGCATCTTATTCCCGCCAACCGCGGAATTCTGGCCACGATCTATGTCGATGGCGATGCTAAGACCGTTCACCAAACGCTTGTAAACGCGTATGAAAATGAAATTTTTATCGAGGTGCTCCCCATGGGTGAAACCCCAGCAATCAAACATGTGCGCGCCAGCAATTTCTGCCATATCGGCGTGGTTGCTGACCGCATTGAAGGCCGCACGATCATCGTGGCGGCCTTGGACAATCTGACCAAAGGTTCCAGCGGACAGGCGCTGCAAAACGCGAACCTGATGTTGGGACTTGAAGAGACCGCAGGCCTGATGTCCGCGCCGGTGTTCCCATGAAGAGTCTCAAGAAAAAGCGGCGCGTTCAGGTCATTTTGCTGACTTTTGTGGCATTGGCTGTTTCCACGGGATTGATCGGATATGCGATGAAAGGTGGCATCAATTATTTCCGTTCGCCAAGCGAAGTCGCCGAGACCCCGCCACCGTCAACCGAGCTATTCCGGATTGGCGGGTTGGTCACCGTCGGGTCGCTGACGCGCGGCGCGGATGATCAAATCATGTTTTCGGTGACAGATGGTGGGGCGACGATCCCCGTGGTCTACACTGGCGTACTGCCTGATTTGTTTGCGGAAGATCAGGGCATGATTGGTCAGGGCCGGTTGGTGAACGGCACCTTTGAAGCCGTCGAAATTCTGGCAAAACATGACGAGACCTATATGCCCAAAGAGGTGATCGATGCGTTGAAAGCGCAGGGCGTTTATGTCGATCCGGACGGTGGTAACGCGGTCAATTAACCAAATACCCTGCATCTTGTCGTCATTGCAATTGCGAGGTGACAGATGCAGACGGTTGACGAGATCGCAGCGGCGATCCTTGCCCGCGAGGGTGGATATGTAAACGATCCCGATGATCCCGGGGGTGCCACAAATTTCGGGGTCACGGTGCACACAATGCGCAGGTTGGGTCTGGATTTGACGGGCGACGGCAAGGTTGATGCCGCCGACGTGCGGATACTGACGGCGGAGCGCGCATTGAAAATCTTTATTGATGAGTATTTTCGCAAACCCGGGTTGGATGCACTGCCTACGGCTTTGCAGCCTTCGGTTTTTGACATGTATGTCAATTCGGGTAGCAACGCGGTGAAAATCCTCCAGCGTTTGTTGAACCAGATGCGTATACCCGTGTCGGTTGATGGGGTTATGGGGCCGCAAACCGCAACAGCGACCGATCAGGCGATGCAGGCCGCGCCCGATCATTTTGTTGATGCATATGGCATAGCGCGGCGCAATTATTACTATGCGCTGGCCGATGCACGGCCCGCGAGCCGCAAATATGCCCGCACCCGCAATGGCG
>Ga0316209_1000813_pt1 | contig 43342 bp, 35 predicted proteins | sample 6monopyrite_MG_FD_204945 | JGI IMG/M metagenome (GOLD analysis project Ga0316209, IMG submission 204945) | Microbial mat bacterial communities from mineral coupon in-situ incubated in ocean water Damariscotta River, Maine, United States -... | ecosystem: Environmental > Aquatic > Marine >...
GTCGACTAGATAGAGGCTGAGGGCCCCGCCTTCCTTCGCGGCGACCACCGCCACGTTCGCGATTTCACCGTCCGCGACGGGCAGCTTCGTCCCCGAGAGCTTGCCCCCGGTGACGGTCGCTTCGACCTGGGCGACCGCATTCTGTCCGGGCTTTTCGGTCAGGGCAAAAGTGCCGATCGCCGACCCGTCCGCGAGCTTCGGCAACCAGGCGTTCTTCTGAGCATCGGACCCGAAGCGAAGGATCGCTTCCGTCGCCACGTACACGCTCGGCCCGAAGGGAATCGGCGCGAGGGAGCGGCCGACCTCGAAGGCGATCATGGCGAGTTCGAGATGTCCGAATTCGGCGCCCCCGTACTGCTCGGGAACTACGGCGCCCTGCCAACCCATTTCCGCGGCCCCTTTCCAAAGGTCCGCGGCGTAGGGCTGGTCACCCTCGAGGATCTCTCGGCAGGTCGCGAGAGGGGAGTTCGCTTCCAGGTAATCGCGTGCCGTTTGCTGGAGCAGCTTTTGCTCATCTGAAAAGTCGAAATTCATTTCGAGGATCTCCGTGATCGAATGCGTGATCTATTGAGGAAGGAATGAGAGAATGGGGCTGTGACCGTTCCCCGCATGTTCGGGGTTTTCGCGGATCGTGCGGCCGGGCGGATCTGTGTCCGTCGTCACCGCAGGGCAGCGGCGTCATCCGAATGATGTGGAAGCAGGCCAGTAAGTTGGTGGAGTCCAGGCGGCAACTGCGCCGGCAGGGCCTCGTCCGATCGATCAGAATCGCCGAATAGGGTGGCCTGTCAACTGACGGGTCGCTCGAGCGGATCAGGTGGATCGAATGCGGGTGGGCTGGATGTTGAAGTTGCGAGGAGAACCGATGGATCAGTCGGGTAGGGCGCTGGGTCGAACGGCGCATTCGGGTGCTTTTGCGCTGCGGATTGCGCTCCTTTCTTGTGGGGCCCTCGGGCTGCTGCTGGGGTCACCGCTCACGGCGGCCAGCCAGGACGCGACGATGCTCACGGTCGATGAGACCGAAGAGCTGGTTCGAATGCGCCACTACGAGGGGATGCCGGAAGAAGATCTCGAACGGATCGCGGGTGATGGATGCGCGCGTCTGATCGAGATGCTTGCGGACCCCGAAGAAGCGGATGCCCACGGTCGTGTTCTCCTCGGACTCGCGCGTTGCGCCGACTCCGGCGGCTACGAAGCGATCATGAGCTGGGTCGATCAGCCGCGAACCGGCGAACTGGATCGCGCGACCTTCCGCGCCTGGCAAATGGTTTCGTTTGCGCTCGCGCGGCTCGCTGAAGACGACGAGCGCGCGATCGACCGGTTGGCCGAACGCCTGGACGCGAGCGCGTCTCCGGAGTGGACCTTTCGACATCATCGCGGTGCCCGACTGCTGCGGCAAAAGCGGCGCGCCGCGGCGGACGGACTCGCCGAAACCGGCGACGCTCGAGCCTCCGCCGCATTGGAACGCGCGGGGAGACGCTCGAGCGATGCGGCCTTCCGCGAACATCTCGATGCCGCACGGGATCGGCATGCCGAGCGGGCGGAGCGCCGTCGAGAACGACGAGCGCGTCGTGAACGCGGACAGGGAGGGACGCAGCGATGAGCTTCTCTACGTCGAACTTCCGACCTAATACTCGTTCTGCGCTGCGACGCCTCGCGCTCGTCGCGTCAATCTTCTTCGGATTTTCCGGAAGCGCCGTTGCTGCGCCGGAAGTCGACGTGCACGACATTACGTGGTTCGTGCATATCGACCTGATCAACGTCGGGGCGGGGGAAGACCTCGCCTACTGGACCGGGGTGATCGAAGGCTCGGTGGCTCAGGGCAATAACCTGCTCGTAGGACGAAACGGCCCTGCGGACCAGGTTTGCTGTACGGAGATGACGAACAGCATTGCCGTGACGACCTTCGGTACGCCGGGAGATGGCCTGGATGTCATCGACACGTTAGGCGAGCAGAACATTCTGGGCGCGACCGGCGGCTCGGGGTCGCGGGCATTCCTGGTCGACTCCCTGACTTACTGCAACGGCTCTTCTCCCTCGGCGATCGGCTGCGCGACCTTGCCGAGTTGTTCGGGGAATCCGAACGATGATCCAAATCTCTGGATGTATGTCTCCGTCGAAGCGTACGATGATGGAACACTTCCCTCGGTCATCGCCCATGAACGCGGGCATAACGCCTGTCTTCCCCATGTTGCCGCGGCGAAATGCCAGCTGATGCAGGGGACGGTCTTTACGCCCGGCCTCGGCGGTTGTTTGACGGCGAGTGAGTGCACGAACTTCCGCAACGCGCGAACGGAAACCTCGAGCGGGCGAAGTTGTGGATGTCACGATGACTTCGAGATGCCGCTTGCGGATGGTGCGCTATGCGACGCTTTGGGTGGTGTCTGTTCGGGCGGGCGTTGTGGACAGATCACCGGTGACGCGGGCGTTCATCTGATCAGCTCGGCGGATCCGGGCGATTCGGGTCTTCTTGCTCCCGAGGACGCGCTTCGGATCTCGGCGTTGACGGGAGACTGGACGAACCTCGGTCAGATCTCGCCGACAGCCCAGGACGTTCGGGGACTGGCCTACGCCCACGATTCAAGCACGCTCTACGGCATCGTGCCGACCATCGGCGACGACTCGGTCGTGACGATTGACGAGACGACAGGTGCGATCCTTTCGACCGTTGGCACGATCGCGAACGGATCAGACGAGTTCGTCTCCCTGGCGTATGACCCGGGCGCGACCTCCTCGCCCGGAGACGACCGCTTGATCGGGCTCCAGGTGACGACGAGCGATACGGGCCAGCTGCGGTCGATCGATCCGGCCTCGCCGAACTCATCGACGTTCATGGGCTCGCTCGGATTTACGCCTGCGAGTTCTTTTAGCGGGCTGGCCTATGACAGTGCTGGCGGCAATCTTTTCTTCGCGACTCCATTTTGGAATTCGATGCCCTCCGTGACCGGACTTTGGATGCTCGATCTGTCTGGGTGTCCTCCATCGTGCGTTCCCTCGCAGGTCTCAGGAAATGGCCGCCCAGAGTTTTTCTGGGACAACGGCAGTCTGGCATACTCTCCGGACTCGGGGATGCTATATGCCGTAGGCACAAGTTTTCCCGGCGCTAACGAACGCACGTTCTACAATGTGATCGACCCCGTGACACTCACCAGCCTCGAGACCTTGAGCGTCGATCGTTTTACACCGGCGGGCTTAGCGGCGGTGCCTGAGCCAGGCGTGACGACAGGAGTGCTTGTTGGGGTGCTAGTTCTCTCTGCGGGGGGGCGCCGTCGATTTAGGTATCCACATTTTCGACTAATATCGGGGGCTTCGGTATTTGCGGTCCGGATCTTCCGGAATCGAGTGGAGCGAAAAGAGGAAGTCGGAATATCGCCGTGCGCGTCCGCTGCTTGGTGATGACGCAATGCCTGGCGCGGTTCGTCGCGGAAGTTGAGGTTGAACTGATCCGCCCGCTGTTCGTCGCATCGGGGCATGATTCGGGGAAAGCGCATGAGTAGTCGGTTGGCCCGGCAATCGCGGACGCGGTATGGCGTGAGATTCCTATCGAAGCTTGAGCGCTTCGGTTGGCGGCATCGCATCAAGTCGAGCGGAGATTGGAGTCTTGACCCGCGCTCGATGCGGCGTCCGCTGCGATAAATCCGCGCTAAATCGCGCGCGTACGCGTTGGCCTGCACTGATCGACGAGCTATTCGCGAAGCGATTTGCATAAGCGCGATGTTACGTGGGATGTTTGTCGCTTGACTAGTTGTCCGCGAAATGACATAACATTGAACGGCGGGCGTGTCAGTGTCCGGCTATGCCGAGAGGACGACATGAATAGTAGCCGTTTCACGACCCGTCTGCCGAGCAGATTAGTCCCCTGTCTGATCCTCGTCGCAATTGTTTTTTGTGCTTCACAGCAAGCGCACGGGCAAGCCGTAACCGCCGCTGGTGCAACCGCTGGAGACCTGTCGGTCAGCAGCCGCGGCGATCTTGAGTATGAGATCCCCTTGGTTCTGCCGGCGGGGCTCAATGGAGTTCGTCCAGGACTCTCACTCGCCTACAACTCTTCAGGTCGGAACGGGCGACTTGGCGTTGGCTGGTCGCTTCGTGGCTTGCCAGCAATTACTCGCTGTAATGCAGTTCTCGGTCGAGATGGTTTTCATGACCCCGTCGACTTTGACGAGAATGATCGATACTGCTTCGATGGGCAGGTTCTTGTTCCCGCCGACGGGAATTACGACGACTACCTAAGCGCCGGCAAGGTGTTTAGGACCGAAATCGACTCCTACGCGAAAATCGTGGCGGTTGGTGAACAGTCACTTGGCGCACGCTCATTTTATGTACTCGACAAAAATGGCATGACGCGGACGTTCGGTGGTACGGATGATTCTCGCATAGAGGCTGAGGACGGCACTTCAGTCGTAATCTGGGCTCTGAGCCGTGAGGAGGATCGGGCGGGCAACTACTTTTCCGTAGGCTACTTCGAGGGTGAGTCTGTGGAGTTTTATCCGGTTTCGATTGATTACACGCTAAATGATGCGGTCGACGGCCATTTGCCCGCAGGCGAAATTCGGTTCATCTACGACCTTGAGGAGCGTCCCGACCCGATTACGCGATACGAAGCCGGAACTGCATTTAGGACTAGCAATCGCCTGGATCGTATTGAGGCTTACTCACTCGGAGAACTCAAGCGACTATACCGCTTGGAGTATGAGACCGAGTTGCACGCAAACATCTCACGGCTGCGACAAGTCACCGAATGTGGTGAACTCGATGAATTCGGCAACGAAGTCTGTTTTAGTCCAACAGTGTTTTCGTACACCGAGTCATCGTCGGAATTTTTGCCCGGCGAGTCTCCGCTGGCGCCCGTGAACGGAGTGAGTCTTTCGATCGGCCCGCAATATGTCCGGCCGATCCTGATCGTTGGAGATTTCGACGGCGACTCGAGAGACGACTTGTGGGTTATTTCGAGAGATCCGCCTCTTACGGGCATGAGTGCTGTGTACTGCCCATCGAGCGTTGTTCTGACTGATTTGGATCAGTGCACGAATGCAACTGACCCGGACTGGTCGAGGATCTACTTCGTTTACTCATATCAAGTTGGAGACTACGACGGAGACGGGGCGGACGACCTACTGGTTTCGAGGTATGGGGAGCTTCTCTATTTCTGCAGCGGAGATGATATTCAAGAGGTCCTGGATTTCGATTCAGTGTGCACGAGACTCGACGTGAGTTTGAATCCGGTGTTCGGCGAACGGCACTCGGCTCGCGGCGGAGACTTCAACGGGGATGGAGTTACGGACGTTCTTCTTTACGGCTGGGAACTCATTGGTGAGCCGCCGAAAGAATTGGCCGACATGGTCATCTGTTTTGGTCCGGAAATCAGCACCGGAGACACGTCGAACTGTGAGCTGCTCGATCTTCCATACTACATCAACCCAGAAGCCGCAGTTCAGGTGCTCGACTACGACGGGGACTTCGTATCAGACGTCTTCGTAAGGGGCGGCGGCGCTGGGAATTTCTATTTTCTCGGCGGGTCTCGCGAATTCGGACCGCTGCATCCTGACTTTGTAGGGCCCGCGAGGGATCTGAACGGCGATGGTAGGGAGGATAGTTTTTCCGGCGGAGATCCGTTCAGAGCATGCTTCTCAAGTGGCGTACGGAACTACAGTTCTGGCGGCAACGGGAACATTGACGGTATTGCGGTGTGCAGTGGAGGCCCCGCAGACTTCAGTGAAATTTATATCGGGAATCTCTACACATATACGATCGCGGATTTGAACGGTGATGGCTACGCGGACGTTTGGGGGACTCGCGGCCAGGGGTACCCGCAGTTTCGGGTTGCGTGCCTCGGGCCGTTCAGGAAAGGCGTTGAAGCCGCCGCCACTCGCTGTGAGGTCGGAGCGCCACTAGCGACCGCTCTGGGCAATGGGATGTATGTTTTCGGAGACTTTGATGGTAATGGCTCCGACGATGTTTTGACTTGGACTACAAATGTGCCTGAAGGCGCGCTGATCGGCCTGGGAAGTGCGCAGCTTCCCAATCTTCTGCGGGATCGTCGACGGCAACGGCGCGGCAATCACCGCGGACTATGCGCCGATGACAGACGGCGCGGTATATTCGTCGGGAGGGATTGCTCCGATCTTTCCATATCGAGAAGAGGAAACAAAGCGCTGGGTCGTGCGGCGGACGACGATGCCAACTGGTTCTGGTGGTGGCAGCTACGAGAAGACTCATCGGTACGAGGGTGCTGTTAGGCACCTTACCAGGCAGTCGTCGATGGGGTTTGCGTCTCATACGGTCACCGACTCACGCCGCGGAATCGAAACGACGACGCGGTACGAACAGACATTTCCCTATGCCGGGAGAATGACCAGCCGGGAGTCGATGCTCTTCGACGGAACAGTGATTCTGCAGGAGTCACAGTCGTGGGCTGCAACTGAGACAACTCCCGGGAGTTGGAGTGTAGTTCCGGACGTTCGCATTGAGGAATTGTTCGGCATTGATGGGCTACGTACGTCGTATGTCCGCCGCACCGACACGTATGACTCGTATGGGAACTTGAGGAGTCGCGGCGAGGCGATTGGTAGCCCGACAATCTCCTCCGTATCGACATACTTCGATTTCGAGCCGCCCGACGAAGATCTTTGGCTCGTTGCACGAAAGAAGTCGGACACGGTCTTCGCTTCCCGGATACAAGATTATCCGGCCGCGTATGGTCCCTACGGCCCATTTAAGACGTTTGGATTGCCTATTGGTACGCGAACGACAACCTACACTACAAACTCGGAAAACGGCTTTCTTGTTTCGTCAACGGTCGAGCCGAACGATCCATCCAATCGAATTGTCGATCAAGTAGTTCTGCGGGACGACTTCGGTCGAATCACGGTTCAGATTCGATCCGGTCCGACGTTCGAAACGGCAATTACGCACACGAATTACGCTGGGCCCGATCCGAGGTTCCCGTTCGTGGAAAAGAACTCGGAGGGCCACCAGACGCTACAGCGCTTTGACGATTTTGGGCGCGTAGAATCGCGAATCGAGTTGATCGACGCGTACGGCGCCGGTCAAGTACTCACTTCTAGCTGGGAGTACGACGAACTAGGGCGGGAAATAGTTGCTCATACCTCAGATGGGACGCGCGTCGATACGGAATACGTATCATGTGACGGAAGCGAGCCGATTGGGTGTTCTAACTATGTTCACTCGGGAACTGACGAGTTCACGAATAGTGACGAGACATGGACATACTTCGACAGCGTAGGACAACCAATTTGGACGGCGATTGAGCGCGACGGTCGCCGCTCGAATACGAGAACGAGATTCGACGACTACGGGAGAATTGAAGCAGAGTCTCTTCCGTTCTACGACGGAGACCCCGTCTATGAACGCCAAGTTTCATTCGACGATATCGGCCGAAAATTGGTGGTTACGGAGCCTGACCAATCGTCGACCACCGTATTTTCGTACGATGGTCTTGAGACCACGATCCGAAACCAGCTCAACTTCGAGACGGTGAATATTTACGATGAGACTGGATTGCTGGTCTCAGTTCGAGACGCTGAGCATTGGCCAGATGGCCTTGAGACGAGATACCGATACGACGAGTGGGGAAAGGCCTCCCTCATTTTCGATATGCTCGGAAGCGTCTATGAATTCTGGTACGACGACCGCGGTCACATGACGTCGATGGAGCACCCGGATCGCGGGAGTTGGTCGTTTCAAACTGACGCTCTAGGGAATGTGCTGAGCGAGACTGATGCGCGCGGTCGCAGCGTCAATATGACGTATGACACATTGGGGCGAATGCTGACGCGTTCAGATGGGGAAGGTATCACGACTTGGCTTTGGGATAGTTCTCAGTACGGAATTGGCCGCCTTGGTGCCGTGTCGGATACAAACGGAAATTCGCGGTCGTTCGACTACGATGCACTTGGTCGGATTAGTGGCGATACACACGAAATTGCTGGCGAAGCATTTCCGGTTGGACTCGGGTACGACAACCGCAGCCGCCCCGCAACTGTGACATACCCAGACGGCCAAATCGTACATAGTGTATACGACGACAACGGAGACCTTCTCGAGGTTCATGACGTCACCACCGGTGTGGTCCTCTGGTCAATAGTCATGCGCGACGCAGACGGCCGCGCCACGGAAGTAAATCTCGGGAACGGGGTCACTGAGGAGCGCGAGTACGACGCCCATCGTCGTTGGATCCGTCGGATCGCTCTCACGGGTCCGCACGAGAGTATCGCCCGCCGCGACTATCTGTGGGACGTGGCCGGTCGGCTGGAACATCGAATCGGGTTGTTTGATGGCGAGGATCCGCGCCTTGAGCATTTCGTCCATGATGCGGTCAACCGAGTCAAATCTGCGCAAGTCTACTACACCTCGGGACTACCTTCCTCGGCTCAGACGTGGGAGTACGATGCCTTAGGGAACGTCCGCGAAAGCTCCGATGCCGGAGTTATGAACTACGACCGGAACCGTTTGGAGTCACTTGCGAGCGGCGAGTCATTCCCGCACGACGACAATGGCAATCAGCTCGAGGGTTTCGGTCGAGTGCTCACGTATACCGACGCGAACCGCGTAGCCACCGCATCGCTGGGCGCGGCGAGCGCGAACTTCGTCTACGGGCCCGCGAGGGAACTGCTGATCGCGTCACAGGTCGGACCGAATCCGAAGACTACGAAATATGCAGGGGCGTTCGTGGAACGCATCCATGAGATTGGCACCGCGTCAAAGACCCGGAACTACATTTACGCTGGAAATCGCCGATTGGCCGTTCGGGAGGTAGAGGAAGGGAGCGGATATTCGACGCTCACCTACATGCACAGCGACCATTTGTCCTCAACGATTGCTCTAACCGACGCAGTCGGCGCCGTCGTGAGTCGCATGAGCTACGACGCATTCGGCGTCGCGCGGAATCTTGATTGGTCCGTCGGGTCACCGATTCTCCCGGTCAGCAAAACGGATCGTCTATTCACCGGGCAGCGAATCGAGCCGGAATTCAATCTTTACGATTTCGGAGCACGTCGATACGACGCCGCCGTCAACCGATTTATTCAGCCGGATCCGGTGCTTCCGGCATTGGAGGATCCGCGGACGATCAATCCGTATAGCTACGCTTTGAGCAACCCTCTGGCGCGAGTAGATCCAACGGGGTTGGAGTCTGAGTGGTTCGACTCCGTGTTCGGTGAGCAGGGAATCCTCGGATCTTTCGCTTCCGGGACGCCAGGCTCAACGCCAGGAGATGGGACTCTGCTCCCCGCTGGTGCCGTCGATTCCTCCCAGGCGTCGCCTGAGGCTGAAAAGGTCGACGCCGCGACGATCAATGCGATTGCGGGCGCGAGTGCGGATACTGGGAGTGCGCAGAGTCGAACTGTCTTGGGCGCCATCACCTCGGCGAACGACTACCTTTCACGAAACACTATCGCTCTCGCGCACATGATCGGCAGCCCAATGAGGCTCGCGCTCGACGCATCAGTGGCCCTCGACGATGCTTACGGCGCTCAGCTTGACTCGCTAACATTTGCGAGTGCGGCGTCGTGCGGTCCGTGTGCAGTGCCCGGTTTCACGCTGCGAGGAGCCTTGGGCGGCCTTTCAAGTTTGGGCCGGATAGGAATAAGAGGCAGGGGGGTTGTCTCGAATGGAGCCGCTGTTACCGACGACCTAATCCGGCTAGTTATGCGGGACGCGCCGTTTAGAACGGATCAGGCTGGTGTGTCGGTGCCAATGATTCGTCGCTACGTTGACCGTCTTGCGGCCGGAGAGGTTGCGCCAGCGATCAGGGTGGCAGACGGTGTTGTGGTTGAAGGCAATCACCGATATATCGCCGGTCGGTTATTTGGGAGCGAACCTAGCGTGCAGGCGGGGACGAGAGCCTCGCATAGGACTGCGACCAGTAGCAGGAGTTTCTCTGATCTGTTCCTAGACTCTGTGGACTGGGGGGGGAAGTGATTCAGATCGAATGCGAGACAGGTCGTCGGCTGAATTTTGAGGGTGATACCCTTGAGGGGGCCGATTTGAGGGATCTGGATCTGCATCGAGCTGTCCTCGGTAGACGCGCGATGAAAGGTGTGAACCTGACGAGAGCGATACTTCGGAGTGCTTGGATGGAGGAATGTGATTTGAGAGAAGCGGATCTCACTTCAGCACTGCTGATGGCAGCGAACCTTAGTCGAGCGTCGCTTCAAGGCGCGATACTCTCGGATGCTCGCCTGAATGCAGCGATTCTGACATCCGCAGATTTGCGTGGAGCAGACGTGTCTGGAGCCGACGTCGGTGGGGCAAACTTTGAGGGCGCGATGCTCGCAGGAGCCAACTTTGATGTTCAGAGGATCGATATCGCGATGTTGGAAGGGGCGACGTTCGACGGAGATACGCAGTGGCCTGCCGAGTTTGATCCATTGGCTGCGGGTTGTCTTCGGTCCGAATCGTGAGCGCCTGCGGGTGGTCAGGTTGTGTCACCCGCGACGTTCGGATCTTCGAACCTCGGGCTGGGGTTTGGTCAGCGTGGGGCTCGCAGCCTAGCCGCAGCGGTCCTTCAAGCACTAGTGCCCATGGATCAGCGGGCTCGCAGAGTCGCTCAACTTAGTGTGTTGATAGTCCGGCCCTGTTGATGACGACGCCTGCGACAAGTCCTGCCGCGGTGCGCTTTGAAGGGCGCGACCACGAGCGAGCAGAGTTGTTTGACGAGTCAGGTTCTGGCGGGAACGTAGACCTGGGCTAACTAACGCTCGTCTAGGATGCGGATAGTGACTTCGGGGTTTTTCGCGAAGTTCGATTGTGTCGATCGGGGTGAGTGTGTCCGAATCGGTGATGGGAATCAGCCGTGATGTACGCAGCCGGTTTGGTGCCTCGGGAAAGACGGTAGATGACCGAAGCCGGCCTCGCTGCGGTCCCGGAACCCGGGTTTGTGATGGGCGTCACAGCAGGGCTGCTCGGCCTCGCGTTGAATGCGCGCGGGCGAAAGACTCGCCGACGCTGAATCCCCTGTGACGATCCCCCGCGGACTGCCATTGAAGGGGTCAGCGGGGGACGACCCAGGAGGATTGACGATGAAGATTTCGAAGACGATGAACCGCGTGACCGGATGCGCGGCGATGATGGGCCTGTCGCTCGCATTGGCGATGACGGGATGTAGTAGTGAAGAGGGCAGCGAGGCGGCTGGTTCCGCCACGGATGCGCTCGGCGGCGCGATCGGGAACGTAGAAGCGGGTCTTCGTGACGCCGCCGGTACGGTTCAGGACACCGCTGGACAGGCGATGGATAGTGTCGGCACGATGGCGAACGACGCCGTCGATGGGGCCCGAGACGCGGCCGGCCAGGCTGCGGGAACGGTTCGCGACAGCGCTGAGGAAGCGGCTGCGGCCGCCCGAGCCACGGCGGAGAATGCAGCGAACTCGGCCCGTGAAACGGCAGAGAGTGCAGCGAACGCGGCTCGTGAGACGGCGCAGAATGCGGCGGATTCGACGCGTGCCGCGGCGCAGGGTGCGGCAGATTCGGCTCGCAACACCGCACAGGGTGCAGCGGACGCGGCTCGGAACACGGCCCAGGGTGCAGCGGATTCGGCTCGCAACACGGCCGGCTCGGCGATGGACGCAGCGGCTCAGGGCGCTCGCGACGCGACGACGCGGACCGGTGATGCGGTCACGGGTTCGATCGACTCGGCCAATGGGCAGATCGATGACGCCGCGGCGGAAGCAGCTCGACGCTTCGGCAACTGAAAAACGCCCCACCCGTACAAGCTCAACCTGAATGCCCCGGATCGAATCTTCGATCCGGGGCTTTCTTGTTAGGGCCCCCGCCTAACCCGAAGGGCGGTTGACGTCCGCCGCCTCGGTGGCGTGGGGATGGTCGTCTCCGATTCCCGCCGAAACGGCCGGGCGTTCGATGGCCGCGCCGGAGGCCGGCGAGACCTGGTCGAGCCAGCGCAGGGTGCCCAGGAGAACCAGGAGCATCACGGCGAGCACAGCCGCGGCGGCGGCATTCCAGACGATGCGCTCAATCCAGAGCGACGCTCGGCTATGGGCTTCGATTCTTCGCTGCATAGTCATTCTCCTGGGGAGCGCCGGCCCGGCGCTCCTGCGTTGTTCAATTGACGTCCGCGAGGGCCTACCCGGGACATCGAGTTTCGATTGATCTTTGATCTGATTCGCGGCCGTTCCGAATCCTTCTGAGGAGGTTGCGAATCTCCTGAAACCCACGATTTCGCGGGTTTCAGACCGATTCGTGAGCCCAGAACGACGGAACCCCTTCGGCCGGTTGGGCGGAAGGGGTTCTCGTCGTCTCGGGCTCGGCAGGTCATTGTTGACGTTTGCAGAGCATGTCGAGGTCTTTGGCTGGTCAGTCAGCTGGTCGTCCCTCGACCCGGTCCTGGAGTCCCCCTCCGATGTGAATGCCCGCCGGCTTGGCCTCGCCTGCTGCGCCCATAAAACGCGTCGTTCCGTGGAACGTTGATGGCGTCCATGAGTTGAGCGACATGGCCTCGGTAACGGCTGACGAATAAGCATTCGGCTTGCTCGCCATCACAACGCCATCCCCGCCACGCCGTACGACTAGACAGTCGACAGACGGGACGACAGCGAGCGTCGTCTCGGCGTTGATGTGTGAAATGGCTTGCATCGAAGGTTTTCTCCTTTTCGAGGTGCGGCTTTTGTATCGGCTGCGCGGCGGGAAGTCAAAGACGTTTTCGGCTGTTGGCAGAAAAATCCCGTGATGTGTCTCGCAGGGCGGGGTCAGGCGGACACGATGGGCTGAACGGGGATCTCGGTGATCGAGATTTGACCGCCCATACACACATCGATGTCATGCCCAGAGAGCCGCGGGCGAGCGTGGAAATCGCTGACCCAATGGAGCTCGCCGCCGCGATTTTCGTATTGGAACGCGTGGGCGCTCGGGTCCATGTCGCAGTAGACGAGTTCGTGTTGGGCGGACTCGTCCGCGGGGTGGGGCAGGTTCACGTTCCAGAAGAACCCTGCGCGCGGCGGGCGGTCGAAGAGTTCGTCGAGGGCGAGCCGCGCGCGTTCCGCGGTCACGGACCAATCGGGCCGGCGATGCTTCCCGACGTATTGCGAGATCGCGATGGCGGGAAAGCCGAGGATCGCGGCTTCGCGGGCGGCGGCAGCGGTCCCCGAGATGTACGTGTCGACGCCGAGATTCGCGCCATGGTTGATCCCGGAGACCATCCAGATTTCGCTGGAGGGCAGGCCTTTGGCTTCGAGGGCGTCTCGTGCGAAGGCGCCGCCGCGGCCGAGGGCGACCCTGGCGCAGTCCGCCGGGGTGCCGCCGAGTCCGTACCTGCGGGGCTCGAGTTCCACGAGGGGCATCGGCGTGGTCGTCGTGACGGAGTGACCGACGCCACTTTGCGGACCGCTTGGCGCGACGATGAGACAATCTCCCCGGGCGGCAAGGACGGAGTGGAGGGTTGCGAGTCCCTCCGCTTCCACTCCATCATCATTCGAGAGAACCAGTGGCATCGTGAAATTCCAGACGGTCGCGAGACACCCTCGGATCGGGCTCTGGCGTCCTGTTTGCGCGAGCGGCGCGAGAGGGTTGCGGACGCTCTGCGTTTCGCAACCAAAAAACCGCCGGACATGATGGGAAAACCCTTCTCCTAGCAGCGGAACGGACGATAGCTTGAGGGGCCGCTACGCGGGCCAATAGATTAAGGTGTGACCGGAGATGACCCCCCTGAAGATTTCAACGGAACAGATGATCGCGCTGCACAGCTTTCTGGCTGAGGCAGCGGCGGTCGGTGAAGACTCGCTCGCCGAGATCACCGGCTGCGAAACCGAAGTCGAGGTCCAGGAGATCCGTGCGACGGCGCTCTCGGAATTCGGCGAGCGTGGGCTGTGTCTCTCGGACGACCTGATTGCGGGCGTGATGGGACGACTGGAAGGCCCCATGCCCGGTTCGCTCAATCTCGTGCTCGAACCCGAGGAAGCGTTGCTCTGGGCGCGGCTCGGCAGCGACGGCGATCCCCTCAAGACTTTCGTTTCGCTCGGCGAGGCGCTGCTCGGCGGTGTGGCGACGGCGATCGGCGGCATCCTTGGCAAGGAGTCCTCCTTCGAAGGGGCGTCCCTCGTTGAAGAGTCCGAGCTTGCGATGCTCGTGAAGACCCACGCGCCTTCGGACACGATCGTGTTCTCGGCGCGCATGCGCATCGACGCGCGGGACGAGGTCTTTACCGCGTTCTCGCATCTGCTGATCGAGCCGAAATATCTGGCGCAGCTGCTTTCTGCGCTCTCCGCCGCGGTCCACTGATCCGACCGGCGTCCGGACGCTAAGCTGCTCGCCACCTATGGCGATCCTGCTTATTCGACACGGCGAAACTCCCGGCAACCGCGACCGGATCATCCAATTCCCCGACACGGCGCTCTCCGATCGCGGCCTCGAACAGGCCGCGCGCCTCGGCGAGCGCATGCGGAGCGAATCGATCGGCGAGATCTGGGTCAGCGACCACACCCGCGCTCATCAAACGGCGCAGGCGGTCGAGCGCACAACGGGCGCCCCCCTCTCGATCATCGATGACCTCGGCGAACGAAGTCTCGGTGCGCTGCGCGGCACGCCCTATTCGGAGCTCGACTTCGATCCCTTCGCCCCGGGCTATACGCCGCCGGAAGGCGAGAGCTGGGAAGTCTTTCACGCGCGGGTGGATCGGGTCTGGGCCTTGATCGAAGCGCGATGGCTCGAAGCCTTCGCGGGCCGGGCCGACGCCGGGCATTTCGCGGTCGTGACCCATGGCCTAGTTCTGCGCTCGCTCTTTGAACGCCGACTGCTGGGCGAAGCCGGACTCGCGGCTCATGCGAACGCGGACGGTCAGGTGGCGATTGCCAATACCGCGGTCTCCTACATTGAGCCGACCGGCAGCGCGCCGGGCGAATTGGAGTTCCGCGTCGATCCCCTCGCCTGCATCGCCCACCTTGATGAGGAGACCGCGCCCCGCGCGAACCCGAACGTCGGAATGTGATTCGGACCCGGAACGCCCGTTCGAAAGATCGCGCCATAGGCATGAGCGTGATACCTACTCCCTGTGGCGGATGCGGTGGGGGCTGATGTGGGGGGGATGACAGGCGACGCACTCGCTGTGCTGGATGAGGTCTTCGGCTATTCCGCCTTCCGCGCCGGCCAGGCCGAAGCGATCGAAGCCGCGCTTTCCGGCCGCGATGCCGCCGTCGTGTTGCCGACGGGATCGGGCAAGTCCGTCTGTTATCAGGTCCCGGCGATCGCCCATGCCCGCGCCGGGCGCGGGACGACGATCGTGGTGTCGCCGCTGATCGCGCTGATGCAGGACCAGGTCGGCGCCTTGATCGCAAAGGGCGTTTCCGCGGGTGCATTGCACAGCCATCAAGAGGAAGACGAGCAAGCCGATCTCGTCCGCCAGTTCCTGAGCGGTCAGCTCGACCTTCTCTACGTATCGCCTGAGCGCGCGGCCAAGGCGAGTTTCCGGCGCATGCTCGAACGCGTGCCGATCGCCCTCGTCGCGATCGATGAAGCCCATTGTGTCTCGCAATGGGGGCATGACTTTCGACCCGACTACATGTTGCTCCGGGAGCTTCGCGAGGTGGTCGAAGCGCCCTTGATCGCGCTGACGGCGACGGCGACCCCGGTCGTCTTGAAGGAAATTGAATCGCGGCTCGGACTCGTCCGTCCGGCGCGGGTTCGAACCGGCTTCGATCGGCCCAATCTCGCCTTCGAGGTTCGCGCCTTACGAACGGAGAAGGAGCGAAACGAAACGACCCTCGCGGAACTCGAACGCGCGGGCATTCGCGGACGCAGCGGCGCCGGCCGGGCCATCGTCTACTGCAGTACCCGCAAGGTGACCGAGCGCGTGGCGAAGGCTTTGCGTTCTTCGGGTATGCGCGTCGGCCATTATCACGCGGGCCGCACGAAGCTCGCACGCGAACGCGCCCAGCAGAGTTTCGAGCAGGGCCGCACGCGGATCCTGGTCGCGACGAACGCCTTCGGGATGGGCATCGACCTGCCGGATATCCGGCTGATCGTGCACTACCAGACCCCAGGCAGCGTCGAGGCCTACTATCAAGAGGCCGGCCGCGCGGGGCGCGACGGCGATCCCGCACGATGCGTCCTCTTTTACGGCCGCGCGGATATTCAGACCCAGCGACGTCTTTCCCAGAGCGGCCCGTCGAGCGCAGCGCTTGATCAGCGGCGCGAGGACGCGATCGCCGAGATCGAACGTTATGCGACGGACCTCGCCTGCCGACATGCCGCGCTCGTCTCCCACTTTACGGGGGAAGCGGATGGGGTCGCTTGCGGGCGATGTGATGTGTGTGGTGGGACCGCCGAGGACGTCGACGTTGATGCGCGGCGCGCGGTCAAGGAAGTGTTCGAGCCGCTGTCGACGGAAGTCGAGGACGTGATCGTGAGCGCGGTGGATCGACTCTCGCGGCCCGTGGGTCGGCGGAATCTTGCCCAGGCGCTGCGCGGCGGGAAGGCGAAGAGTCTTTCGCGGGGTGGGCTGCTCACGATGCCCGAGTACGGGACGCTGAAGGACCACGCAGAGGATGCGATCGTCGCGGGCATCGATGCGCTGCTCGCTTCGGGCCGGCTCGAAAAGACCGGGCAGAAATATCCGACGGTCTGGATTCCCGGGAAGCCCATTCGGTCGCGGGTTCGCCAGAGAGAGGCGTCGACGGAGGACGAGGAATCGCCTGCACCGCAACGGCAGCGTCAACAGAAGCGCTACGGCGGGGATATCGCCCGCGCGCTCGACAACTACCGAAAGCGCCGTGCGCGCTCACTCGGCTGGAAGACCTACATGGTCTTTCAGAAGAACGTGCTGATGGCCATCGACCGGGAAGAGCCCGAAGACCTCGATGCCCTCGCGCGAATCTCGGGTCTCGGCCCGGCGAAGATCGAACGCTTTGGCGACGATATTCTCGAGATCGTCCGCACGAACCGGAGTCGAAGCCTCGACTAGCGTTGTGCCTGTCTCGGAGCCCGGTTAGTTCGTGAGTTGGATCTCGACGAGGACGACGTGGCCAGCGGCCCCTTCGATGTCGGCTTCCTTCGGTCGCTTGTCGCGGTCGAGGCCAATCCCGTAAACCACCGCGTCGCGAGGCAGCGCCGTCAGGAACTGGCGGACGCCATCGCGTAGCCGATCGCCATCTTCAAGAATCGACTCCGCGTGTCCCGAGAATCGTTCGCGGGCGATCTCGACTTCAACGTCCATGCCTTCGCCCAGGAAGTTCTTCCACCAGCGCGTCTTCTGACTCGACAGCAAACGAACGACGTCGCCATCTCGGACGAAAGAGAGCGGCGTCGAAAGAGCGCGGCCCGATTTGCGGCCGCGGAAATGCAGGACGCAGAGGTGCTTGCTGCCCACGCCATGAAGCGGCGACTGGAGCAGCGCCGTCATCGGCACGTTCATGAGTTTGTAGAAGAGGTCGACGGGTCTCAAATCGAGCTTCCCTTCGAGACTTCTCCGTTCGCAGCGGTGTCATGGTTCTCGATGATCAAATCTTCGATCACGAGTTCGAAGTCGTCGGCGTAGATCGAGCGTGTCTCGCCCCACCAGGTCTCGATGCCGGGCTTGCGGAGGTTGGCTGCGATGGCCTGGCGATGATCGATCCAGGCCGCTTCGGTCGTTGCGCCTTCGCGGTAGCGAGACCAGGTGTTCTGATGGGCGAAGAAGAGCTCCTGGAGGAGTCGGCCCAAACGAATCTTCTCGACCTCATCCAGATCCGAGTAGTTCTCGATTCCGCGCAGCCAGAGCGCGGCGAGCTCCGGGTCTCGAATCAGGGGGTCGCGGAATCGCGAGAAGGAGTTGGCGATTGCATCGAGGGCTGCGATGCGGAGCTCTCGACTGTGTTCGCCCATCTGGCGCGTATTCTGGCGGATCTGTGTCGCGAGATAGGCGAGTGAGATGATCACGCCCAGGGCGCCGAGCAGCTCGGCGATTGCGCCGACCGCATCCCAATTCATCGGGCCGTTTTCCGGGTTGCCGTGCTGAGGACCGACGGGCCGCGCACGACTACTTGTTCCGCGCCGTAAAGAGCATGAAGGTCACATTCTCTTCGCAATCTGCGTCCTCGTCCCATTTCTGAACGGGGTAGAACTCTTCCTCTTCCGAGTGATAGTAGAAGGAGTTCAGGTCGAGCAGGTCTGCGAAGGCGACGAGGGTCGAGTGGGCCCAGGATGTCCAACCGTGATAGTTGAACATCGTCTTTTCCTTGCGGCCGTTCGTCGCCTGCAGTCGGAAGGAGAGCTGGTTCGTGAGCGGATTCGGGTCGCCGTCCTTCTCGCCGGCGAGCTCGCACTTAAAGCCGGCGTCTTCCTGCTCCGGTCGCGTAAGTTCGTCGGTATCGCCCATGTCGGAGACGAGGCAGATCTGCGGCGTTTCGAGCATCAGGTAGTCGACGTGTTCCGTCGCGACCTTCATGAGCTGCATCAGCTGTTTGGCATCGAAGAAGTGATGGCTCTGCTTGCCTATATACGCGAGGGACTCGCCTTCACTCTTGGACTTCACGCCGTCCCAGATCGCCGACGCCAGCACATCGCCGACGATGTACTCCTTGGACGCGTTGGGAAGCCACTTTTGATTCATGACGAGTTCGGCGGCTTCTTCGTCGAGGTCGATCATCAGGTACTTGAACTCGGGGAAGCGGAAATGTCCCGAATAACAGAACTCGGCTGTCCCAGCCATCGGCTCGACGATCGTGCGCACGTTCTGGCAGAGGTCCGTCTCGATGAAGTCGGCGACGCCGAAGTCGAAGGTTCCGAGGACTGAGGAGTAGACCTTGTAGGGATCGAGGGCGTCGATGCCGCCGGTCTTGTAGTCGTTGATGTAGTCGTAGTTCTCGACGAAGGGGGAGTCGTAGTTCTTCGTCCAGCCGAGCTCGCTGAAGTCATGGAAGCCGGCGCGGGCAATTGATTGCCAAAGCGCGAGGCGTTCCTTGCGGCCCCGGGGCTTTTCGCAGGAGTTCTTGAATCCGCGTAGGACACAGGGATGAAGGCGGGCGAGGAAGCCGGCGCGCTGTTCTTCCGACATCTGCTCGAGGTTGCACTTCCCCTGGAGTCGAATCCAATCGGGCTTGGCGAGCTTGCCCGTTTCGATCCGAGTGAGAACCTTGTCGAGGTCTTCGGGGCTCTTGGCAATCTTCATCACTTCATCGGTCGACATGGGTGTGGCTCGGCTTTCCGGGGGGAGTGGAGATTTTGGATGCGCTGCGACGGGAGGGATTACGTTGCGCAGATCGGGTGCTTGGCCCGGGACAAACGTGGAGGCGGTTTAGGAGGCGGCTCCGCCGTCGAGATATTTCGTGAGCGAGCGATGGACCTGGGTCGCGCGATCGCCGCGCCAACCCTTCATTGAAGTCAGCACGAAATATGCCTGCTGCTTCATGACGTCCGAGCCGCCCGCCTTGATGGCTTCGAGCGCCTGCTCGGCGACGGAGACGACGACGCCACTCGGACACGATCGGGTGACAAACGTGATCGCTTCGATCACGCCCAGGTCGCGGTCGTAGTCTTTGGCTTCGCTGGCCATCTGGTCGGGTGCATCGTCCCCCATGCGCGGGACCATATCGCATCCCCGTGCGACATTCCTCGTTGCATGGGATTCTATGGCCGACACGCAAACGAGACGGCATTGAGGAAGAGCATGAGGGTGGCGCGGATGGGGAAGTGGTTCGAGTCGGTTCGGGGGGCGTTCCGGATCGGTCGGTGGCTTCTCGTGACGAGCGTATGTTTAGCTGCTGCGGGGACGGCTTCCGCCCAACAAGACTTTTCGAAGGTGGAGATCAAGACGACGGACCTCGGCGCGGGGCTCGCGATGCTTCAGGGGGCAGGCGGGAATATCGGCGTCTCCGCGGGGCCCGATGGCGTCTTCCTGATCGACGACCAGTTCGCGCCGCTGACCGAGAAGATCCAAGCCGCGATCGCCGAACTCTCCCCCGAGCCGATCCGCTTCCTGCTCAACACTCATTGGCACGCCGACCACACCGGTGGCAATGAGAATCTCGGCAAGGCCGGCGTTCTCATCATGGCTCATCACCACGTTCGCGACCGACTCATGGCGGACCAGTTTATGTCCGGTGGGAAGCGGCGGGTGCCCGCGTCACCGAAGGCCGCATGGCCGGTCGTGACTTTCGAGGACGGAGTGACGCTTCACCTGAATGGTCAGACGATCGAGGTTTACCATGTGGCGCCCGCCCATACCGATGGGGATTCGATCGTGCGGTTCGTCGAAGCGGACGTGCTTCATCTCGGAGACACCTACTTCTCCGGGATCTACCCCTTCTTCGACACGACAAGCGGCGGCGAGATCGACGGCATGGTCTCCGCGGCGACCCGCGGTCTCGAACTCGCCGGGCCGAATACGCGGATCATTCCGGGCCATGGCCCACTCTCGCGTCCCGCGGACCTCCGCCGGACCCGGGATATGCTTGCCTCCGTACGCGATCGTGTTCGCAAAATGATCGAGCGGGGTCTGGATCGCCGCGCCGTCCTCAGGGCGCGGCCGAGCCGGGAGTTCGATGCGGAGTTTGGAGGGGGCTTCATGAGTCCCGACCGCTTCGTCGGGATCGTCTACGACAGCCTCGCGAACAAATAATCCCTTCGGGGGTGAAAGTAAAAAACGAGTGGCGTAAATCGAGGGATCTATGTCATTGAGGACTATTCGGGATCAAGCGATGATCCGGTCATGGTCCATCCCTTTCCAACCGAAGCTCCCCGCGAAGTCCTGATGGTCGCCTACCCCGGCATCCAGCTGCTGGATGTCGTGGGCCCCCTCGAGGTTTTTGCCGCGGCAAACGAGGCTTTGGCCGACGCCGGTGAAAGCGAACCCGCGTACCACTTCGAGATCGCAGGTTCAGGACCGGGGACAGTCCGCGCCTCCTCGGGGCTCACGATCGGAGTCGATCGAGCCTACGAGGATCTTCCGAAGAAGGTTCACACGCTGATGGTCGCCGGCGGGCGGGGCACCGCCCAAGCCTTCGTCGATCCGCGCATCGTCGAGGCCGTCCGAAAAGCCGCCGCCCGCTCGGCCCGGGTGACTTCGATCTGTTCGGGGGCTTTCGTGCTGGCATCAGCGGGACTCCTGAATGGCCGCCGCGCGACGACCCATTGGCGGAGCGCCGAAGGGCTGGCGCAGCTCTTTCCGGAGATCGAGGTCGACCCGGATTCGATTTACGTGCAGGACGGATCGATCTGGACCTCCGCGGGGGTGACCGCGGGCATGGATCTGGCGCTCGCCCTGGTCGAAGAAGATCTGGGTCGGGAGATCGCGCTCGAGGTCTCCCGAAGAATGGTCTTCTTCCTGAAGCGCCCCGGCGGCCAATCTCAATTTTCCGCCCAGCTCGCCGGTCAGATGGCGGATCGGGACCCTCTCCGTGACCTCCAGGGCTTCATCATTGAGCATCCGGGCGAAGCGCATACGGTCGAGTCTCTTTCGGAGCGCGTCGGCATGAGTCCTCGGAATTTCTCGCGCGTCTTCGCGAAGCAGGTCGGCCAATCCCCCGCTCGCTTCGTGGAGCGCGTGCGGGTCGAAGCCGCGCGACGTCGGCTCGAAGAGTCCTCTCAAACGGTCGAGGCGGTCGCTGACGAGGTGGGCTTCGGCGCCGCGGAGACGATGCGCCGCGCCTTCCTTCGGCAGATCGGTGTCAGCCCGTCGGCCTATCGCGAACGATTCACGAGCGCCGAGGGCGCTGAGATTCCCATTGCCGAGCTTTCTCGGCCACGTGCTCAGGAGCAAAGACGATGACAGAAGAAACGCAGACGAACGGAGAGGACGAGTTCACGGTCGGGATCGTGCTCTTCGATCAGGCCGAGGAACTCGACTGGGTCGGACCCTTCGAGGTGTTTACGATGGCCCACGAGGTCGCGAATAACACGGGGGAGGCGGCGAAGCTTCGGGTCGTGCTCGTGAGCGAATCCGGCGGAATCGCGACCGGTGCGAAGGGGCTCCGAAACGAAGTCGACGCGAGCTTCGCGGACGCGCCGGCCTTCGACGTGCTCTTGATCCCGGGAGGGATCGGGACGCGGGCCGAACGAGAGAATCCCGTCATGCTCGACTTCTTGCGGAAGAAGGCGGCGGAAGTGCAGTGGCTGACGTCGGTTTGCACGGGCTCCGCGGTCCTGGAGGCTGCCGGCCTGACGAAGGGCAAGCGGATTACCACGCATTGGGGATATATCGAAGCGCTTCGCGAGTTGGCGAAGGGAGAAACGGAGATCCTCGAAAAGGTCCGTTATGTGCGCGACGGACATCTGCTGACCGCTGCCGGCGTTTCCGCAGGAATCGACATGGCGCTTTGGCTCGTGGGCGAACTCTACGGCGTCCCGCACGCGCGACTCACGCAGAAAGTCATGGAATACGATCCCGCACCGCCGTATGCGGCGGACGTGTGAGGTCGCGGGCCTAGGGCTTCGCGTTCTGGTCTTCCGCGCGGCGTGTGGCGAGCACGGCGCGGATCCGGTCCGTTTCTTTCGCATCGAGGGTGAAGCGAGAGAAGAGAACCATTCCGACCAGGAGGCAGATGAAGGGGGCGCCTCCGGTCATGCCCTTGATCGTCCACTTGACGACTTCGGTCTGTTCTTGATTGGGAATGAAGCCCGACGCCTGAAGCGCCCAGCCTGAGAACGCGATCATCAAGCCCGTGCCGAATTTCTGCGCGAGGCTCCAGGCCGCCAGGTAGGCCCCCTCTTTGCGCTCGCCTGTTTGGTATTCGTCGTAGTCGATCACGTCGCCCTTGATCGAGTAGCCGAGGGTCTGGCCGCAGGCGCCGGCGAAGCCATTCAATAGGGAGCAGCCGATCATCAAGCCGACGCGTCCTTCGTCCTGAAGCAGGATGCCGCCGTAACCGAAGGCTTGAAGTCCCATCGCGACGCGCCAGACCTTGTGGCGCTCAAACCGTTTTCCGAGCGCGATCCAGAGCGGGATCGAGAGCAGCGCGGGGATCGTATAAAAGAGAAAGATCTTCCAGACCCAATCCGTCGCGTCGGTGACGTAGATGAGCAGGAAGGGGGTCATCGCGCTCGTTGCGCCGATGCCGAAGATCTCGATGAAGTAGACGAGCAAGAGCAAGCGCGCGTGAGGATTCTTCGCGACATCGCGGGTTGCCTTGATCGGGTTCGTTGCGCCCCGGCCGGCAAATTCGACCCGTTCTTTGGGAAGGCCCCAGGTCGTGAGTGCGATGGCGATCGCAAGGAGAACGCTTCCGCCGCCGGCGATCAGAGAAGCGTTCGCGCGCGCTTCGAGATTGCCCGTGATCATCGGGGTCGCGAGGACGAAGCACGCGAGCATGCCCAGGGTCACGGAGATCTGCCGCGCCCCGAAAACGCGCGCTCGCTCGGTGGGCGAGGGGCTGAGCTCGACGCCGTAGGCCATCTGCGGCACGGCGAAGATCGTGAAGGCGGTATAGAAGCCGATGACGGAGATCGTGACCCAGGCGATCAGCGCGGCGCCTTCGAGGCTTGCTGGAGGTCGCCATAACATGAGCGTCAAGGCGACTAACGGAAGGATCGAGCCGTACATCCACGACTTGCGGCGCCCGAAGCGCGAACGCGTCGCATCGCTCCAATAGCCGACCATCGGATCCGAGATCGCGTCCCAGATCTTCGAGGCAAAGAAGATCGTTCCGATGACGCCGGGGGCCAGGAGTAGGACGTCGGTCGCGAACTGCATGTACACGACGGTGAGCATCATGTAGAGCAGATAGGCGGGGATGAGGGGCGCTCCGAAATAGAAGAGCGTTGACCAGGGGACGGCGGCCGTGCTTTCGATCTCAGATTGTCTGTCGCTGTTCGTCGGGCTCTCGGGCAAGGCCCCTCCGCGTTCGGAAGACCGACGCTAACACGCTCAAACGACGAAGACCGCGGCCGCTTTCTGTAGCGACCGCGGTCTCGAGGAGCCGCGCGGGTTGGACTTCACCGGATGCGAGCGGCTTGGCCCGGGCGTGGCTCAGGCGGTCGTCGCGATCGGCGTGTTCGCACGATCACTCTCGCCGGAAGGGATGAACATCGGCGTCGAGGCCTGGTAGTCCTCGTATCGCTTGCCGAAGGCATCGACGAGATCGCGCTCTTCAAGGCGAACCGCAATCAAGATGTAGGCCGTGCAGACACCGGCGAAGAGCAGATGTCCCATCGACATGGAAGGGGTTGCCCAGAGCGTGATGAACCAGCCTACATAGAGCGGGTGGCGCACGTAGCGATAGAGCGAGGGTGTGACGAAATCATCGTCGCGTGCCGGTCGCTGCATCAGCTCGTCGAAGACCTGGCGCAGTCCGAAGAGTTCGAGATGATCGATCAGCATCGTCGAGTAGAGCACGGTCGAGAGGCCGAGCGCGAAGAGCCCGTAACCGATCGCCTGGCCGACGAAGCTGTCGAAGTGCCAGACGGAGCCGGCGATGGGCTGCCAGAAGGCGATCACTGCGATCAGGACGATGCTCGAGAGCAGGACGTACGTCGCGCGCTCGATCGGCTCGGGGATGATGCGCGTCCAGGCGCGCTTGAAGGCCGGGCGGGCCATGCCCGAATGCTGAATCGCGAAGAGGGCGAGAAGACCGAGGTTGATCGCGGCGGCGATGCCGACGCTTCCGGGAATGCCTGAGTCGATCGACTTGGGGACGACCTGATTCGTCAGGAAACCCGCCGTGTAGAGGAACGTGCCAAAGAAGATGGCGTAGGAGAGCGCGCCATAGGCGAACTGTGCGATGCGCTGCATGGGAGTCGGCTCCGAGAGATTCCGGGGAGCCCAGGGAACGCGCTTTCGCGCTCCCGGGGCTCCGTGTTGATGGAATCATTTTCGGAGAGATGAAGTCGGGGCTCTGTCGGCGACTTCACACAAGCATCGTTTTTCTTGCGGAGGCTGTTCTCGCCGCCGCGAGCCCGAGCTCAGGGCTTCCGGAAGCGCAGCGTCATGCGGTCGCTCTCGCCGATCGCGAGATACTCCGCGCGGTTCTCGTCGCCATGTCGAAGCGTGGGCGGGAGCGTCCAGACGCCGCCTTCGTAGTTGGCGCGGTCCTTCGGGTTCGCGTTGATCTCGGAGCTGGCTTCGAGCTTGAAGCCAGCGGCGGTGGCGAGGGCGATGACCTTTTCTTCCGGGACATAGCCGTTAAACGTTGAAGTGTCGGTCTCAGCGCCGGCGCGATGCTGAACGACGCCGAGTACGCCGCCGGACCTCAGCACGTCAAAGAACGCGGCGTAGGCGGCGTCGGCGCCCCCGTCGCGGATCCAGCCGTGGTTGCTGCGGAAGGTGAGCACCATGTCGGCGGACTCGGCGGGGCCGAGATCGATCGAGGCGGGGGATGTTAGCTTGGCGGTCTTCGCCGGGCCGAACACGTCGGCTTCCTTCTCGAAGCGTTCGAGCATCGCGTTATGTCCGCGCATTCGGTACTCGGGCTGGTCGGGCAGCTCGACGTCGTAGCCCGCGGCGATGTACTGGCCGTCCTCGGCGACGACCGGCGCGATGATCTCCGTGTACCACAGGCCGCCGGGCAGGGCTTCGATCACGGTCATGTCCGAGCGCAGGCCGAAGAAAGTCAGCGTCTCGACGGGATGGCGATAGGCGTTGCGCGCGATGTTCTTCGCGCTGCGATGACTTCCGATGGACGCGGCAGCGATCGCCGCAGCGCTCTCGGGGTCGGTGCCGCGATTTCCGCCGAGTCCGAGCATGTTGCAGCCGGAAAGCAGGAAGGCGAACCCAAGTAGAATCGAAACCAGAACCGTCGAAGCGTGACGCATGAAACTCCTCTTCGCGGGACACGGGCGGATTGGCCCGTCGTCCGGCGAGGGGAGTCTGCCAGATCAGTACCCGAGATTCGACGCCAGCCAGCGTTCCGCGTCGATGACCGAGAGGTTCATGCGAGCGGCGTAATCCTCAATCTGATCGCGGCCGAGTCGCCCCACCGTGAAATAGCGGGCGTCGGGATGGCCGAAATAGAGCCCGGAGACACTGGCCGCCGGCATCATGGCGCAGGTTTCCGTCAGCTGGATGCCGACATCGGGGGCATTCAGGAGGTCGAAGAGGGGCCGCTTCGGGAGGTGGTCAGGACATGCCGGATAGCCAAAGGCCGGCCGAATGCCGCGATATTTCTCCGCGATCAGGTCGTCATTCGTGAGCGTTTCATCTGACCCGTAGCCCCAGTCCTTGCGGGCTCGGGCATGCAGGAATTCGGCGAAGGCTTCCGCCAGACGATCCGCGAGCGCCTTGACCATGATCGACCGGTAGTCGTCGTGGTCCTTCTCGAAGCGCGCAGCGAGATCGTCGGCCTCGATTCCACTCGTGACCGCGAAGGCGCCAACGTAGTCGGCGACGCCCGCATCAAGCGGGGCCACGAAATCGGCGAGAGATCGGTTCGGCTTTCCGTTCGGGTTGACCCCCTGCTGCCTGAGCATGGGGAAGCGGGCGACCTCACCGGCGAGATCTTCTTCGGCGTAGAGCACGACATCATCCCCGTCCCGGCGCGCCGGCCAGAAGCCGTAGACCGCTCGGGGATTGAGCCACTGCTTCTCGATGATCTCGTCGAGGAGTTCGCGCCCGTTCTCAAAGAGCTCACGAGCGGCTTCACCTTGTTTGGGATCGTCGAGGATCTTCGGGTACTTGCCCTTCAGGTCCCAGGTTGAGAAGAAGAAGGTCCAGTCAATATAGGGATCAAGGTCGGCTGCCGTGACATCGTCGACGACGCGTCGCCCGAGAAAGCTCGGCTTCGCCGGAGCCGCGGAGAAGTCGGGCTTTTCGGCATTCGCGCGAGCGTCCGCGAGCGAAAGAAGAGGCTTCTCCTTCCGGTTTTCGTAGACCGCGCGCAGCTTCTCTTGTTCGTCCCGGTTGTCGTCGGCGAAGGCATCCTTGCGATCATCCGAGAGCAGGTCCGAGACGACATTGACCGACCGCGATGCATCGAGCACGTGGACGACGGGCTGGTTGTAGTGGGGCGCGATCTTGACCGCCGTATGCTGTCGACTGGTCGTGGCTCCGCCGATCAAGAGTGGGAGTTCGAATCCACGCCGCTCCATCTCCTTGGCAACCGAAGCCATCTCATCGAGGGACGGCGTGATCAGCCCGGAAAGGCCGATCATGCTCGCGTTATGTTCGATCGCGGCATCGAGAATCTTGTCCGCGGGAACCATCACGCCGAGGTCGATCACTTCGTAGTTGTTACAGCCGAGCACGACGCCGACGATGTTTTTGCCGATGTCGTGAACGTCGCCCTTGACCGTCGCCATCACAACCTTGCCCTGGGTCGAACCTTCGACCTTCTCTTCTTCGAGATAGGGCTCGAGATAGGCGACCGCCTTCTTCATGGAGCGCGCGCTCTTCACGACTTGGGGGAGGAACATCTTTCCGGCGCCAAACAAGTCGCCGACGATTCTCATGCCGTCCATGAGCGGGCCTTCGATAACGAAGATCGGTTTGCCGAGTTTCTGGCGAGCCTCTTCCGTGTCCTCATCGATGAAGTCGATGATTCCGTGGACGAGCGCATGGGAGAGCCGTTCCTCGACGCTCGATTCGCGCCAGGTGAGGTCGACTTCTCTCTTCTTGCCCGCGCCCTTCACACCCTCGGCGAATTCGACCATGCGTTCGGTCGCGTCTTCGCGTCGGTTGAAGAGGATGTCTTCGACGTGCTCGAGCAGGTCCTTCGGGATATCTTCGTAGAGTTCGAGCTGGCCCGCGTTCACGATGCCCATATCCATGCCGGCCTGGGTCGCGTGATAGAGGAAGGCGGAGTGGATCGCTTCGCGCACGCGGTTGTTGCCGCGGAACGAGAAGGACAGGTTCGAAACACCGCCGGAGATATGGACGCCGGGACACTTCTCTTTGATCAGGCGGGAAGCCTCGATGAAGTTCTTCGCGTATTCGGCGTGCTCTTCGATGCCCGTCGCGATCGCGAGAATATTCGGATCGAAGATGATGTCCTCCGCGGGGAAGCCAAGCTCTTCCACGAGGATCTTGTACGAGCGCTCGCAGATCTCCACCTTGCGCTCGGTCGTGTCAGCCTGGCCCTCTTCGTCGAAGGCCATGACGACGACGCCCGCGCCGAATCGTCGAATCACCTTCGCCTTGGCGCGGAAATCCTCTTCGCCCTCTTTGAGAGAGATCGAGTTGACGACAGCCTTACCCTGGACGCAGCGGAGCCCCGCCTCAAGCACGGTCCACTTGGAGCTATCGATCATGATCGGGATTCGGCTGACCTCGGGCTCGCTCGCGATCAGATTCAAGAAGCGGGTCATCGCCGCTTCACTGTCGAGCATGCCTTCGTCCATGTTCACGTCGAGCAGGTTCGCGCCGCCGCGCACCTGGTCGAGGGCGACTTCGAGCGCGCGGTCGTAGTCGTCTGCTTCGATGAGTTTTCGGAACTTCGCCGAGCCCGTGACGTTCGTGCGCTCGCCGATCATCTGGAAATTCGAATCGGGTCGGATGACGAGGGTTTCGAGGCCTGAGTAGAAAGTGACCGGATCATCGAGGGTCGGGATCTCGCGCGGCGCAACGCCTTCGACGGCTTCCGCGATCGCCTTGATATGTGGCGGGGTGGTGCCGCAGCAGCCGCCCACGATGTTGACGAGTCCGCTGGTCGCGAATTCACCCACGAGGCCGCCGGTCGTATCCGGTTCTTCGTCGTACTCGCCGAAGGCGTTCGGTAGGCCCGCGTTCGGGTAGCTCGAGATATAGCAATCGGCGATGCGCGCGAGTTCCGCGACGTGGGGACGCATATCCGTCGCACCGAGCGAACAGTTCACGCCGACGGAGAGCGGATTCGCATGGGCCACGCTGCGCCAGAACGCGTCGATGGTCTGGCCGGAAAGTGTACGGGCACTCGCGTCGGTGATCGCGACGGAGATCATCAGCGGGAGTCGGATGCCCGTCTCTTCGAAGACCTCGTCGATTGCGACGAGTGCGGCCTTCGCGTTCAGCGTGTCGAAGATTGTTTCAACGAGCAGCACGTCGACGTCGCCTTCGATCAAGGCTTCGACCTGTTCGCGATAGGCGAGTCGCAACTCATCGAAGGTCAGACTTCGCGCGGCGGGGTCGTTGACGTCCGGCGAAATTGACAGCGTCTTCGGCGTCGGTCCAACCGCGCCCGCGACGAAGCGCGGCTTGTCGGGCTGCTTCTCCGTCCACGCGGCAGCGGACTCGGCCGCGATTCGCGCCGACGCGAGATTCAAGTCGCGAACAGTGTGCTCAAGGGAGTAGTCGGACTGGGAGATCGAGTTCGAGCCGAAGGTATTCGTCTCGACGATATCGGCGCCGGCGGCAAAAAAGTCGTCGTGGATCTCGCGGATGACATCCGGTCGCGTCAGGGAGAGGAGCTCGTTGTCGCCCTTGAGTTCGCTCGCGTGATCCTTGAAGTGCTCTCCGCGGAAGTCGTTCTCTTCGAGGCCAAAGCCCTGGATCATCGAACCCATCGCGCCGTCCAACACAAGAATGCGTTCACGGAGAAGGCGGTCGAGTTCTTTCAAGCGTTCGGGTCGGGAAGGGCGTGTCGTCACGATGAGGCTCCGCTCGGGGTCCAGAAAAAGTAGCCGGGAACGTATCATCAGCTTATCTGCATATCCAGATGTAATAATAAGGCGAAGTTTTCCCCAAGGGGTCGTATCTGAAACAAGGTCAAGCGTAGGCCGTGGCCTACGTTTCTCTCGTTCTCACGAAACGCTTCGGAGCGGTCCCTCGATGCCGATGCCCCCCCTGTTTTCCGCCGACTCGCATGTGAACGAGACCGAGGACTGTTTCGCTGAAATCGACCCTCGCTTTCGGGACCGGCGGCCGCGCGCGCATTTCGACGAGACCGATGGGGCGGAGCTGATCGTTCCCGGTCTCCCCTTCAAGATTCCGTCCGGCAAGCTCTCCCGCGCAGGGATCGAGTTCCAGGATTGGGGCCGGCCCCTGAAATGGGAAGAGCTGCATCCCGCCGGCCACGATCCGAAGGCGCGGCTCGAGATTCAGCACGAAGAGGGGATCCTCGGAGAGGTGATCTACCCGAGCGCGGGGCTCGTGATCTGTCAGCACCTCGACGTCGACTACAAGAAGGCGTGCTTCGATGCCTATAACCGCTGGCTCGAAGGATTCTGCGAAGCGGATCCCGCGCGCCTAGTCGGAATCGGCATGGCGGCGATCCGGACGCCGGAGGAGGGCATCGCTGAGCTCGAAGCGATCAAGGCCGCGGGTTTCCAGGGGGCGATGCTCTGCGGCGATGCCGCCTTCGAGGACTACGACCACCCGAGTTACGACCCGGTCTGGGAGGCGGCGGTCGCGCTCGGCCTCCCGATCAACTTTCACATCCTGACCACGCGAGACCCGTCGGCGATCAACGTCCGGGGGCCGCAGGTCATTCAGCAGATCGTCACCGTGCGCGGGAACCAGAACATCATGATGATGATGGTGCTCGGGGGCGTGTTCGCCCGGCATCCCGAACTGCGCGTGATCATGGTGGAGAACGATGCCGGCTGGTTGCCGCATTTTTGCTTCCGGCTCGACCATGCCTGGGAGCGGCATCGATGGTCGCTGGACGTCGGAGCCCTCGAACGCCCGCCTTCTCACTATGTGAACGATTGCGTCTACGCGACGTTTCAGGACGACTGGAGTGTGCAACACGTCGTCGATGTTCTGAATGTGGAACGCATAATGTGGGCCAGCGATTTCCCGCACGGCGACGGCACCTATCCGCGATCGAGAGAGGTCGCCGCCGAAATCAGCGGGGCGATGAGCGAGGGGCAACGGGAGGCGATTCTGTCGGGGAATGCGCTTCGCCTTTACAGGGGCAATGATCCCCTCGCATAACGTGCACTTTCGCTAAGTTACGGGCCGCCGGCGTCCCGCTATTCCGTTTGGACGCTCTGAGGATCCGATGTCCGCTCGTCCACCCAGCCGTCTGTGGCTCTTTCGCCTGGTGTTATTCACGCTTTCTCTGGGATTCGCCCTTGTCGTGAGCGAGATCGCCGTGCGTCTCGTGGTGCCTGTGCGCAACGTTGGGCCGTCCTGGACGATGCACCACCCGTTGTATCTCCAGGCAGTCAAGCCGAACCTTCACGCTCGCCGTCGCTCCCCCGAATTCGACACGACGTTCACGACGAATTCCTACGGCTTTCGCGGAGCCGAGCCGGCCTCGACCCCGAGCGATGCGATCCTCTTCCTCGGGGACTCCTTCACGATGGGTTACGGCGTGACGGATGGGGAAGAGTTTCCGAGGGTCGCGGGCGATCGCCTTGAAGCCGTACTCGGCGAAGCGGCCCCGGTCGTGGTGAATGCGGGGATTGGCCGCGGGAATGGCTATTGGGTGAAATTTCTCCGCGAAGAAGCGGTGGACTACACCCCTCGTTATGTCGTCTTGATGGCCTCATCGAATGACGCCCGGGACAACCGCAGGGAAAAGCTCTTCAAGCTCGAAGATGGAAATCTCGTCGCGCTGCCGGTTCTGTCCCCGTCTTCCCTGCGCGTCGCGCAGGCGTGGCTCGAACGCATCCCCCTGATCAATGAGACCTACCTTTACGGGCTCTCCCGCCAGCTGCAATTGCATTCGGCGACGGTCGCTACGGGTTCCGCCGCCGGGGCTTCGGGCAAGTCGGGCCGGGCGAAAGACTGGCACGACGATCTCACCCTCGCGCTCATGGATGAAGCGCTCGCGATCTGTGCCGAGCGGGGCTGGCCTGTTTTGCTGGCGACCGCCGATATGACGGAGCAGGAAGTCGACGGCGTCGCGCGGATCGCGGCGGCCCGTGGAGTCCCCTTCCTGCGAATTCCGGCGAAGCCCGAGCGCCCGGATCTCTACTTCGAAATGGATGGGCATTGGACCGCTGAGGGGCATGCCCTCGTTGGCGAGCAGGTCGCCCGCTGGGTGCTCGAGGCTGAAGCCATCCGCTAGCGACGATTCCCGGTCCGGGAGCGCGTTGCTCGGCTCGGTGCCGTGGTTCCCCTTCGGGGAACCACGAGAAATCGTCGCGCTCTTTTGGGCGGCGACTTGATTCCGGCTTCTCCGTGATCATGCTTCGCGCCGCCGCGCGACTCGCGGCGCTAACTGATTCGACGATCGCCCACGGCGATCCAGTCCGGAGTCCACCGATGGAAAAGCACGCATTTCAGGCCGAGACCCAAAAGCTGCTCGATCTGATGATCCACTCCTTGTACTCGAACAAGGAGGTCTTCCTTCGCGAACTGATCTCGAACGCGTCCGATGCCCTCGACCGACGGCGCTTCGAGGCCGTATCGAACCCCGATCTCGCTTCCGCCGAGGATCTGGGAATCCACCTGATCGCCAACCGACTCGACCGAACCCTCACGATCTCGGATAACGGCATCGGCATGAACCGAGAGGAGCTCGTCGAGCACCTCGGAACCATCGCGCGCTCGGGCACCCTCGAATTCCTCAAGCGCTCGGATCAGAACGAAGCGGCACCGGATCTGATCGGGCAATTCGGCGTGGGCTTCTACGCGAGCTTCATGGTCGCGAACAGCGTGGACGTTGTGAGCCGCCGAGCGGGTGAAGACAAGGCCTGCCGCTGGACGTCACAAGGAGCGGGCGAGTACGAACTCGACGACGCCGCCCGCGAGACAGCAGGCACGACGATTCAGCTTTCCTTGAAAGAGGTCGACGGCGACGAAGGCGTTTCGGATTTCTGCGACGAGTGGATCCTGCGCAACATCATCAAGAAGTACTCCGACTTCGTCTCCTACCCGATCACGCTCACGATCATCGAAGAAGCCCCGGTGCCGGCGCCCAGCGAGGACGGTGACGCCGACGAAGCGATCGATGTCACGCCGAGCGGCCCGACCACGCGCGATATCGATGAGCCGCTCAACTCGATGAAGGCGATCTGGACCCGCGCCGAATCGGAAGTCGAAGACGACGAGTGGAATGAGTTCTACAAGCACATCACCCACGACTTCCAGGATCCGATGCTCCGCGTGAGCACCGCGATCGAAGGGACCTTCGAAGCCCGCGCTCTTCTCTACGTTCCGAGCAAGGCACCCTTCGATCTCTACCATCGCGAACGCCTGCATAACGGCGTGCAGCTCTATGTACGTCGCGTGTTCATCATGGACGAATGCCGCGAGCTCCTGCCCGAGTGGCTCCGCTTTGTGCGCGGCGTCGTCGACGCAGAAGACCTCTCGCTGAACGTCTCCCGCGAGATGCTCCAGCAGGACCGACAGATCCAGACGATCCGCAAGCACCTGGTCAAGAAGGTCGCGGATGCGCTCAAGAAGATGTCGAAGGATGACCCGGAGCAGTATCGAACGTTCTGGGCGGAGTTCGGCCCCGTTATCAAGGAAGGCCTGCTCGACTTCGAGGAGAAGCGAGATCGCATCTTCGAACTCATTCTGGCGCCTTCGACTTCAAGCGAAACCGACCTCGTCTCGCTCGGGGATTATGTCGAGCGAATGCAGGAAGGCCAGGAGGACATCTATTTCATTGCCGGGCCGAAGCTCGACGTCCTGCGCCGCTCGCCCCATCTCGAAGCGTTCAAGGAAAAGGGCATCGAAGTGCTCTTCCTGACGGATCCGGTCGACGAAGTCTGGGCCGGCCAGGGCCCGATCGATTTCAAGGGCAAGGCCTTCAAGAGCATCGGTAAGGGCGAAGTCGAACTCGGCAGCGATGAGGACAAGGAGAAGGCGAAGGAAGATCTCGAGAAGAAGGAAGAATCCTTCGGAGATTTGCTCGCGGCCATGCAGTCCGCCGTGACCGACGACGTTAAGGAAGTCCGTCTTTCGAGTCGGCTCAAGAGTTCCGCGTCCTGCCTCGTTTCGGAGGAGGGCGATCTGTCGCCGCAGCTCGAAGCGATGCTCCGACAGGCCGGCCAGGAGATCCCGGACCGAAAGCCGATCCTCGAACTGAATCCCGACCATCGCGTCGTCGAGGCCCTCGGTAAGCGCTTCGCGGAGAACCCGACCGATGCGCGGATCGCGGAGTCGGCGAAGCTCTTGTTAGGCCAGGCGATTCTTGCGGAAGGCGGGCAGCTCGATGATCCGACCGGGTTCGCGGAACTCGTCAACAAGTTGATGGCGGAGACGCTTTAGTCGGCGCTAGGGGGTAGGGCTCGGTGTGACCGGTTTCGCCCCTGGCTTCGGCCTGCGGTTGGCGGAATCCATCGTGCGCTGCCCCGGGCTCTTGGGATCGGCGGCGTCGGCAAGCGCATGCTCCGACGCGAGGGGGAGGGTGAAGCGCATCGACATTCCTTGTCCCTCGGAACTCTCGACCGTGAGTGATCCGCCATGGTCGAGGGCGATGTCTCTCGCGACGCTCAGACCGAGACCGGTTCCGCCTTCGTTGAGGCGAGTGGTGTAGAACGGATCGAAGACATGCTTCTGGTCATCGGGGGACATCCCCCGTCCGTCATCTTCGATGACGAGGGTGGTTGTTTCCTCGTCTCGCAAGAGGCTGACTTGGACGTGCGTCGTTTCGTCTCCGGCTTCGACGGCGTTGCGAATCAGGTTGACGATCGATTCTTCGATTTCGACGCTATGGCCGACGACCAGAGCGGGCGGCTGCGCAGAGATGTTCGAGATGAGCGTCGCGCGTCGACTTGTCGCGTAGGGTCGGCAGAGGTCGACGACGCGTTCGACCACTTCGGCGAGATCAAGGGCGACGCGATCGGCGGAGTCATTGCGTGCAAAGCGCAGCAGGTTCTTGATGATCCGCCCGCATCGTTTCGCTTCCTCCGCGTTGCTCTTGAGGGCATCGACGAGCAAGGACGAATCGGCTTCGCCTTCCGCCTCCGACCGAATCGCGAATTCCGAACTCAGCAGGATGCCGCCGATCGGATTGTTGATCTGGTGCGCGATACCGGCGGCGAGGGTGCCGACCGAGGCGAGCCGTTCGTGACGCTGGAGTTCATTGACGGACTGCGTGAGTTCGTTGGTTCGGGCCTTGACCTGCGCTTCGAGCTCACGGCGATACTCCTCCCGTTCGTTCTCGGCCCGGATTCGAGCGGTTACGTCCCGAGAACTCACAACGACGCGCCGCTCGCCTTGGGCGTTGATGAACGGGTGGGACGACATTTCGACGGTGATCCGACCTCCGTCAGCCGAAGGACGACCGGAGAGCTGGACGGCGATGGGACCGATCGGCGCGCTCAGGAGACCGTCCATGGAGAGGGGGGTCGTGTCGACAGTCTCGGTTCCGATCAGACTGAGGGCGGATCTCCCGACCATGTCGGCGGATTTCATCTCGAAGAAGCGATCGTGGGCAGGGTTGGCGTAGAGAATCGTTCCCTTGTCATCGATTTCAGCGATCAGGTCCGACGCCATGTCCGCGATCTCTCGGAACTGCGTGAGCGAATTGTCGAGCGCTGCGATCGATTGATCATTGGCTTCCTGAAGCTCACGGATGCGATTCGAGAACCCGGCTTGGAGGCTGCGCGCGACCACGGCAACGACGGTCGATGCAATCAGAATGAGCGAAGCCTCGATCCACTCGCTCGCCGAGTCCGGCGATCGCGTGACGATCGCCGCGAAGACGAGCACAGTTGCTCCGACCAGACCCACGAAGGTTCGTGTAGGCAGCGCAGCGACGAGTCCAAGGCCTAGGGTCACCAGGTAGAGAACGGGTGTGAAGCGAGACTCCGGATGGACCTCGTGAAACACGAAGTTGTTAAGGAGTATGACGCCCACGAGCAGGATCGTGCGCGCTTGGGGCCGATCGGCGGGATACCCCATCACGATGCGGATCACCGTTCCGCCGAGGAGGATTGCCGCTGTCCCCAACTCGATCGGCGCGATGATCTCGCGATCACTGCCTCCGACGTACCAGTGCGCGATTCCGGAGAGCAGATAAGCGAGGCCGACGCTGATCGTCATCGGTCGCGCGGCACGTTGGAGAGCGGCGTCGAGTGAAATTTGACCGAGATGCGAGCGGTCGGATGACGACATGGCGCAAAGTATACCCGAAGGCCACCGCGGAGCGGCGTATCCGAGCTGACACATCGCGCTGCTAGCGCATGCCCATCCCCAGATAATCCGCGGGGCGATCGAGCGGCGCCATGAAGACCTCGTCGGGGCTCGGGCCGATCGATCGCGCGCGTGCCAGCAGCGCTTCACGATCAAAGTTGTAGAACTCGAGCGCATTCATTCCGAGAATGCGTGACGTTTCGCCTCTGGGCACGCCGTGAAAGGCGTGGGACAAGCAGGTTTTCGTATGCGGCCACGTTCCTTCCGGATGCGGGAAATCGGATCCCCAAAGCAAGTTGTCGACGCCGATCTCATTTCGCATTTCGACTTCACCGCGTGAGATGAATGTCGCAGTGATGGCGCAATGGGCTCGCCAATAATCACTCGGTCGCTTCTGAATCTGATCGCGAAGACGCTTCGCGTTCCACATGTCGTACATCTCATCGAGGCGCATGAGTTCCTGCGGCACCCAATGGGAGAGCGCTTCCGCGAAGACGAGCTTGAGTCGTGGATGGCGATCGAAGACCCCGCCCCAGATGAAGAACCAAAGCGGACGTCGGTCGAAGAAACTGGACTCCGTGAAATGGAAGAACGACGCGAGCGGTTCCTGCGAGCCATAAACGTCAGGACCATCAGCCGCGCGCGCGTTGCCCCCATGCACGCTGATCGGGAGATCGAGATCCGACGCTAAGGCCCAGAGGGGGTCATAGTAGGCGTCGTGGTACCCGGGGAGTCCCGCCTCGAGCTGAGGGACGAGCACGCCTCCGCGGAGCCCCGATTCTCTTGCGCGCTTTGTTTCGGTCATAAGCGCGTCGATGTCGTGCGCGGCGGGCAGCATGATCACGCCGGCGCGTCGACTCGGACTCTCATTGCAAAACTCGGCGAGCCATCGGTTATAGGCCCGTGCGCCGGCGAGTTGGAGTTCGAAGGGCCAGGGCTTGCCGCCGAAGATCTGGCCGCCACTCTCCATGATGTCGCTGAACGGGGGTTGGTTCTCGACGAAGCCGTCGCCATAGAGGATTTCCGCAGCGATCCCTTCTTCGTCGAGGTGCCGATCGCGGATGTCCGAATTGAAGAGACCGAGGGTGGCCTCGAGCGCACGCTCCGAAAACGTCCGCGCTTGTTCGGCGGTTGCTCCGGTCGCCTGCATGAACGCGTTCAGGAAACCCGCGAGGGCATCGCGATCGCCCGTTGCAGCGGCCTCGGCGAGCGGGGCGCTCGGTCGTGCTCGCCAATAGCGATCGAACTCTTCGCGATATTCGGGGTCGAAGTAGGGCGCGAAGCCGGGGAGCGGTGGGCCGACGTGTCCGTCTCCGGAAATCATCAGGTAGCGGTCGGGTGCGTTCGACATCGATGTCCTCGGACGCTTGCGGGTTGTGTCCTTGATTGGATCAGCGACTCTCCGCGATGCGCGCTTCTATCTACGGTTTACGGTCTACGGTTAGGGTGACTCGATCAGCGAACGTGTCAAACACGCGAATCTGGACGGGACTCGGGGTAAGGAGGACTGCAGGCATGACAGAACAGAACGCGCTGGGACAACCGATCAGCTTTCTCGTCGAGGACTGGAAGGGCGCTCAGCAGCCCGAGTACGTGCCGATCGAGGGCGTGTTATGCCGCCTTGAGCCGATCAGCGCGGAGCGTCACGCGGCGGATCTACATGCGGCCTATGTCGAAGACGTCGATGGTCGCAATTGGACCTATCTGCCTTACGGGCCATTTTCGTCAGAAGCGGCCTACCGCGAAACCGTCCTCGGCTTCGAATCGATGGGGCATACGCTCTTCTACGCGATCATCGATCGGGACTCGGGCAGGGCGGTCGGTGTCGCTTCGTATCTGAGAATCGATCCCGGCGTGGGCTCGATCGAGGTCGGTCACCTCAGCTATTCGCCGGCGCTTCAGCGGACGCCGCGATCGACGGAAGCGATGTACCTCATGATGAAGTGCGTTTTCGAGGACTGGGGATATCGCCGCTATGAATGGAAATGCCACGCGCTGAACGCGCCCTCTCGGGCGGCCGCGGCGCGACTCGGGTTCCGGTACGAAGGGACGTTCCGACATCAGACGGTCGTGAAGGGGCGCAACCGCGATACGGCCTGGTTCTCCGTCACGGATCTCGAATGGCCGGGACTGAAGGCGGCCTTCGAGGCCTGGCTTGAGCCGTCGAACTTCGACGACGCGGGCGATCAGAAACGATCGCTGTCCGAGCTTATGCCCGAGAGTGCCGGTACCCCCATCGTCGTTGACGTGTAGTTGAGGTGTAGGCGGCACCTAACGTCCGCGATAGGCCTCGACTCGCGAGACGAAGGGATCGAGTGAACTTCGGAAGCCGTCGAGGTCGTCGTAGCGCGCGCCTTGGATGTACTCCGTGACGCCGAGCTCTTCGAGTCGTGCGATTCGGTCGAGTTCGCTCGCTTCGTCTCCGTGACCGACGGCGCCGAAGGCGGCGATCTCGGGTCGAGGGCGTCCGGCGTCCTCGAATCGCGCGTGTAGCTCCGCCGCCGCGGTCGCGATCTTGTCGGGATCGTCTGACATGGGCATCCAGCCATCCCCGAGTCTCGCCGCACGAGCGAGGGCATGGGGCGCTGCGCCCCCGATCCAGATGCGCGGCCGCTGGGGGTTTGGCCTAAAAACGAAGGGCTGCCCGTTGGATTCGGTTTCGTCTCCCTCCGCATCGAACGCGTTTCGGAGGAAGGTCAGGGTCTCGTCCGTGATTCGGCCGCGCGCGTGACGGTCGACCCCGACGGCGCGGAACTCGGAGTCCATCCAGCCGACGCCCACGCCGAGTTCGAGGCGTCCCCCGGATAATTCCTGGACGGTGGCGATCGCTTTGGCGGTGGGAAGGGCGGGGCGATAGGGCACGACGAGAACGGCCGTTCCAATTCGGATGGTCTCGGTCGAGGCGGCGAGCCAGGCGAGGGAAGTGAGCGGATCGAGGTAGCGCCCACCGGATCCTTCGGTCTGATCCGGCGGGATCGCGATGTGATCGGGGACCCAGAGTCCGTCGAGACCCGCAGTCTCGGCCAAATGCGCACTTTCGCGAAGAACCGAAGCATTCGCGGCGGCACCCATCAGTCGAAGCGCGAAACCAAAGCGCATAGAGCCTCCCTTATTTTCGGGGTTGCTTGGATCGGTGACGCATCGCACATCACGTTTCCGGGACGATCGTGAGCGACGTCCACTATAGAAGTCGCGAAACGCAAGCTTCGCGCATGGACTCCCTTCCCGCGATTGCGTAATTTCGTCCATCCAGAGGATCGACGGAAGCCGGCGACCCCTCGCCCAATTCCTGAAGGAGCCACCCTGAGCGGCCGCGCGGACAGCAACGACGAAATCGGGACCGGCGGGAACGCCGCGCCATCTTCCGACGCCGCCGAGAATCCTGACTTCATCTCCGTGACGGATGTGAAGCTTCGTTTCGGCCATCGCGTCGTTTACGAAGATCTCGATTGTCGGCTCAAGAAGGGCGGGATCCACCTACTGCTCGGCGGGAGTGGGACGGGCAAGTCGACGCTGCTCCGCATGATCGGCGGATTACAGCGCCCGGACTCGGGAGAGATCGTGGTCGGAGGCGCGCGCCTGAGCGGCCTGCGTGAACGGGAGCTCGGCCAGATTCGAAAGGGTATCGGCATGCTCTTTCAGAACGGCGCGCTGCTCGACTCGATGACCGTGCTTGAAAACGTCGGACTTCCGCTTCGCGAGCATACGAAGCTTCCGGAGTCGGAGGTCGCCGCGCGGGTCTCGCGGGTGCTTTCCGCGGTTGGCCTCGAAGATGTCGAGCCCTTGCTTCCGCGAGAACTGTCCGGCGGCATGCTTCGCCGGGTCGCGTTCGCCCGCGCAATCGTGATGGAGCCGGAAATTCTGTTATGCGATGAACCGTTCTCGGGCCTCGACCCGCTTAACGTGACGCGGATCGAAGACCTCCTTATGCAACTCAATCGCGATCTCGGCCTAACGATCGTGATCACGTCGCATCACATGGCGTCTTCCCTTCGAATGGCCGATCAGATGATTCTGCTTCGGGACCACACGTGTATTGCGGGGACTCCGGAAGAACTGGCCGGCGGCGATGACGAAGGAGTCATCGAATTCTTGGGCGAAGACGGTCGCGCCTTCCTCGCTCGACTGCATGAGCTTCGCGACAGCGGGCAGGGGGTGAACGTATGACCGCCGCGATTCGCAACCTCGGCGCGAACGCGATCTCGATGATCGAGAGCATGGGGCAGCTGGCCGTGTTCGGCGGTTCGATCACATCGTCTCTCGTCAAGCCACCGACCCGCTTCCGATTCTTTCTGCGCGCGCTCTACGACGCGGGCGTGCTCTCCGTAGCGCTGATCGCACTCTCGGGCTTTACGGTAGGGATGGTCCTCGGCCTTCAGCTCTATACGACGCTCACGCGTTTCGGGGCGGAGGAGGGTCTCGGTGCCGTTGTTGGCATCGCCCTCGTGCGCGAACTCGGCCCCGTCGTTTGCGGCCTGCTCGTGACGGGTCGTGCCGGATCCGCTGTGACCGCCGAGATCGGGAGTATGAAGGCGACGGAGCAGCTCGATGGTCTGCGCATGATGGCGATCGATCCGATTCATTTCGTCGCGATGCCACGGGCGCTCGCGCTGACGCTTGCGATGCCTCTCTTGAATGCACTCTTTATCGTCTTCGCGATCGCTGGCGCGTTCGTGATCGGCGTTTCGAATCAGGGCCTCGACGGTGGGGTCTACATGTCGGGCCTCGAAAACGCGGTTCGCTTCGTGGACGACGTCGGACAGAGCATGCTCAAGAGCCTCGTCTTCGGAATGCTGCTCGGACTCGTCGCGACCTATAAGGGACATATGTGTTCGCCCGATGCCGAGGGCGTCGCGCGTGCAACGACTTCAACCGTCGTGACCGCCTCCGTCGTGATCCTGCTCAGCGACTACGTCATCACGGCACTCTGGGGCGTTTGATCGCCTAGCAGTGCGACTTTTTCTTTCTTCGTCTCGCTCTTTTTGTCTCGCGAATCTGTGAAACGAAACCACGCCACGCCAAGGAACTACAGCCATGCAGAATAACGCCACTCGGGATCTCGTCGTCGGCCTCTTCGTCCTGGCCGGACTTGGCGCGCTCGCCTACCTCTCCTTGCAGATCGGCGGCCTCGAATTCGGCGGCAGCGAGCGCATCGTTCTGAAGGCGACCTTCGACGATATCGGCGGCCTCTCGGCGCGCGCCCCTGTGCGCATCGCCGGGGTCAAAGTCGGCCAGGTCTCCGGCATCGAACTCAACGACGATCTGCGCGCGACGGTCTCCCTCGAAGTGGAACCCGATCTCGGCGTCTCGATCGACTCGTCGGCGGCGATTCGAACGGCGGGACTACTGGGCGACCAGTTCATTTCGGTTGAGCTCGGCGCTGAAGACGAAGTCCTCGGAGACGGTGAAGAATTTTCGTTTACGGAAAGCGCGCTTTCGATCGACAAGCTCGTCGGCCGACTCGTGCATGATGCGGGCGTCGACTGAATCGCCCCGGACGATTCCGAAGGGGCCGATCGAGGCCGCGTAGCCGAATTCTCGTGCCCAGCGTAGTATCCGGCCGAACCCATTCAGAGGCCGGACGTGACCGCCTATCATTCCGCTTATTCGCGAGGCCCGTTCCTCGCGCTCCTTCTCGCCCTGGTGCTGCTCGCCGGATGCGCGACGCAATCGCCGCCCGGGGCGGAGTCGGCGTCGAGCCGACCCGCAGCCGCCCACGATCCCGACCCGCTTGAGCCGATGAACCGCGGCATCTTCGCGTTCAACGAAGGGCTCGACAAATACCTGCTCGCGCCGGTGGCGACGGCCTGGGACTTCGTTGTTCCCAAGTTCGCGCAGACCGCGCTCGACAACTTCTACGCCCATCTCAACATGCCGATCGTGCTCGCCAACGACATTCTGCAGTTGAAGCCGGTTGCCGCAGTCGAAGACGTTGCGCGGATCGCCCATAACACGGTCTTTGGACTCGGCGGCTTCATCGACTTTGCCTCTATTGTCGGGATCCCCGAGAACGATGAAGACTTCGGACAGACGATGGGTTCCTACGGGGTACCCCCGGGTCCGTATTTGATGGTTCCGATTCTGGGGCCCTACACCCTGAGGGACGGTGTCGGCGAAATCGTCGACACTACGGCCTCCGGTTATCTCTACGGCATCTTTTGGCAGCACGGATCCGTCTTTCCTGACAACGGATTGAGCCCGCTTCAGACCGGCGGTGTCTCAGTGGGCCAGAAGGCACTTGAGCTGCTGAATTTGCGGTCGATCTTCGACGAGGAACTCGAGGCGAGTCGCGCGGATGCGTTCGACTACTATGTCTTCGTTCGAAATGCGTACCTGCAGAACCGGGCCGCGAAGGTGGCGGACCAGATCGATGGGCCGAAGTTGGACGATGCAGATCTCTACTTCCTGGAGGAAGAGGGTTTCGATGAGGACGAAGAGGAAGACTACGATGATTTCTAGGTCGACGAGTAGGAACCCGCGGTCGATGGTTTGGATCCTTCGCGCGACGACGATTCTCTTGATGGTCGGTCTCGTGACGAGCTTCGTGCCTTTTACAGCCGTCGCCGCGGATGATCCGGCGATCACGGCTGTCCCTCGCCAGCTGATCGACGAAACCGCGGACAAGATCGTCGCGATTCTGGCGCAGAAGGAATTGCCGGCGGAACAGCGCATCTCCGAGATCGAAACGATCGCCTATGAGATCTTCGACTTCACGACCATGTCGAAGCTCGTGCTCGCGCGAAACTGGCGAAAGATGGAGAAGCCCAAGCGCGCGGAATTCGTGAAGGAGTTTCGACAGCATCTCTCGCGAACCTATGGAACGCGGCTCGACCGCTTCGACCAGGAAGAGGTCGACGTCTACGGGGCGCAGGTCGAGGTCCGCAACGACGTGTCGGTCAAGACGAAGATCGTCGGCGGTCAATTCGACCAGGCCGAGATCTCCTACCGCCTGCGCAACCGCAAGGACGAGTGGAAGATCATCGACGTCGTGATCGAAGGTGTCTCCCTCGTCTCGAACTACCGATCGCAGTTCGCGGAAGTGCTGAACGGCGGCTCGATCGACGACCTGCTCGCCAAGCTCAAGGACAAGAACTTCGTCGTCGATGATGGCGTGGAAGCGGCGAAGTAGCGGGGCTCGCTAGCCGCCGTCGCCCGGTTCTTCAGCGGCGGGCGGAGTCGCGTCGTCGAGGTTGTCCCTGAAGCCTTCGGGCAGGAGGACTCTCTGCGTTCCGCCTTTCTTGCCGCGCTTGAGGCGCATGGCGCGCGGCGGGAAGTAGAGGTCGCGATCGCCCTCCTCGAGGATCGAGTCGAGCTCGGCGAGGGATTCGATGCGGATGAGTTTGTCGCGCATCTTCGTGCTGCCCGGGAAGCCCTTCGTGTACCACGTCGCGTGCTTCCGAAAATCGCGGACGCCGATTCGCTCGCCGATCCACTCGCATAACAAGTGGGCATGCTCGCGCATCGTGTCGATGACCTGGCCGAAGTTGGGCGGGTTCTCGGGCTCCTTGCCAGCGAAGACCGCGGCGA